>Ga0210409_10002293_pt1 | contig 22936 bp, 12 predicted proteins | sample IncBWH17MmetaG_FD_161649 | JGI IMG/M metagenome (GOLD analysis project Ga0210409, IMG submission 161649) | Forest soil microbial communities from Barre Woods Harvard Forest LTER site, Petersham, Massachusetts, United States - Inc-BW-H-17-M | ecosystem: Environmental > Terrestrial > Soil >...
CGGTGACCATCACGAGCGCGATCCTTGATGCTTCCCAAACCAACGTCACCCTTACGGTCACCCCAATGGGTGACGGCGGGCTTTACTCGCTTACGGTTAACAATCTTACCGACCAGTCGCACGCAGCCAATGTCATCGCGCCGAATTCACACGTGCAGTTCGTCGCCAGCACCTACGCGCTAACTTCCATTGGAGCTCCGGTTCCGGCTGGGAGCCAGGTCCCCGCCGGTGACGGCTATAATATCACCGCTGGCGGCGCCGCTGTCGGCGGCACCAACGATCAGTGCCAGTTCAGCTTTCAATCCCGGACGGGCGATTTCGATTTGATGGTCCGGTTGGATTCGCTGGGGTTGGCCGATGCCTGGTCGGAAGCCGGCTTGATGGTCCGTGAGGATTTATCGCCTGGCTCGGTTTCCGCCAGTGTCCTGGCCACACCGAGTATCAGCGGCGCTTTTTTTGAATCCCGCAGCCTCACCAATGGACCGACCGCGATTTCGGGAAGCTTTCCGGTCAATTACCCCAACACCTGGTTGCGGCTTAAGCGGGCCGGTAACGTTTTGATTGGGTTCGGTAGTTTAGACGGCCAGAACTGGACCCAACTGGGCTCTCTCAGCACGGTTTTGCCTTCGAGCCTCTACTTTGGTTTTGTTGCCTCCAGCCATACCACGAACCAGGTGACCACGGCAGCGTTTCGCGACTTTGCATCTGTCACCGCAGCCGGTACTAATGGTCCTCTCTCTGTCGAACCGCTAAGTCAATGCAGCCGGCGGACCAGCCTCGTTCTGTCGGAAATCATGTATCATCCGACCAACAGCAATCTGGAATTTATCGAGTTATTTAATTCACGGGGTGAACCGCAGGATCTGAGCGGCTACCAACTAGGCGGGAGCATCAGCTACACCTTTCCGGCCGGCAGCCAGATCGAAGGCGGCGGTTTTGTGGTGGTCGGCAAGTCACCGGTCGATTTGGAAAACGCTTATGGCCTCAGTAGCGCATTCGGTCCGTACACCAATAACCTGCCGAATAGCAAGGGCACGGTCCGGCTGATCAACCAGGCGGGGGCCGTGCTCCTGGAAGTCAATTATGACACGGTCCCGCCCTGGCCTGTTTCGCCCGATGGCTCCGGCCACTCGCTGGTTCTGGCGCATTCATCCTATGGCGAAGATAATGTGCTAGCCTGGGCCGCGAGCGATAGCGTCGGCGGTTCCCCTGGCCGGCTCGATCCAATCAGCGCCGAGCCGCTGCGTGCGGTGGTGATTAACGAATTTCTCACGCAGAGCGGCCCCTCAGCGCCGTGGTTCCTCGAGTTGTTTAACCGCTCCAGCCTGCCGTTGGATGTCTCCGGTTGCTCTTTAAGCGATGACCCCAAAACAAACAAATTTGTTCTGCCTCCCGGCACCGTGATTGGCGCCCGGAGTTTTTTGGTTTATGACCAGAACGCGCTGAACTTTTCGCCCAGCGCTGCCGGCGGGACTCTTTATCTTCGCGATGCCGCCGGCACGCACGTCCTGGATGCGGTTCGTTATGAAGGCCAGCAATCGAGAATTTCTTTCGGCCGTGTGCCCGACGGTTCGGCCGGGTTGCGGGCACTAACCCGGCCCACTGCGGGAACAAACAACAGCCCACCCTGGTTCGGCGACATCGTTATCAACGAGATCATGTATGCGCCCATCTCGCTCAATGATGACGATCAATACGTCGAGCTTTATAACCGAGGAACCAATGTCGTGGACCTAAGCGGCTGGCGATTTATCTCCGGCATTGGTTTTAGTTTTCCGTCTAATACCTTCATTTCCCCGGACGGTTACTTCGTCGTAGCCCGCAACTCCGCGCGAATGCTGACGAATTACCCAAACCTGAATGCGGGCAATTTGGGGGGGAACTTCACGGGCACGCTTTCGCATCGGGGTGAACGACTCGCCTTGGCAATGCCCGAAGCAGCTTTGATTCTTAACACGCAGGGAGCCTGGACCACCAACATCGTTTATCCGGTCGTCAACGAAGTCAGTTACCAGGCAGGTGGGCAATGGGGCCAGTGGTCCCATGAAGGGGGCAGCAGCTTGGAACTCATCGATCCTCGAGCCGATAATGACCTCGCACCGAACTGGGCGGATAGCGATGAGACTCACAAGGCTGCCTGGACCACGATCTCGGCGACTGGGACGATTGACAATGGCGATGTGCCGGCGGACGAGTTGCAGATTCTGATCCAGGGAATTGGCGAGGTTCTGGTCGACAACGTTCAGGTCATCGATAACACCGGCAACAACCGCATTGCGAATGGCACGTTCGAATCCGGAGCGACCGGCTGGTTCGCCGAAGGTACTGAAAAGACTTCCGGCCTGGAAAGCAGCGAAGGCTTGAACAGCGCTCACAGTTACCACTTGCGCGCGGTGAACAAGGGGGATAACCAGGTGAACCGGGTGCGCACGCTTCTCACGAGTGCCCTGGCAGCCGGTACGACCAACGTGACGATCCGCGCGGGCGTGCGCTGGCTCAAAGGCGATCCGGAGGTGCTGTTGCGCTTGCGTGGCAACTGGTTGGAGTGCGCGGCCGAGTTGCCCACCCCTGTTAACCTGGGCACCCCTGGTATGCGCAACAGCCGCTGGGTTGCCAACGCGCCCCCGGCCATTGTGGCAGTGCAGCACGCCCCCGTGCTGCCAAGCGCGAGTCAACCGGTCGTGGTGACCGCACAGGTCAGCGATCGCGACGGACTCGGCCCGGTGTTGCTCAAATATCGGTTGGACCCCAGCTCAACTTACTCGACAGTTGCGATGACTGACAATGGCATCGGTGGCGACGCCATAGCCGGCGATGGAATTTGGAGCGCCACTATTCCTGGCCAGCCGGCCGGCACCATGGTTGCCTTTTATGTTCAGGCTACCGATGGAGCGGGTGCTCCTGCCACGGCGACCTTCCCAAACGACGCACCGGTACGCGAATGCCTGGTCCGCATCAGCGAATTACAACCCACCGGCAACTACCCCGTCTATCGGATCTGGATGACCCAAGCCGCCTTTAACGCCTGGAATACGAACAGTCGGCTCGACAACTCGGATTATCCGGTGACCTTTGTGCTGGGCGACCAACGCGTGATTTACAACACTGGGGCTCGCTTCAAGGGCAGTCCCTACATCTCTCCCGGCTATTGCGGGCCAACCTGCGGCCGCTGCGGTTATTCAATTGCCTTCCCGGACGACAATTTGCTCCTCGGCGACACGGAATTGGTACTGGACTGGCCGGGCGGCCACGGCGGCGAGACCACTGCGCTGCAAGAGCAGATGTGTTATTGGATTGCGGATCGGCTCAACCTGCCTTGGAGCCATCGACATACCATCCGCCTCCACATCAACGGTGTTACCGACGAGGCGCGCCAGGCCACGTTCGAGGCCGTCGTGCAACCCGTCAGCAGCTTCGTCAAGGAATGGGTTCCTAACGACAGTGGCGGGGAGTTGTTCAAAATCGAGCGTGCTTTCGAATTCAACGATTCCGACGGTCTTGTGGCCGACCCCGAGCCTCGCCTGCAGAATTACACGACGACCGGCGGATTGAAAAAGCGCGAGCACTACCGGTGGAACTTCATGTTCCGCAGCACCGATCGCCGGGATGATTACACCAACATCTTTGCCCTCGTCGATGCAGTCAACGCTAACAGCCCTGAGCCGTATACCAGCGGCGCGCTGGGCCTGGTTGATATGGAGGAATGGATGGGAATCTTTGCCACCGAGCACATCATTGAAAATTTCGACGCTTACGGTCATGAGATTGGCAAGAACATGTACGCCTACCTGCCGCCCAGCGGAAAATGGCAGCTGTACATGTTCGACCTGGATTGGGCCATGCTCGCGGCTCCCATTTACAGCTCCCAATACACGGCCAGCGCCGGGCCGTTGTTTAATTCCGAAGATCCCACTATTACGCGGATGTACGCTTTCCCGCCTTTTGCCCGGGCGTACTGGCGCACCGTCCAAAACGCGGTGAACGGGCCCTTGGATCCTTCCAACTGTAATCCTGTTATCGATGCGAAGTCGCGCTCGCTCTTTGCCAACGGCATCGCCTGGTGCGACGGTCAGCGGCTAACAGAACCCAGCGCGGTCAAGACCTGGTTCAGTCAGAGGCGCGCCGCCTTGCAAGTTCAACTAGCCACGGTTGCCGCGCCGTTCAACGTCAGTTCCGTCCTGGTGAGCAACGACGTCGCCTTGGTTAGTGGCACTGCACCCATTGCGGTCCAAACCTTTTGGTTCAACGGCGCATCGTGGCCCGTGACCTGGACCTCGGTCTCGAACTGGACCGCTAGGGTGGTCCTGCACCCCGGCACCAACCAATGGACTTTGGTCGGCGTGGATCCACATGGTCAGCCAGTGGCGGTCGCACAGACGAACCTCGCTGCGGTTTATGGCGGGACCGCGGTGTCCCCGGTTGGCCAGATCGTGATTAACGAGATAATGTACAACCCGGCATTCCCCGGTGCTCAATATGTCGAGCTGTACAACAATTCCAGCTCCCTGAGCTTCGATCTCTCAGGTTGGCAATTTAAGGATCTTTCCTACACTTTCTCGCCGGGATCGATGATCCGGCCAAACGGTTTCCTAGTTCTGGCCGCCAACCGCGCGGCCTTTGCCGCCGCTTACGGCGCCACCAACCTTGTGTTTGACACTTTTAATGGCGTGCTTCAGCCCAATGGCGAAACCCTAACGCTGATTCAGCCCGCTTCTGGTTCAGCTCCCGCGCAGATCGTGGCCAAGGTCCGCTACGGCAGCGCCGCGCCTTGGCCTGCAGCCGCCAATGGCGCCGGGAGTTCTCTCCAACTCATCGATCCAAGCCAGGACAACTGGCGGCTAGGTAATTGGAGCACGGGGTCCACCAACTTTCCCACTTCGCTCGTCACGCCCTCTGCCGCGAATTCTATCCGCGCCAGCTTGCCCCAGTTTCCGCCGCTTTGGCTCAATGAACTGCAAGCCGATAATCTGACGGGCATCACTAACAGCGCGGGCCAGCACGTTCCCTGGTTGGAGCTATTTAATCCCACTGTCAGCATCGTGCCGTTGAGCGGTCTCTATCTCGCCACCAACTACGCCAACCTTAGCGCCTGGGGCTTCCCCGCCGGCTCCTTCATTAACCCTGGTGAATTCAAAATCATCTTCGCCGACGCTCAAACGTCCCTCTCGACCGCCAACGAATTGCACACCAGCTTCACCCTGCCAAGCGGCTCGGGTTCTCTAGCCCTCAGCCGCCTCTATAATGGCCAGGCGCAGATCTTGGACTACGTCGATTACACCAATGTCGGCTCGAACCATTCCTATGGTTCAGTGCCCGACGGTCAGAGTTTTGATCGGCAGGAATTTGTTTTGGCCACACCGGGGGCTACTAACATTTCGAGTATGCCCCTTTCATTCATTCCTTACAGCAGCCCAGGCTCGGTCTACAGCCAGGACTTTAATACGCTGCCGGACCCGGGAGCTAGCTCGGTCAACTCCGCCAATCCTGTGACTATCAATGGTGTGGTCTATTCGCTGGCTAATCCGTTTGGTTTTGCCAACCCCGTCTTAGGCAGCGGCAACAGTGGCGGTTTAGGGATCAACGAGTTGGCAGGGTGGTACGGCCTGGGCAGCTTGAGTTCCAAATTCGGCGCCACCGATGGCGATCAAACCACAGGAGGGTTGGTCAGCTTTGGCTCACCGAGCAGCCCCAATCGAGCGCTGGGCCTGTTGGCCACCAGTAGCACCGGTGGCACTGCTTCTGGGGCCAAGTTCATCAACCAAAGCGGCCAGACCCTCAGCTCGATCAGCGTGCAATTGATTGGCGAATTGTGGCGCCAATCCGATATTCCCAAAACCCTTGAGTGCTCCTACTTCATCGACCCAACCGCTGCGGCGCCTTTTTCCGGCAGCCAAACAGCTTTGCTGCCAGCGCTGAATGTAAGTTTTCCCGTCAACCCATCCGCAGTCGGCGGCGTCGCCGTCGATGGAACCGTCAGTGCTAACCAAACCAATTTGACCGTCGTTAGCCAACCGATCGTCAACTGGACTCCCGGCGCAGCGCTGTGGTTGGTGTGGCAAATGGTCGATGCCACCGGCAAAGCCCAAGGCCTGGCAATTGATAACCTAAGTTTCGTGGCCTCGGGCCAGGCAACCCCGCCCCAGATACCGTTGAGCTTCCAAACGACGACCACCAACCTGGTTCTCTCCTGGACTGGGGTAGCGGGCCAAAGTTACCAGGTAGAATACAAAGACGATTTGGCTGCGAGCACCTGGACGCCATTAGGCAGTCCTTTGGCCGGAAGCGGAGCTGTGCTGAGCATTACCAATGATTTCACCCAATCGGCGCAACGCTTCTATCGATTAAGAGTCGTGCCTTGAGATTCGATGAGTCAAGCACGCCATGAAATATGACCTCCGATCGTGGAAACGAATGCTGGTGGCTGTCGTCATCGGCATGGGTGCCCTCGTCGGTGGAGTTTGGTTGTTGAGCCGAACCTTGGCGCAGCGGGAGTTTTCTTGTCAAGGGAAGCCCTTGCAGGAGTGGCTCGAACAGTTAAACGGTCAGGATGCCGCTGCCAGTAACCGGGCGGCTGTTGTCGTGAACGCTATGATCATACCGCAGCTCACGGAACAAATGCTTCACGACACAAACGATTCGAGTTTGCGGATAACGCTCATCGAGACGCTTAACAACCTCCCCGGGGTGAACATTCAGTTTGCGACTGCGCCGTTCCGCCGCGCCGCCGCCGCGAGCTGGTTGGGAGAAATCGGGCCACCGGCCAAGGCGGCGGTTCCAATCCTTGTTCAAGTCCTGAAAGGAAACGACGACACGGTGCGCGCTAAGGCAGCCCAAGCCTTGGGTCTCATCCACAGCAATCCCGAAACTGTTATCCCGGCACTCATCACGTGCCTTAACGACTCGAGGAGCGACCTGCGCACTGAGGCAACAGAGGCCCTGGCTGGCTGGGGCAAGCAATCCCAGGCCGCCGTGCCGCGGCTGATCCAGTTGCTCGACGATCGCAGCGACCGGGACTTGATGGCAGCCGTTCCAGAGGCGCTTAAAAAGATCGACCCGGAGGCCGCAGCCAAAGCCGGGGTGAAGTAGAGCGCAGGCTTCAGTGGAAAATGGCATCGGCTCAGAGCCCGCTTGTCCCAGCCCCGAGCTTCCGACCAACTCTCACAAGTATCGTGCGGCCTCAATATAATCGGGTTTGAGGTGGTTCCGCGTTGCGAGGGAAGCTTCGTCAGTGGACGGAAATGACGCGGTAGAACTTCTTGTCGGACCCAGCGGCTAGGGGGAAAGCGGCCTGAATACCGGCGGTGCCACTGACAAAGTTAGTGCTGAGGTTAGTCCAGCTGATTAGATCGGTGGACTCTTGAGTAACGACCTGTTGACCCAAGCCCGCGGCGATGTGGAATGAGAATTGGCCGTTTGTGTTCCAACCAGAAGGCGAAATGGCTGGCGCTGAGGGAACGACGAACGCGACGAGAGAGGCGCCCAAGGAGGCGTACCAATTGCCCTGGATCCAAAAAGGACGGGCTCCGATTCCCCAAGGACCCAGGTCGTTGGGGGTGGACCCTTTGGGGATGAAGTAGAGCCGCCAACCGGAGGGCAGGTAAGAAATGACCATTAACTCGCCGCTCGGGGCCAAGCCGTACAAATCGCTTGAAACGCCGAAAAAAGTTCTTTGGGTCTGGACACCGTAAGGTGAGCGAGTCCAGACCTGTGTTTGTCCGGTGCCCGGTTTAACAAATGCTGTCCAACCTGCGGTGATGGCGCGGCTAATATCCGAGGCTGGCGCAGGCCCGAGGATGGTTTCGTTCGTGCCATCGAACAGGGCGAAGTTGGTGAACGATGGAGAACCCGTAAAGTATCCGACGTTGACGCCATCAGTTATCGGAGAGATGCCGTTGGCTAATTTCGCGCTGGTCCCGTTGCGATAACGGAAAATAGTATAGGGAACGCCAGCCCAGTAAACGACATCCCCATTGGCGGCGACGTCGTTACTAGTGTTGGCGGCGTTGGAAGAGACTACAACGTTGGTGCCGGACAATAAATCGCGAAGTGTTAGAGTCGTTCCAGTGATCCAGATTGCGTAATTACCTTTGACGACCAGGTTTTCCTGATACGGCCCGAGGTCGATGAGCGTGCCATCTCGGACTTCGTAAAGTTCCCTTGCCGGTGGAGTTAAATCGGTAGAGAAGATGGCTCCGTGGGGCGTAAGAAAAATTTCGTCGAGAGCGAGGTCCGGGCGGTTCAGTAGAACTTGTTCCACGCCGTTTATCCGAGATTTGGATTTTAGGGCACTACCGTCGACAAAAAGAATTGCGTCTGCCGAGACGTCCCGGATGGAGGACAAGAATGGTCCAGATCCTTGCGTGCTGTTTACTCGGTCGATCTCAACCACATTGGTGTTGCTGACCACATAAACGTCGGTGCGGTTGGTTGTCGTTTGTCCGGCCGAATCGGTAGCATCGAATTCAAGCTGGACGCGCTGGCCATCCCATGCAGAAAGGTCGACAAAGGTATCCAGACTGTTGGTTGCGGTCGCGAGTAGGGCCGATCCACGATAACCGAAATTGTAAACTCGGATTATTGCGCCAGCCGGATCATCGTCCGTGGCGTTAGCCACAACGTGAAGTTGTGGGCGCGTGAGTGATGGGAGGGTGGGTTCAAGCACGGTCAAGGAAGGTGGTTGGTCATGAACGAAAGAAACTTGGGTCTGACTGGAGTTGCCGAAAACGTCGGTGGCATTCAGAGAAAGGGTTTGGGGACCTCTAGGAAGTCCTGTCAGAGAGAGGTCACCAGTCCAGCCTACGGTAACGTTAAAGATCAAATTTGTCAGACGACCCGCGACTGTTGCCGTGACGGATTGGATCTGGTACGTGGAAGTCATGCCTGCGACAACGTGGAGGCTGTTCCCAGCCAAGGCACCGGCGGCTGGACTTGTAACGTACAGAGTGATGGTCGCCTGGGCTTTGGCACAAAAGGCAAGCAAGCAGCCAAGGCATAGGGAACGAATTGCTTTCGACATGCGCTTAGCAGTTGTCATCTGATCAGGTCCTCCTTTGCTTATAGATCGAAATAGGTAAATCCCTTTCACTTGATCTATTATCATGCTTATTCTGAAGTGCCAAATGGAAAAATTCTGGCTTTCTGGCTAAGTGATGCGGTGGTGGCTGCTCTAAGTTTTATCTGAGATCGCCTATTGGCCGCCAGCCGCCCGGCGGGCTTTACTGCCTGACAACGAGGCGACCCGAACCTCATCCGGGGGGCTGAAAGCCCCAAATGTTATAGCCCGGGCTGGAGCGAGCAAAGCGAGCGGAGGCCCGGGTAAGCTCCCCCGTTTTTCCGTGCGAGCCCTGCAAGGGCGTCACATCTCCTGACCTCTCTCAGCGAGCGTCGTTTATGCAAACCTACTGGCAATCTCTGCGTGTGCCGGCCTTACAGGCCGGTAGACTGGTTTGGTTGTGCTTCCTGGGCCTCCGCTTTGCTCCAGCCCAGGCTTTAACATTTCGGGCTTTTCAGCCCGAAGCAGCATTCGCCCAACACTGAAACGCGAACCCCTGGCGAGAGCTCACCTTGCGCGACTGCCCACTCGACAGAGTCTGCCGCGATTATCAGGTCCCGAACACGCGCAGAATCACCACAAACCGAAACTGCCGTCAGCTCCCCAGAGCTGCGATGAGCGATAGGTCTTCATGCGCGCGATGCTCTTCCACTCGACAGAGCCCGAAAGCAGTCCCACGTTGCCCCCTTGCGCGCCAATCGCCGCGGGTGTTTGCTGGTAAGACTCCGGATGGAGCTCGAAGTAGGCTTCATCACGGATAAGTGGACCACGCGAGCTGTGGGGTGCGAGAATACGCTGATAGCTATAGGCATATATATTCAGGTCGGCCACCAGGGGCAGCGTCGGGTTATCGACCGTCTTTTGTGGAGAAATCCACGTGTTGGTAACGTTGCCCGCAGGGGCCCAAGGTGTGTTCAACTGGCCACCGAGATAGTGATAACCGATAGCCACGCCATAATCCGGCTGCACACGCCAGCTCAGATCTTGCTCAAAGGAGCGCGCCAGGTTCGGGCAGTCCAGCACCTTTAAAGGCCGAGCGTATTGAAGGATATTCGTTTTGGTATTGCTGGACAGGATGGGCGTGTGGGTGTCCATCGGATTGCGATTGTCAGTTCCGCCGCCGGGTAGGAAGTCCTGAAAATCATTCGCATAGAGGTGGGTAGCCAGGATGAATTGGCGAATATTACTGACGCAGGCGGCGCGATGCGAGCGCTCCTTGGCCGAGCTCAACGCCGGAAGCAACAGGGATGCAAGGATTGCGATCACGGCGATCACGACGAGCAGTTCGATGAGGGTAAAGGCCGTTAGCAGTGTTTGAACCTCTCGGAACGTCGGAGAAGGCGACGCCAGGCGGATCGGACCCACGGCTGCCTGGAGCAGATTTCTGCGATGAAGCGCCTGATGTTCCTTCCCGGATCCGGAATGCCGTTGAAAGGTTTTCATAGAGAATCCTGCGGACAGCGCGATCGCCTCGTTTAGTTTAGGGTCTTTCCTCCGCCCGGAAAAACAACTGGGGTGCGGACAGGCTCAGCGGACTCTCCAGGAGAAGCTGATTGTTGGTCAAAACGACAGGGTTGGTGACGCGGATCCAGCCGCCTGTGCCAAGCGTCAGGTCCATCGTCGCGAAGAGGTCAATATTTGGCACACGATTGGTATCCAGTGGCGAACCATCGGCGTTGCCAATCAACAAGCGGAAGTTTTGGCCACTCCCGGAGAGGCTTCCGGAGAGTTTAAGCGCGGGTGGCGCAGCCGCAGCAACATCCAGACAAACCGCTTCGGTGGTGCTCCGCACATATAACCGGCCGTTGCTGATAGCGGGTACGTTCCAACACTTGACCGGAAGGCCCGCAATGGAACTCGACGTGCCGTCCAGAGCACGGTACCGAGCGATTTCCGTGTAGCCCCCGGGGTCGGGATTGACCAGCACCACGTATCCGTCTTCCGTCATCATGAGAACCAGACCCGACACAGCCAGCACTCCTCCAGAGCCGGAGCCGGATTGGCGCCACATCTCATTTCCGGTCGCCAGTTCGATGCATCTGAGGCTTGTCGTCGAGCCGGCTTGGCCGTAGACACCATAAAGGTACCCGCTTAGACACACTGGAGTGGCCCAATGATTCATGCTGGCCCCGGGAGTGCGCCAGATCTCGTTGGTGCCTAGCTGAGTGCCGGCATTGGTGATCTGCACAGCGCCGGCGCCGACCCCGTACGCCGCGGCACAATACACGACATCATTGGAGACCACCGGCGAGGCCGCGGTCGCGACACTGAACGGAAAGGGATATCGCCATAAGAATGAACCGGTATCGCGCGCAACCGACACGAGCCCTGATTGCGCAAAGAAAACAATCTGCCGAACCCCGGCAATGGTTGCGATCACAGGACTGGCTTGCGTCATTGGATCGTCCTGCCCTTTCCAGACTTCGGTGCCGTCGGTCTCATGGAGCGCCAACAAACGGTTCCCTGGCGCGTTGCAGTTCAAAAAGATCAGGCCATTTTCAAGAAGCGGAGACGCCGCATTTTGCCAGGAAATAACGGTCCCGCCGTAATCGGCGACCAGGTCCCGGCTCCACACGATGTGCCCGTCGTTGGTCCCCAGGCAAGCCAGTCTCAAGTAAGACGTCAAGACGTACACAAAGTTCCCATCCACTGAAGGCGTGGAGCGTGGTCCATCATCGGAACCCACGCCGCCATCCGGATAATCGGCGATGCCAAGCGGCGTTGCCCACAGTTCCTGGCCAGTGTCGGCATCCAGCGCGATGCAAACCTCCTGAGGCTGAGCCTGACCGCTAATGGTTCGCCTTACCTGTGTGTAAACCCTGCCACCGCTGACGCTGAAGGAACTCAAACCCGGATCCAGCGGCACTTTCCAAATCTGACGCGGCTGGGTGTCAGCCCAATTCGTTCGGATTGACTCAGTGGAAATGCCGTCGTGATTCGGTCCGCGATATTGCGGCCAGTCGCCGGCCCAGATGGGAAAGCAAAAGAAGGGAACGAATAATATGCGCCAACACGCTGCCTTCATAGATGAAGATGCGCCTGCCAGCTAATATAGTAAACTCGAAAAGGGTTTACCCGGATTACCTGCTGCTATCCCGCTTACGACAGGCATCAGGATCCCGCAGGAGGCACTGCCCCAAGAGCTAACGGCAAGCTCTTTCCACTATTGCAAAACGTGAGAGCCAACACTGCATGTCGGCGCAGTCGAAACGGCATTGATTTCGTAGGAACCGTTGGCGGGGCAAGTTGGCCAAACGCCAACAGGGCCACGGCCTATGTACCGCATCACGGAGGCCTGTGCCGGCGTGGCGGTGGGAAGCTGGCTGAACTCCAACGCCCACTGCTGTTTAGCTGAATCAATCTGGCGCAGGTTGTTAATGCATGCGTCACTCTGGCTCACGGTGCGAGCTTTGACAAAATTGGGAACTGCAAGGGTCGCCAACAATCCGATGATAGCCACCACAATCATGATTTCCACCAGGGTGAAGGCCCCCGCCCTTGTTGTTTTAATCTTCATGAACTGCTATTCGCATTTTCCGGTGCAAGGCTTCCTAAAGCATTCTGCGTGCCATATTGCGCAAACTCCCTTTGCTGCTGAAAAGGCGCAGATTACCGCCCCGCCAATGCCATTTCTTAACCTGAGACCCGAGAATTCTTATTCCTCCGACAAGGCTAACCGTGGTGTTACGAACCGCTAAGGCACACCGGTGTCTATGCCTGAGACAATGGGTAGCAGCAGCGATGCAAGAGACCCACGCCGGCACCGGTTTCATGCACGAGGCATTCAACAAGGACGACCCGAAAATATTCACCCGCTCCTGGTTTGCCTGGGCCAATGCCATCTTCGGCGAATTAGTCCTCAAGACTTATCAGGACCGCCCGCACCTGCTGGACTAGCCGTTTGGCAGGCTCCTCCGAGGGAACATTCCGGGAAAGATCGAATTAGTTCGGGACGGTTGCTCGATGGCGGGCCATAAGTTCTCGAATCGCATCGGTGCCGACGGAAACATCTTGAGCGATCATGCCGGCTTCGTCGATCAGGTAGGCGATGGGCGTGGCAAACATGGCATAGCGGCGGGAGATCTCGTAATGCTGCTGCAATACGACCGGGAAAGTCAGGCCGTGCTCCTTGGTCTTGGCGCGGTTCTCCTTCGGCTCGCCCATGCTGATCATTACCACTTCCACATCCGCTTGGTCGCGATGAAATTTCTCCAGCTCGGGCGCTAGCGAATTACACGGTCCGCAATGCGGGCTCGAAAACACCAATAGCGCGCGCCGGCCTCGCAACTCTTCGAGGGACAGTTGACCCCGGCCGTCCAGTCGCGGTAAGCAGAACCCTGGCGCGGGCGTGCCCGTCTTGAGCCCGTCGCGCTTGATCCGGCTTCGAGCCAAAGATCCGCTCTTGAACCGCGTGGCGCGATCTTCCGCGTTGTCCCCGCGAACCAAACCGTTCGCGATAGCCTCTCCGTGCAATTCGCTCATGGACTCCTGGTCGCGGAATCCTAATTCATCGAGCCGCTTTTCCAATTCGTCCAACCGGAGCAACATTCGGCCATTCTGCCGCAGCAGTTGCCACCCCAGCCAGCCGCCTGCCAAAAGGGCTAACCAGGAAACCGCCATCCCCAGGATCAAAAGGTCATTCATAACGTTCCTCTCGTCGTGTTGTCTGTGCTGATATTTGCCCGACGTTAGCTGCTCCCGCTAAAAAAGGAAAAACGGGCTCTCGCTAGTAAGTCTGCCAACACGGGAAACCGTCCCGGAGGCTTGCCTTCGCGTTTGTTTCTCCATTTAGTTCTGCTCGGTTTTATTATTTTCAACCACTGATTAAGGATGAAGCAGTCAAGTGTTCACGTCGCACATTCACTCACCCACGCGCCGGGCGAAGATGCCGGTAATGCCGTCCTGGTCCACGGCGTCGAAGGCCGAAATAAAACCGCCGCCCACCGGGGCGAGGCCGAGATAGTCGCCGAACCAGAACCCATCAATGACGAATGGCAAGGCTTCCAGGTTGAAGGAGGCACTTGTCAGGCGCACTTCGTTCCCCCAGTTGGCAGGATTGGTTGCCGGCGCGTTGGGTGACGGGTGACATCGCACCAGCCAATAATCGGTCGGGACCCCAGGGTCGGGCGTGTTGAAGCGAAAGTCGTAGTAGGTCACCCCGATTGTTCCGTTGCCAGCGACAGCGATGATAGGATAAAACGCCTGCCGGTTGAGAGGTGCAATGTTTATTGGCGTCTGGTTGATGCGGATGGGCGACGACCAAGTCAAGCCGCCGTCGGCGGACATAGAGAAGGCGATATCGTTGTATTGAAAATTGCTGAACCGGCCATCCTCCCACACGACATAAAGATCGCCGCTCCGGCTATCCACGGCGAACTCAGGGTCAGTGGTATCCCGCACGAACGTTCCGGTGTCCGGATCGACTGTAAGCGTTTCCCCGCTGGAATTAGGCTGGAGAATCGGTTGCATCGTGACCGCCTGAATGGGAGCCGACCACGACTGGCCTTTGTCGCTGGAGCGCATCAGTTGCACGCCTAGCGAGGTGACGGGCTGGCTGGGTGATTTCTGATACTGCAGATAGAACATATCCACGAGCATCCCGTCCGGCAGGACCAGGATTTGGGTGTTCTGCGCCAACTGACCGGGAGGCGTCGCGAAAATGGAGCGGGCCGGCTCCCAGGTGTTACCGCCATCCGTGGTGCGGGTAAAGCCCAACTCGCCATGATTCTTGAAATTCAACCGGTCCCAAGCGGCGTACACCAAATGGGAATCTGTTGGGTCGGCGGTGATGGTGGTCTTGTCCGGGGCGAAATCCGGTGTGTCCAAAATCACCGGTGCTGACCACTGTAAGCCACCATCGGTGGACTTACAGACCACTGTGTGGAGGGCTGAGTGGGAGGGCCCGGCCAGGCCGACGCAATACAGATCGCCACTAGGCGCGAACGATAACCACGGGTCACCGGCAACTATGTATGGGCCGCCCGAGCAGGCGGTCAAGGGCAAGGGCACCTGCTGCCAAGTCGTACCGCCGTCGAGCGAGGCCGCCGCGATGTTGTTCTGGATTGGACCTTGAATCCACGCCGCCACGATATTGTTCGGATGGGCGGGATTCACGGCCACTGATGGCTCGGCGGCATCATCCAACGTCATGGTTCCAGGGAGGCGGAAGCCGTCATCGCACGTGCCCACGGCGTTGGGCCGCGAGAGCTCGACCAGCGGGCTGAGTTGGCTGGCAGCGGGCAGCGGCAGCAGTGCTGCCAGTCCTATGCTGGCCATCCCCGCGCCAATTTTCTTCAGGGCCAGGGGACGTGTTACCGATTGGGCCAATCCCTTGGCCAATTCATCGAATTTGTTGTTCATAACTTTCCTTTGCGATTTGTCAGCTCGTTTCTCGTTGCGTTGTTACTTCGCAGCCACGGGCGCGGAATGACCGGCCCGCGCGCTCCTCAGCATCTCGTTCTGGCTTCGCCCCGCTGTGCCTGGACGCGCTTTCAGACGCAGTTAATGACGTGGAATTCTCCGCCAGGACCTTTCAATGAAACGTTCTTGCAAGTCCGCGGGTACACGCACACGTTCCCGCAGGCCCCGCAGTTACTGTTGGTGTTCAGCGGGACGCACGTGCCCGAGCAACACGCCTCGTGGCCGCCGCAGTCGAGTGTGCTCTGGCACGATCCCGTTGCCGCCCTGGCCCTCCCCGGTAGCCCGAGGCAGGCCAGCGCCATGCCGGCCAGGCCGACGCCGAATTTCTTCAGCGCCTGCCGCCGCGTAACTGATTGGGCCAATCCCTTGGCCAGTTCATCGAACTTGTTATTCATGACTTTCCCTTCGTTTTGCTTGTTGCTGTTTTTTGTTTGTTTAAGCACGGATTTCAGAATGGCGCGGATACTTTTCGTTTTAAGTCAGCCGCGATTAGCGGGGAACCGTGGTTGACACCGTCCAGGTTTTCCCCGCCTTCAATTTCGGCACCTGTTTCAGTACGTGATCGTCCCGCTCCCATCGTAAGTGATTGCCAGCGTGACCGTGCCGTCCGGGTTACTGGAGAGGGGTGTTACCGACGTGATCACGGCGAGGAATCCGCCGGTGACTCCTTGGAAGCGGCCGGTGCCGCCGGTGTAAACGACCGTGTTTGGAGTGGTCCCGATTATCCAATCGAGCGTGTCGCCATTGGCGGCGAAGACGACCCCAGATCCTGAGAGGAACTCGCCCGTGGCCAGGTTGAGCACGCCCGAGCCTGAGTTGGTGAACAGGCCCGTGTGGGTGGCCCAACCCCAATCCGTGAATTCATAAGCGCCAGTCGCCGGATGGACAACTATTGTCAGATGCCCCTCAACGACTATGAGCGGACGGGTAACGGGGTTATCAAGGCTGGCTACCGCCGGCCGCACCAGCAAACAAGCAGCCAGGGTGATGATACCGATAAGTGTCGTTCGTGTGGGTCGCCCTGCATTCATACCATATTCCTTTTCTGTTAGTGGCCCGTAGATTCCATCTTGGGCCGTTGCCAATTTGCTGTTGATCATGACTTTCCTCTCATCTTGTTTGTTCGTTTCTTTTCTAAGCACGGATTTCGGGAGGACACACATAAGGCTCTTTCCAGCCGCGCTTGTTCCTTCTGACCCGTGCAACTCGTGTAACACCTCTGCCCTTCTTGAGGCTGCCGCTTTGCCCAGCTTGCTCACGGGCTAACCCGCCGGGCAAAAATGGCTTGCACAGAGTTTTGGTCTGGCTGGGTGAAGACAGCCACGAAGGAATTACCCGCAGCGGCCAATCCCATGTAATCACCGACGAAAAACGCAGTTCCTTGCAGTTTACAGGCTTCCAAGTCAAAGGAGTTGGACGTCAAGCGCACTTCCTTGTACCAGTTTGCTGGATCGCTGGCAGGCGTGGTTGCGGAAGGCTGGCACAGGACGAGCCAGCGGTCCGTCGGCACACCCGGGCTGGAATCGTTGAATCGAAAATCGTAATAAGAGACTCCAATGGTTCCGTTGGCAAGGACGGCTATGGCCGGCAAGAACGCCTGCCGGTTGAGAGGCGCAATATTCAGCGGCGTCCGGTTGATACGGGTCGGAATTGACCATGTCGTACCGCCATCCGAGGACATCGAAAACGCGATGTCGTTATATTGAAAATTGCTGAAACGGCCGTCCTCCCAAACCGCGTAAAGGCTGCCATTCTTGCTATCCAGAGCGAACGATGGATTAATTGGGTCCTGCACCAGTTGCCCTGTGTCCGGGTCCGTTATCACCGAGTTCCCGACTGGCCCACCGTAGAGGGGCAGCATGGTGGTGGCCAGCGCCGGACCCGACCAGTTCAGTCCTCGGTCCGTAGAGCGCATTAACTCCAGGCTGAAGGTCTGTTGGATGCCGTGGCCGGAATCCTTCACATTGACGAACTCAAAGAGGTCCACCAGCGTGCCGTTGGGCAGTACAAGAATCTGGCTGAACTGGACGTAGTCCTGAGGTGTAGTTTGCACAATCGCGCGGCTCGGCTCCCAGGTAAGACCGCCATCTGTCGTTCTTGAGAAAACCGCCGGCCCCCGATGCCCGGTGTCGGTCCCGTCCCAGATGGCATAAACAAAGTGGGCATCAGCCGGGTCATGCGTGACGGTCGGTAAGTCATTAGGTGCGTAAGTGTTTCCTGGGAGATCTAGCTGCGGCGACCAGTGCAAACCTCCGTCGGTGGACTTGCTGAGCGAGACACCCCTGGTGGCCAGCGCCTGAGCTGTCACGCCGAAGGCGTAGAGATCACCGTTGGGCGCGAACGCCAGCCGCGGGTCGCCCGTGGCGAGGTACGGCCCACCGGAGCAAAGCGAGAAGGGGATAGGAACCTGCTGCCAGCTCTGGCCGCCGTTGAACGAAACGCCAGCGATGACGTTTTGAAAGGGACCGAGGATCCACGCAACCACCATGTTATTGGGGTGGACCGGGTTCACCGCCACGAACGGCTCGGTCGCATCATTGACGGTCCACTTTCCCGGCACGCTAAACCCGTCGTCGCAGCCAGCAACGGGATTTGGCTGCGAAAGCTCGATCAGCGGACCGAGTGGCAGACTCTGGGCGCCGACCGGCAACCCCACCAGCCCGGTAAACGCGCTAATCGCGCAGCTCATTGTGGATATCACGATTCGGAATGATTCGGATGTTTTCATAAGGTACGTGCTTTGTTGGTCGGCAGTCATGTGCTTCACCTCCAGCGCGGCGTAACTAATTCTGAAAGGGAGAGTTTTGAAGAGAGCGGGCGTTTTCATATTCTGTGTTTTCGCCATGTCAACACTTTCAACACTTAATGAGTTTCACTCCTTGCTACAGAACCAAAGGCGAATTGGTTGCAGGGAAAATGAACAAACTGACTCAAACCACGGATTGAGGGTCGGAGTCTTTAGCAAGCCGCATCGGTCGGGTCATCGTCTTTGGGGCTTAGGGTTGCTCCTAAATCATAATCGCGTGCCCTGGCGGAGCCACTCAGGTCCACCTTATCCGAAAAGGACCCCGCCGGCGGCCGGTCCAGTTTAGGGCATTCGCAAATAGCCGTGGTCTTGGCCACCTCCACTCAGGTATCGAGGGATCAGAAAATCAATCTACACAGTTCTGGTAACCCTATCTCAATTAGCCAACACCGAGAGTCGCTGCGACATCCAGATGATGTCCGGGTTATTGGGCTGGGATACTCCAAGCTGCAGATAATTGTCGTAATGGGGCGGCGGTTTGGTGCGGGCGTCACGCCAGAGGTGAATCTCGGCATGTCCGTCGACAAAACTGAACCCACAAGCGCCGTCGTGGTAGCTGGCCGGGTAATCGACCATGAAAGTCTCGGGCAGATTGGTGCACACCTTCTGCGCCCAGGCTCCATCATTGATGCTATCGGGGTGTTCATCCACGAATAGCATCAACATCGCCGGGGCGAAGAGGCTAAGGTCAGATTCCTTCATGAAGATTTTGTAGGGGGGGTGGGGCAACCAGCCGTCCACATTGACATCCTTGCCGTCGATGTCAGGTCCGACGGCCTGGCTCATGGAAATACTGCGAACACGCTGGAGCAGTTGGCCAGCGATCCGGACAGCGCTTTGGTCGGCCGGACATTTGTAGATCCCGGGCGATTTTGTATAGGGGGCCAGTTTGGCCCACTTAGGGCTCATCAGATACACCAGATTCGTGTTGTCCGTGTTGTTCGGATCGTAATCCAACCACCCATAAACCCAGCCTTTGGAAGGGTTGCCGGCCTGGTTGGGAACGAAGTTACCATTGGAGTCGTCTGCGTACAACTTCCAAGCCAGACTCAATTGCTTGTTGTTGCTCAGGCAGACGAGGCCCTGGGCACGCACCTTGGCCCGCGTCAGGCTTGGTAAAAGCAGCGCCGCCAGCATGGCAATGACCGCAATGACCACCAACAATTCAATTAAAGTAAATCCTTTGTAAATCCGAGCAGTTCGCATTTGGCTTTGCCTCATTCGATTCACTGGCTGGAGGGCTTGCGAAGCCGGAATAGCCTTTGTTCTATAGATCATGTGAGTCAAGGAGGCCTGAGAGTAACCCGCAAACCCTTTATCGGCTGGCCGGCGGCGTCGACGAAGCGAACTGAGCCTCTCCAATCAAAGCGCTCGTTCACGACTTTGAATATCAGCACGTTGAGGCCGGCGTTGAGCTCCACACCGCGCACCTCGTCCTGGTCGGGCACATAGCTGCGGCCCTCTGAGTGTTGATAAATCTGTCGGCCATTCAGATAAACTTTGGCTTCATCGTCACTGCCGACCTTCATCAAGAGATTGGTCTGAGCGAAGTCACTTCGAAGATAACAAACAGAGTAAGCCACGCTCCATTCGGTAGGCTTGCCCAGGAATTGGTTGAAATCGACGAGGTAATCGTCGCCTTGCAGGGGTTTCCAAGTCAGTTCCGTTTCACCGACCTTGATTCGCTGATCGGCCTGCGAGCGGAGTTGGGATTCGTCAGGGACTTGCTGCCGGTCCAAGGCCTTTGCGCCGTTGTGGTCGCTTAGAGCAATGGGAGCGAGCACCAGCCACTGTTTGATAGCACCGGGGTCCTGAGCAAGCAGGTCACGCTGAGCCTGTCGCTGGAATTGCTGGAGTCGGTCATTCCATTCGCGTCCAAGTGCAGCCCTGGCGCCGGGGTCTTGAAGCCGCTGCAGGCGTTGAAGCGTGTCGTCGGCGGGTTGCTCTGATGTCTGCGGTTTGCGTACTTGATCCACGACTTCGTTCAGGAACGATTCGGCTTGGACGTGCTTGCCAGTCGCTTCCAGAAGTCCAGCAAACGATTTGACAGCTTCCACAAATTCCTGGTCGTCAATCCGCTTGCAATGGTTAAAGGAAGTCATGGCCTCACGATAGGCTTGCTCAGCTTCCGGCAGCCTGTCTTCAGCAACCAACACGTATGCGACATCTTTCTTAATACAAGCGGTGCCGTAAAAATCGTCCTGTTGATGGAGGTTCCAATAAATGCTCAAAGCTTCACGGAGATACGGCTCGGCCTCCTTGGGACGGGAAGTGTACATTAATCCATTGCCAAGGCCGCGCAGGGTCCAAACCAGATTATCGTCCCGATGAAGGCGCCGGGCAGGCAAGGCTTTGGCGAACTGCTCTGCGGCCGCGGCGAGCTGGTTCTGGCTCAATAAGAGATTGCCCATTTCATGTCGCAGGTCGGCCAGGAAGAAATCGGGTTCTTTGGAGTTCTGGCTTTCGACCTGGATCAATGTGCTGTAAAGGGTTTCGGCTTCACCGGCTTTACCTTGCGAACGCAATGACTCCGCCAGGCTGCGAATGGCGACTAGAAGATGCGTGGGATACAGTTTTGGGATAATTTCGACGACTTGTTGATAGAGCTGCTGCGCTTCGTTAGTGCGGCCGCTGGAAACCATGAAATCCCCGAGTTGGCATAACAAGGCAGGCACGACGACATTGGTTTCGCCGAGCGAGTTGCGCGCTCGGTCCAAAACTTCGCGATAAAGAGCCTCGATCTGGTCGGGTTTGTTTTCGGATTTGAGGACCGCCAAGAATGCCTGGAGCTCGAGCCAGTAGATTTCCTTGCCGACGGAGGTTGCGAACCCTTCAAGTTCCTCACGGTAGAGCGGCTCCGCCTCGGAGAATTTTTTTTCAGCCGTCAAAATTTGGGCTAACATCCTGATGGTCCACGCCACGTCCAAACTTTGGGGGGCGACCTCGCGGCGAATGGCTAAGCACTCTCGGAACGTCGCTTCCGCTTCGGAAAGCCGTTGCTCATGAATAAGCACGTCCCCGAGGGCTGCCAGACTCGAGCTCAGGCCGGAGTGTTTCGGGCCAAGCACCTCGCGCTGGATAGCGACAGCCTCTCGGCCACATTTCTCGGCCTCAGCCAGGTCCTGTTTCTGCGCGAGCAACCATGCCAATCTTTCCAGGCTCCCAGCGATGCCAGGGTTCTTGGAACCATAAATAGCTTTTTGAATGGAGAGGGATTCGCGAAGAAGGGACTCAGCTTCAACCAGACCACGTCGGAAATACATCAGCACCTCAGCCAAAGTCGAGAGCGTGTCAGCAAGAGTGCGTTGGTTGGGCTTCGGCAGTTTCCGTTGAATAGCCAAGGCTTCGCGCAGAGTTGTTTCTGCCCGATCGACCAACTCGGGCTCGGGAGTACCGCGCCCCTTGCACTGAGCGCAATAATGCCCTCCCAACTCAAGCAACGCCCGGGCCACATGCGGGTGTTGTCGGCCATGGAGTTCGATTTCGATGCCGAGCGCCTCTTTGCTCAGCTTTTCAGCTTCCTTTCCCTTCGAGTGCTCGCCGAACACGCCCGAAACGACAAGCAGGCTCCAAGCGGTCTGTTCACTGTGCTCGCCATAGAGGCGGCGGTTGAGCGCCAGCGATTTGAGCAACTGCGGTTCGGCCGCTTCGGCTTGCCCCAAGCCGAGATAGGTTATCCCGATCGTTTCGCGAACGGCGGCTTCGACGGCGGGTTGATCCTTTAACGAGTTGCCATCAAGTTGTTTGGCCGCCCCAGCCAAGGCCTGCACCACGGTCACATTGCGTCCTTTGCTCGCGTCCGCTGCTGACACTTTGTCCGGGTTAGCAGAGGCAAGCATATCGTTCAGGAATCTGTTAATCGCCTCTTGCTTGGCGGCCTCGGTCTGGGCCTTGTTCTTCTCAGCCACTGCATTGAGTTTTAATAGGCCTTGCTCACGTTCGGCCCGTGTAGCCCGAACAGCCTGCCAGGTGCTCACCACGATCCCCAACACCAACACCAGAAAAATGAGAGCCACCGCGCTGAAAACCAATTTGTTGCGGCGAACCCATTTCTGGACTCGATACACTCGGCTCGGCGGGCGGGCCACAACGGGGTTGTTGGTCAAGTGCCGTTCGATGTCCCTGGCCAGTCCATTGACCGTCTCGTACCGGCGCTGGCGATCTTTCTCCAGACACTTCATCGTGATCCAATCCAGGTCGCCGCGAATGAGCCGGCTGAGCGTTGCCGGCTCCGCATGGCGACACCGGGCTATTTCGGCAAGCCGCCCACCCATGGTCTGCAGCCGGGTGCTGGGTTTAGGCGGGTCGGTCTCTCGGATCATCCGGCGGATCTCGTCCAGCGCACCTTTGCGCAATGTCTCGGCATCCAGCGGCGTGACACCCGTTAGCAGTTCATAGAGCAGCACCCCCAGGGAATAGATGTCCGAGCGGGTATCAATATCCAGGCCGCCCAGCGCGGTCTGTTCGGGGCTCATGTAAGCCGGGGTGCCAATCATCTGTTCAAAGCGTGTGAAGAGGGTCTTTTCGGTTAGTTTTTGACCCAGCGCCTTGGCCACACCGAAATCAATCACCTTGGGTACCGCCTCGCCATCATGTAACGTCACCAGCACGTTCGTTGGCTTGAGATCACGGTGAATCACACCTTTCTGATGCGCGTG
>Ga0210409_10002295_pt1 | contig 22929 bp, 19 predicted proteins | sample IncBWH17MmetaG_FD_161649 | JGI IMG/M metagenome (GOLD analysis project Ga0210409, IMG submission 161649) | Forest soil microbial communities from Barre Woods Harvard Forest LTER site, Petersham, Massachusetts, United States - Inc-BW-H-17-M | ecosystem: Environmental > Terrestrial > Soil >...
GGATAACGGGGAAGTAAGCTGACACCTCTGTCGAGCTCGATAAAGGCGTTCGTCAAAAAGTGTCTGCGAGCATCGCTGAGGCCGTATCCGCCGCGCCGGACCGGGTTTTCCTAAACCTTGAAAATGTCCGCGGGCTCGTCGACTCGACGGCATTTCGCGTGTATGTCGGGTTGCCTGATGGCGCAAACCCAGCAGATCATCCTGAACTACTCGCGGGCAGCATTGCTCTGTTCGGCGTGCGCAAGGCAACTCTCGTTGATGAAGAACACGCGGGGAAAGGTCTGACCTTCGTGCTAGAAATCACGAACATCGTCGACGCACTGCATCTTAAGAATGCACTGGACGTCGACTCGCTCAACGTGCGAATTGTGCCGGTGAAGCCCGTTCCCGAGGACGCGCAGATCAGCATCGGACGCGTCAGTATTTTCCGCCAAGGTCGCTGACCGGAGGTCCGCCGATGACACCCGCGGCTCGCGAACGCTTGCAGATCAGGGCGCCCATGCTGTTCATCAGCGCGGTCGCGTGGATACTGCTTGTGATCGAGCCGAGCGGCACGGCACTGTCCGCACTCTGCTCGGCGGCGATGCCGGGTACGGCGCCTTCGTCGCGCGAGATGTTGCTGGCGCTCAACGCGCCGTATTCCCTAGCGTTGGGCTGGGCGCTCATGTTGGCTGCCATGATGGTGCCGCTGCTGATTGCACCGGTGCGCCATGTCCGCGATCGTAGTTTCGCCCGGCGGCGTGCGCGCGCAGTCATGCTGTTCGTGACCGCCTATTTTGTGGTCTGGATGGCAGCTGGCGTCGTGCTGTTGGCACTAGCGTTCGTGGTGCGGCTGTTCGTTCCTGGATCATCGATGCCGCTGGCGATGGTTACTGCTGTCGCGCTTGTGTGGCAATTTTCCCCCCTGAAGCAACGTTGTCTCAATCGGTGCCATGTCCAAGCGGAACTAGCCGCCTTTGGACTTGCGGCGGATCTCGACGCGTTACGGTTCGGGTTGACGCACGGGGTCTGGTGCGTTGGTTCTTGTTGGGCACTGATGTTGTTGCCGTTCGTTTTTTCACGCGGCAACGTTGCGGCCATGGCTGCTGTGGCAGTATTGCTTTTCGCCGAGCGACTGAATAGGCCGACGCCGCCGAGTTGGCGCTGGCGCGGTATGAGTAAGGTGGCGCGTATCGTGGTCGCGCAGACGCGGATGCGGCTGAAGCGCAGCTGAAGGAGCTGGCTCCTGAGAGGTTGTGTGCGGGCCACGTGCCTGACGTCCGCTGCCTTCAAGTCCTCGAACCCTTTCAGGCCGTCGGTGTAGACCGTTGACCCTGGAATGATATGTTGCTTGAAGAAGTCGATCATCGTCGTCTTTTTGATGTACGGTATCACCGCCATCTAAACAAAAACTGTTCTTTGCGACCTGCCACGGGAAGTAGAATGGAATTACGATCTGACGGGAGAGGCCAGCCACCGTGGAACGAATCGATCTGCAGTACACGGTGTTCGAGACCTTTCTGAAGATCGTCGGGAGACTGAACCTCCCGGTCGGTATCCGCCCCTTAGGAGTGGAGTGATGTCGACTGGTACTGAGAAGGTGACAGACCTAGGGCCCAAACCGCGCGTTCTGCGGATATTCATCAGCTACGCGAAAGAAGACCAGAAAATTGCAATCGCAGTTTACAACGCAATCCAAACAGCGCTGGGAGCGTTTGCTGACGTCTTCATCGACGATGCGTTGAGATTCGGGCTAAAGTTTCAGGATGAAATCAAGAAGAGACTAGACCAAACGGACGTCTTGGTGGTGATCTACTCGGCTGAGTTGAAGCCCAGCCATAGTTTCACCGGCATGGAGCTTGGCTATTTCATGCGCGTAATAGAGCGTGAAACAAGTTTTTCTGATTTCAAACGGAGGATCATCCCCATCTATGTCGACGGTCCACCGGATACGCTTTCGGATATGGAAGGAATCAACATCGGAATTTCTCGATCAACCTTGGCCATGACGTTTGAGGAGTATGACGCTACCCTAACCGTCGATGCCGACAATCGAATGGTCAAATTCCTGCAGGAATTTCAGGAAGTAGTAGATAAGATTCGGGAGAAGAACGGGTTCCCGAAGGTTCCACAGAGTCCGGACCAACAGGATGTGTTAGAGCTGGTCCGAAAAATGCAGTTAGCCATTTTTAGTCACTTGAGGACGAACCCGGAATCAACGCTAAAGCCCCAGAAACAGATCATTATCAGTACAAACGATGTCGCACTCGAGTCCTCGGGAGATGATCTGCCTTCAGATGCCGTTCTGACGCCGGTAGGAAGTGGGAATCCGATGTCGGTCTTCGGTCTTCCAAGCACTGAGACGACATGGGGCGATTTTCAACGGCTCATCAAGAATGCGAAGTTTCGAGATTCGTGGATCGACGCTATTACGAGTGTGGTCACTTCCTCTCTCCAGAGCCAACTGGAGGTTGACAACAGCCAGGTAATCGTGTCGCAGGATGAGAAACACGCATTCCGTGTCATCTTGACCTCCGGAACGAAATACTTCAACGGCGTCAGAGAGTTCAATCTTTACTTTGTAGAATATCTAAGACGAGGAGACTTCGGTGATCAATCGACGACGCTGCTTCTCAAAGGAATTGAGCTCTCCTGCCGCTTCCGGTTCTTGTTCCTGGAGCGAAATAGCGAATTTTCAAGTATGAGCATCAGAATCGCTAACCCGGCTGCCATCCAAGATGTTGCCCGTAAGGTAGAGCGAGAAATGAATTTACTTCTGAGGGATGCGCTTGAAGTTGGGTTGGACAAGGCTAACGTGTGGGCCGATTTTGTTGACTGGCCATGCCTTGCGCGGATGAACGAGGCGTGGCAGCCAATAGAGTTGAAGATACGGGATAACTTAACGGAGATCAGAAGATGCCGTAAAGACTCAGAAACTTTACCGGCGCTTCGCGAATCGTTAGCCGCCTCTATTCAAGAACTTGAGACCACTCTTAAATCTCTGAATGCCGAGCTGATTGACGAATTAACCAATAAACTGAAACAATACATTCACGAGTAATTCAGTTGCGAGGCCAGTTGACGTTTTTCCTCGGAGGGGTCCCCTTCTCAAGTCCGAGATGCGTGCGGTCCTCATGATGGTAACGAACATACTCCGAGAGCAATCGCTTTAGATGGCGTTCATTCAGGAAAAGCAGGCTGCACATGGCACGGAGTCATACCAGATCAACGATTGGAAATCTTGTTGTAAGCTATTGATTCTGCGGTCGGCCAGAGCTATGGCGAGGGACAGGGCAAAGAATCACAATTAGCAGCACCAAATTATTCAGCACACTCGAAGAAATGGCGAGGTTACCTTGAGCAAGTAGAACTCGAAACCCGCTGGGCGGAAAAGCACAAGCCGGGTGTAAGGATTGTCAACCAGCAATCGCGAGACCGCCAGTTGCAGTATCACAATCAGCACGAGACACCCAATAAACAGTTTCAACTTGGGTAGTTGTTCGTGCATCCGCCTGCCTCTACCCCCCTTCTCCAGCCGGCCATTGCCTAGAAGTCCCCTTTCAATAAATCCTCGTTGCGCTTGCGAATGTCTGCGGGAACATTCGCTTGATAGGCGCCCAGAAAGTCCGCTTCATCCTGGGGCCCCTCGTCGGGCACCTGTAGCGCCGTAAACCAACGATTCAGCAAGCAGAACTGTCCAATCAGCCACGTCAGTTCCACCAGTTGCGAGTCCAACAACGCGGCGTGTTGCGCATCCGTATACGATGCCCATTTGCGGATGAACGCTTTGTCAAAGTCCGTCATCTCCGCTGCGACCGCCGTGCCCCGGTTGTACTTCTCCAGTGCGTCCCGGAGAGCCTTGAACTCAGCGTCCGTCACCTCGTGCGCGTCCCGGCAAACCTTCACCGTGAAATCCAGACACGCATTTTCCCTCGCGGTATACAAACCGCGATGGTTTTGATGCTCGTGCAGGTGGACCAGCTTCTGATGCCCGGCCTGCTCACGTCCCGCGTTTCGAAATACCACGTAGCAGATGAACGAATGGTGCGTTACCGAATAGCGGCTGCGATTGTAGAGCGACGTCCGGTTAATACACAGCTCCTTCAGCGGACGGTCCAGAAACCCGGCAAACTGCTTGCCGTTGTTGAAGACGTCGGTGTCAAAGATAAACGAATTCGCGTACGGCACCTCTGTAATCACCAGCGACGGGCAATGCCCCATCACCTTAATCAGGTTGTTAGGAAAATGACCCCACGTCAGCTCTCCCTGCTTGAACGCCGACGCCGTATAGTCATCAACTTCAGTAATCTGCAACGGTCGAATGCGAGTCCACGGTCCTTGCGCCATCGGGTGGTCCTTTCTGGGCTCTCTGTTTAGCGAGCCACCGAAACAAATCTCAGACAGCCTCCCGGGTTCGGACGCATACCCGGAAAGGAAGCCTGTCCAAAAACGTGAAGCGCGTCACGCCGGCAAACCCAACCGCAGCCTATTTCCTTCCGCCTTACTGCGAGCGCCTCAAGTCCCATAACATCCAGTCGTCGTCGAGAACAAAATCGTTCAATCGCCGGTCCCACTTCTCGGGCAGTCTGCGATGCAGTTTTTCGAGAAACGAAAGCAGGGGACGCTTCGGGCGGTGGAGTTGCTCATTTGCATCCAGGGGAATTTCTTTCCAGCGAAAGCGTTTCCGGTATTTGTCGAAACCGAAGCCATCAAAAAAACTATCGCTCGCTACCAGGGGCATATACCACAAACTCGGAATGCCGAGTGGATTTGCCTTGATCGGCACCTGGCTTTCCAGCTCCTGCAGCAGCTTGAGGCCCTTCGGATCCTTGTCCCCAAGATGTTTTTGCAACTGCTCGAGCGCCGGAAACTCGACATGCGGACTCACGAACAGGACTGGTTTCCGCTGCTGGCGCGCCAGAATAATTTCGTGCGGCGTACCAACGCTGTAGATGTTCGTGGGGCAGTAGCAGATGATGAAGTCGCTCGTGTCCACCATCCGCAAATCAATGTGCAGGGTTGGCCAAAAGGTTTCCGAACACGAGGCCCTGGCCTTCGCGCCTTTCTTGCCGGAAGCAAAGCTCCAGCTCTCCCGCCCTTTCGTGCTCTTTTCACTTTCCAGTCCATACTCATGAAAGCCCCGCACCCCGGGCTTGAACCAGGGATCAAAAACGGTCACGCCCAGACGTCCCAGAAACTCGCTGACGCGGTTTCGCCAGCCGAACTTTTGCTCTGCGGCCCGTGATGCCACGAAATCCATAGGTCCGGAAAGGTATACACGCGAACCCTTAAGCAGGTTTCTCCGGCGCTGGCGAGCCCCGCGTTTTTTGCGCACCTTTTTCGGCGGCATTGTTCTCCTCTTGCCGGGCCTAAGCTCCGGCACTCTTTCGCGCCCGCGCCTCTGGTTGCTTCATTCTTGCCCACTCTCCGCTAACCAGCGTGCGGATTTTCTCAAACTGCGCTTTCACCTCTTTGTGATACGACGTGTAAGCCACGCGGCAATTTTCCCAGGCCTCCGCAATCTTCTCTTCTTCGTGCCGCGCCCGCTTGCCCAAAAGCTGTAGAAATTCGTCCTGGGCATTCTCGGCCGCCTCTTTCTGACGCAACAACTTTTCTCGCAACTTCTCGAAAGCATCCGTCTCGCCTCCATTTTTCGCTCGCCGCTCGATCATAAACCGAAGCCACCCGTCGAGTTTCGCGTGCGATTCATAGATTCGATTGACTACCGCCAGGTACGCGTCCACTGATGCGCTTCGCTGGCTCTGCAGGTCCTCTTCAGGAGGTTTGTAGTGCGCGCTTCGCAGAACCCGTTCTGTTTCCGCCGTCCAGAAGGCCGTCGCGGGATTTCGGCCCACCTTCGCGGCGTCAAACGTGGTTTCCGTGATTATCTGAAAAATCTGCGACACTTCGATCGATCCAGCCTGTCCCAGTAGCAAATTCGCCTCTCGCGCCAGCCGCTCGCACTCCATGAATTCCGCCCAGGACAACAGCGACTTCACTTCGTCCGTTTCTCGAGGATGCTTCGGAAAATCGCCTCCCTTCCCGCCCAAAAGCACCCACTGATGCTTGTGCCGGGTGTCCGTCAGCAACGAAGGCATTTCCAGCCGTTTTGCTTCCTCGATCATGAATTTGATTTTTTCGAAGGGCTCCAGAATCGCCCGGGGATTTTTGCCAGCGTCCCGATTGTCCACAAACGCCGACCACGGCTCGACGATCCCGATCGGCATCAGACACATCCCTCTCGAGATTGCCGGGTTAGACTGTAGCTGTAGCCACACCGCTTCCGCCGCCTTGGCGTCCAGCGTCAGCCACATTCCCGCCTTCAGGATGTCCACTGCCAGTGTCGTCATCACCGACTGAATCCGCTGCAGTGCTGTTGACGCCGTGTACATCGGATCTACCGGACGGCCGTCGATCACCAGGACCTTTTTGCCATCGGCATATTTCATCAGTTCATTCATCAACTCCGCATCGAAATACTCATGGATCCCCGGCAGCCAAGAATCCTCAACGTCATCCGTCACCGCTAGGCAGTTGAGCCCGAGCTTCGCTGCTAAATCTATCGCGCCCTGCACAGCCATCTTACGGGAAGCTTCCCCAACAGTCCGGGCCACGTTAAAAAACAACGCAATCCTTTCCTCCATCCGCCTTCGCCTTCCGTCAGGCAGGCGCGCCACACTTTCTTCGTGGGCCTTGAGGATCTCCGGCGATTCCATGACCTTCTTGGCAAAGGTCATCGCTTCATCCTGGGGCACACCGGAAATGTCGATCACCGCATCTACTTGGTAGCGCCCATTGTTGCGTTTCAATTGATTTACGATCGCGGGGATGGCAATCTTTGGATCCGCCGCGGCTCTCTGATACGGGTTTAAGCCAGGCCGCACCGGTTCGAGATCGGTGTAATTGTCAGGCTGCGGAAAAGAACGAATCGGGATGGACTGTTGCTCTTCCGAGATATTCGAACTGGTCATAATGCCGGAAGCAAACAGTCGCGTCGCCAAAGACAACAGTGGCGGAATCGGCGAAACCGCCTGACCTGGGACGATCAGCTCTCCATCCAGACCAAACGAAACATTCGTCGTGTTGAGTGCTTGCGCTTCTGGTGACAGCGCGATTCCCAATGTGTAGTGATAGCCGGCGTCCGCATCGCTGGCGCTCACAAAATGGAACGCTCCCGCAGGTCCCTCGTCAATCCCCTGTAGTCGTTTCAAACCGTACGGGGGAAGCGGATATTTCCCCGTCCTGGCGATGGCCTCCCAGCCCAGCGCCAAGGCGACCTTGGCTCGCGGGGTCAACTGAAAATGAAATTCTGCAAACGGCGAACGCGCCCGCAGCAATTTCTCATGCACATTCCGGGCAACGCGCACCGCACATAACCCAAGTTCCGCGAGCGCCCCTTCCACCTTCAGTGCATCTTCGCTGTGCCGAATCACCGGGGCACGGAACTTCAGTTTCCTCGCCGACGCACTCAACCTAGTCTCCGCTAGAACGCTGTCCACCACCGTGGCCGAGAGCGCTCCGGCAGCCAACGCCTTCTTCACGCTCCGTTCCGTCGCCGCCGCGATATCGACGTCCGCTACCTCACGGGGATTACCCACCTTCGAAATTCCAGCTCCCCGAAAAGGGATGGGATTGAACACCAATTCGTCGTTCAGCAGCTGATCCACAAACACAGAACCACGCCTCCCGGCGCGCCCCTCGCGATCTCGTTCACTCGCTGCCGTGTACGCTCCCTCTTTTATGGAAAACCGCATAGTTGCTGGCATGGCGTGGACCTCGCAGCGAGAAACGGCTTTGTGTTGTAGGCGCACACCAAGCCGCAAGAGCGAAGATCCCTCGAAACCCCAATCTGACTAACGGTAACAAATGATGGCCCGGCCAAGGATTGGGCGGAACGGTTCCGAGGGCTACATCAGAACCGAAATCATATCACAGCCAGTTAAGTACCATGCTTTCAATGAAATTTTCCTCCTCCGCCCAAATACCAATTGTCAGCAACTCAAAACTGGAACAGAATGGCGCCCTCAACTGCCTCGGGAGGAATCCCCATGAGCGATAAGACACGATTTGGGTTCGCGCCGGCGCGAACGGAAAATCTCACCGAAGTCCTGACCAGGCGTGCCGAACTACAAGATGTGCCCAGCTTTCGCCTCGCCGCCTATAACGTCTACAACCTTTTTGGCGGGGACCCCGACGTCTACTCCCGCCGCCCAAACGCTCCCGCTCCCGGGGAGCAATTGGATGCCTTAGGCGAGATGATTCTCGACCTGGACGCCGACGTCATTGCCTTCGAAGAGGTCCAGAACGAAAAAGTCCTCTCCGATCTCTTTCGCTCCAGGGTCAATCCCACGCTCAAGCGGAAGCGGCAGAGACCGTTCGAGTCCTTCGTTCTGGTCCCGGCACGCGATCCACGCGGCATTAACGTGGCCCTCGCGACGCGTTTAGCCGTCAACGGAACCATGACCTTCCACGACCGCGAATTTGGTCCCGAAAGCGAGAGGGCCATGCGCTTCTCACGCGATCTCCTCGGTGTCGAACTCTATGCCACGACAACATATCGCTTCCTCTTTTTCGTGGCTCACTTGAAATCGAAAATCGGAGGCGAAGTGGCCGAGGCCAAGCGAGGACTTGAAGCTGACGAGATTCGAACGATTCTGGACGAGCCTGTTTTCGGAAGCCAGAACGCTTTCATTGAACAGGACATGATCTTGGCGGGAGACATGAACGACGACCCGGGAACCAGAGTGATTCAAATCTTGGAAGGTGCCGCCGGCAAAACCAGGCTGCGCGACGTATTTGCCCCTGTCGAGCCCAATTTTACCTTCCCCACGCACGACAGATACGCCAAAACGCGGTTGGATTTTGTTTTCACCTCTCCCACCATCCGCGTCGACTCTCCCGTCATCCATAGAGACAACCCTGCTGCTGCCGCGGCCTCCGACCACTATCCAATTTCCGTTACCGTGACCGTGACCGTGCCTTAGAAAATCACAACCCGGCCATGCCGCGACCGGGAATGCGGTCCAGGAGCTCCGGATGAACGAAGACGTACAGTTTGGATCGAGCGAAGCCCAAGTCGAGAGTCTCGCCGAGACTCTTACTCGGCGAACGGAGCTCCGCGAGGTACCGAGTATCCGAATTGGCGCCTTCAATTTGTACAATCTGTTTGGAAACCGACGAGACGTCTACTCGCAACGCCCCGACTCTCCCACGGGAAAGACGCAACTGGATGCCTTGGGCAAGATGATTCTGGACCTGGACGCTGACGCTATTGCCTTTGAAGAGGTTCAGAACGAAAGGGTCCTTTCCGATCTCTTTCGCTCCAGGGTCAATCCCGCGCTCAAGCGGCGACGGCAGAGACCGTTCGAATCCTTCGTCCTGGTTCCGGCTCGTGATCCCCGAGGCATCAACGTGGCCTTGGCTACTCGACTCGCCGTCAACGGAGCCATGACCTTCCATGACCGCGAGTTTGGTCCGAAATCTAAACGCGCGACGCGCTTCTCCCGCGATCTCCTTGGTGTCGAGCTTTACGCCACGCCAACCTATCGCTTCCTCTTTTTCGTGGTGCATCTGAAAGCAAAGATCGGCGGCAAAACGGCGGATGCCAAGCGAAGGCTCGAAGCAAAGGAGATTCGGTCGATTCTGGACAAACCGGCATTTGGCAGCCCACGCACCTTCATTGAACAGGACATGATCCTGGCGGGAGACATGAACGATACCCCGGGATCAAGTGTCATCAAAATCTTGCAAGGAGCGGGCAAAACCACCTTGCGAGATGTTCTGGCTGGCGTCGATCCCGATTTCACCTTTCCCACCCACACCAGATACGCAAAGACGAGGCTCGATTTTGTCTTCTCGTCACCCACGATCCGCGTCGAGTCTCCACTCATCCATCGAACGAACCCCGCGGCCGCCGCGGCGTCCGACCACTATGCAGTTTCGGCGACCGTGTCCGTTCCCCAGGCCTAACGGCGCAGGAAGGAGGTTCCACAATGGCTGGAGTTTTGCGCTCGACCGCTGCTCTTCGCATCACACTATCAGGCAACAAGGACAGGGCAGAGCTCTTGGCTCTGGATGTCCAGCGAAAGTACTTCTTTGATCTCACCATCAACGGCAAAACCCAATCCGGCGGGAACTTTTTCTCTCCCCTCGGCGACGAACGCTGGCGCGACGTAATCCAGGACCTGCGGTCGGCCACAGAGATCAAAGGCGAACGGCACATCACCGACAATGTGCGCGATGCGGGAAGGCAGCTGTACAACTGTTTGTGCAACATGAGTCCCGAACTGAGCAACTTCCTACGGAATGATCCTGGGCCGCGCCGCCTCGTTATCGAGAGCCTGCGCCCCGAGATTCACCAGTTGCCTTGGGAGGCGATGGTGGACGAGAGATGGAGATTGCTCTCCGAATTCGATATCTCTGTCGTGCATTCGAGCGAGAATTTTGACTTGGCTCCGGAACCAATCGGACAAACTTTGGAGATCCAACCCATATTTGGCCCAGCAACGGAAGAAAAAACAGCCGAAGCTCTTAAGGTCCTCGGCGAGGAAATCGCCCGCCACCGGAGTCAAAAGCTCCTGGTAAAACAGCCCGTCCAGGAAAGCGACAAGCTTCGCAAATGGTTTGAAAGCTCTGACGCTGCGGTCCTGCATATCGAGGCCCATGGCGATCCAGAGACCGGCGAGACCCAACTGCCGGAGCGTGGCCCCGGCCGCACCGGATTGCTCGATTCCAATGAGCTCGCACAATGGGTGCGGAACCGCAAGATGGTTCTGCTCTGGAGTTGCTATTCCGCTGCCATCCACTCTTGGGGTACCTCCCTCGCCCACAGTCTGCACCGCTCAGGCAACGCGTTTGTCCTGGGCTTCGCAACCCCCCTTCGGTACAAATCGAGCGCTGCCCTCGCTTCGAGCTTTTATCGTTCCGTGTTCACGGATCGTAAGGTAGTTGACCCCGAGTCCGCGATTGTGAAACAGCGGACGGACCTTTATAACTTGGACTTAAACTCCTGCGAATGGGCCAGCATGACCCTCTGGCTGCGGCACCCGCTCGATACCTCTCTGGCTGTTCTCGAAGGGCTTCGTCTCCCCCAAGGGAACCAGCATTGGAACGACGGAAAGGCAACCAACTTTCCCCGCGTCTCCAAGGTCTTTGCCCAGAACGTCGTCCCCGGACGAACTGCGCTGATCACCGGAGAAGATTTGCCAGCAGGTCTTCCATTCGATCTCGTCAAAGAGTATGACGGTCCTGTCGTGCACTTGCGAGGCAGGCCAGCCCTCGAAGACGATTCCATCTTTGACGATCTGGGTGTTGAAGGCGCGGAACGACAAAGGGCTCATCTCGGAGATCGATTCCTGGTTCTCCTCGATGCCTTGGGCAACTACCCACGATCCTTACTGATATGGTCGGGAATCGGTCAACGCGAAATCACTCTGCTGGGGGTTACAAGAGTGCCGGATAGCCTCGCCATCGTCCTCGTATCATCGGAAACGGATATAGCTTCCGATCCCACAATTGTGATCTGCGAGGATGCCAAACGCGCGAAACCCGCAAGCAAAGAGCCACCAACCGTCGGGAATCTTGAAACTCTCCGTAAACTCGTTGAGGAAGATCAGTTTTCGGAAGCCGCCCGTTTGTGGACTAAGCTTCGGTCGATCGCCCAGGATTGGGACAAATCAGACAAGATTCGTTACTATTCGCAAGGCTATTGGGCCTTGATCCGCACGGAGAAACAACAAGACGCACAGTCCTGCATCGACAGTCTGGTCGACTTGCACCAATTTGAAGCCTTGTTGATCGAAGGAAATCTTCGGGACCGTAAGGGACTCTATCGGGAAGCCCTTGACCGTTATGCGAAGGCCGAACAACTGGCGCAGAACCCACGAGACCAAGCACGCGCCATCGTGGAGCAGGCCTATGTTACTTATGAACTCAGAGACTTCCCGCTGGCCGAACTCCTGCATTTGAAAAGCATCCGGCTCCTCGAAGACGTTTCGCCTGACCTTCGCGACTCCACGTGGTCTTCCGCTCTCGGCAGGGCTCTTCGGGACTTTGCCGATGCCTTGGCTTGCGACCCCGCCCGAGCTCAGCAGGCCGACTCTCTCCTCCGCCGCGCGATGGCCATTCACGCCATCGATGGCCGCCTTAATCAAGTGGCAGCCGTTCTGCAAACCCGCGGAAAACTCGCGCACACACTCGGAAACAATGAGCTCGCGGAAGAGTTCTTCCAGAGCGCGGCAGTGATTCTCCAGCAAGTCAATAATCGAGCCGGATGGGCCTATACGGCATGGCGGCTTGCAATACTCGCCTCCCAACAAGGTAAGGTGGAGCAAGCTCTCGCTATTCTCACAAATTCCTTCGAGCACCTGAGTGGTGAGAGCAAGTATCCTCTCGAAAAAGGCAGACTCGCTATGGAGATGGCCCGAGTGCATTGGCGCAAGGGAGATATTGCTCTCACTGCAAAATGGTCCGACAAAGCGTGGGACCTGTTTCCGCTCGAGCGTCGGCAAGAGAGAAAAGAATCCGCGTCTTTAGCTAGCTTTTGTCGCTCTTTGCTGCCTGAGCAAGGTCGGCCCGCCGCGAAACGGAAAAACGGGAAATGATTTCCCTTCCCGGGAATCTGATTTCGCTGTAACGCGTGGCGGTGTTACTATCCTCGCTAGCGTTTCACCCATGGGCCCAAACCACGTCTGTTGAGGGGATTGGAAACGGGCCGGCATTCTCCGACTGTGTCGCTCCAATGAACAAAGTATTTCTCTCGTGCAGTTTCCACGAAGAAGACCGAAAGCTCGTCACTGCCGTCGACGGTTTCTTAAACAGCTTGGACACGCGAGTGATCACCGGTGCCGCGGTGGGCGGTGGCGTTCTCACCCAGGCAATTATGGACAAAATCGACCAGTGCGATGCATTGATCGCCCTCGCTACTCCCCGAGACCGGCTGGCCAAAGGCAAATTTAGCACCCACCCATGGGTGCGAGACGAACTCAATCATGCCCGTAGCCGCAACAAGCTGGCCATTGCCATGGTCCAAAAGTCCGTCGATATGCAAGGGGCCTATCAAGAGCATGAACCTATTCACTATGATCCTGATGAACCGTTGCCCGCCTTTATTAAGCTTGCTGAGACCATCGCCCTTTGGCGCCAGCAGTCCTGGCGCAAGCTGCGTGTCCGGCTGCTTCCCGATAGCTTGATCGCAAAGTTGGGCCCTGAAGATTGTGAGTATCGCTTCGCTTCCACTTCCGACGGAAGGGTTACGCCCTGGCGCAAGGCCGGACTGGTGCGCGAAGCGGGTGGGACGGTGGCCTGGCTGAACGGCGCGCAAGAAGAATCTTTGGTAGAGCTACGCGTCAGTCTTGACGGCGCCAAGTGGGCCTCACGAGCGGTGCCCCAATGGATTCATGTAAAGCTCGAGAAGCAGAGGCGCGCATGAGTATCGAAGTCAAGCAAGAAATCCGAGACAAAGGGAATGGCTGGTGGTCTTGGTCGGTTTGGCTCGACGGCCCAAAATCCGAGCTGCATCGCATAGACTGCGTGATCTATACGTTGCACCCAACTTTCCGCGTCCCCGTCCGCACCATCCGGACGCGCGCCAATGGCTTCCGATTGGACAGTTCCGGCTGGGGAGAATTCAACATCAAGCTGGACTTGATGTACAAAAACGGAAAATCCGCAACCCGCTTTCATCATCTGAAGTTCGAAGACGCCAAGCGAAAATCTTCCTTGCCTCTCGTCACGAAACCGATGGTCTTCGTCTCCAGTTCGGCCGCAGATACCCCTTCCGCCACTCTCATCATGGAAGAGCTGCGGTCAAAACAAATGATGCCCGTGGATGCCAGTGATCTCGAGAGTTCCGCCTCGTTCGAGTCTTCCTTGCGAAAGTCCCTTCAGCAGAGCGTCGCGGCCGTCGCCATCATCTCCGATGCCATCAGGCCATGGCAAGATGCCGAGCTCAAGCTAGCCAAGAAATTTAATGTCCCAATCTATTCGATTCTGGTCGGCGAAACTGCTGCTCCGGAGTCCATTAAGGCAACTCAGTCGGTGCGTGTAAAGAGTCTTAAAGACGTCTCAAAAATAGCCGACAAATTTATCTCGAAACTGGGTTTAACTCTCAAACTGTGACTCGGACCGCTTCCATCACGTTACCGTCCAGAACCTGAGGATTGGGGTCTTCCCGTTTCGATGCTCCGGTGCGCAAGCCATTTCGTGTGCTCCCTCGAAATGGCCTCCTCCACGTCAGACACAAATCTGCACAACGACTGCGAGCCGGTCACGCTTGTAGACAAACTTCCGAGTTCTCTCAGTTCTTGTGCGGCAACCGCGTAAGGTTCCACAAGGTCTTCGTGGCGCCTAGACTGCGTCCACGCCAGCATCGAGGATGCTCCAGTCATCAGGAAGGAAACGGGGCTCAGCGGGACGCGCGGGTACACAATACGCAAGAACGCGAGCGCGATCGCCAACGCCTGCGTCGCTAGGATTAGACTCGACCACCGCATCGCGCTCCGCCGATTCTGCCTCGATTTCCCCTCGTACCACTGCTCCTGGTCGCCAAGACGCTCGCGAACGTAAAAGCCCATCCGCTCTTCGACCGGTAGTTTTTGAACTTTGCGCATGAATTCGGTAATTTGGCTGCCATCGGCTCCTGGTTCATGGGCCTGAACTTTAACCCCCACCCGATCCAACCGGATGGCGCTAAGGGTCGCCAGGAACTTTCCGTCTAAATCGCCGTTTTCCGCCGAATACTCGAACGGAGGCGCCTGCATCATGTAACGCCATGCCGCGGTCTTTATGGACTCTGCTATTGCCCGATATTGAAACCACTTTTGTTCTAAACGTCGCTTGCGCATCCGCCACAGCACGAGAAAGGCGCCTGCAATGAGAATGGCCGCGGCAATCGCCAATGGCCTGTCCAACCCAGTCGTTGGAAAGGCGGCGAGGATTCCCACAAGCGATGCGCCTATGAATAGAACCAGCTCCGTTTTCAGGAGTCGAAAATAGTTGCGCTCTAACTTAACGGCTGTTTGATCGCTGGCAACATATCCGGCCGGGTAGTCTTTGGCGTTCAAGAGTTGTTCCCCTTGGTTACACGGTGCGCGAGCGGACTCTGCCGATCACTTTCTCCGAACCAGACTCTCTAGGGAATGGGTGTGTCGGTTCGCGGAGTGGGCCGCGTAAGAAGATGGTCGAACGTATTGGCAAGTCGGTCGCGTTCCGTCAGGTAGCTAGTCGCTGCCGCCTTACCGAGAAACAGCCGCGACGCATGAAACTCCTTCCCCAGAGCGGGCGCGCCGGGATATTTCCCGAACATGTGAATCGAGATGTCCCAAGCTCCGAGCGGCAGGGACACCTCTGCAAACCGTTTAATGCCGTAACCCCGAACTTGCTTCAGCGCCTCGATTAGGTTTTCCCGTTTGTTAAACAAATCATCCGAGACGTCCGCCAGACACACGGTAGGGACCAGATCGCCCGCGCTGCTTTCGGTTCTGTACGTATTGTCGACCGCTATCCCTTGCTCCTTTTGACGCCGCATCTCTCGAAGGGTGTCCAAAATCGAATCGGCGGTCTTCCTGAGTCCTTTAACGTACGGGTGCGTTTCATCCTCTCGATCCGGCTTGTTGAACCGGCCGGTTGCTGGATCGAAAAAATGGTGTGGAGTGGTGCAGCGAAGCTCCGGAGGCCACTTCTCTTTGCCAAGGTCCTCCAGCACAATGGCCTGAATCCGGCTCATCGTCCCAACCGTGAGGCCAAACGCCGCCTGCAGACAAGCCCGAAACTCTGCGATCTCCTTCTTGCAGTACGGGGAATCATCAAAGGCAGGAGATAGGACGCATAGAAGCACGGCACTGCCTGAGATGGCTTCTCGAATGGCCAAATTGAAGTTGCTCCCCGTTCGGATCCTGGGATCAAACCACTCCTGAAAATTCCGCTCTTCCCGCTTGAGCAAAACTCGCAACGTTTGCACAAACTCCGTAACCCAGCCGTTCTCTTCCCTGAGCCATGGCGTGTCGTCCAGGTGGGCATAACTGATGAACAGGTCGTATTGGAATCCAGGGACAACTGGCAAGGCGCATCCCTCCGCAGACCGATGGGAACCGTGACATCTCCGAAAGGAATACCCCACTATTACATGAGGTACGTAGCATTGGGATTATAGCCCATTTTCTGAACCTGCGGTACTCTAGCGCTCAACCAGCCTCCTCCGTTATTGCCCCATTTTTCAGTACACGGATGGCATTTGATGACCGCTCGCCTTCCTCGATACAATCGCTGGGTTCCTGGCCCGCTCTGGGCCCGCCTCCAAGGAAGGTTTTCCATGAAGCCCCTCTGTTTTGTATTGATGCCCTTCGGAAACAAGACCGACGAAACGGGGCGGGCTATCGACTTCGATCAAGTCTATGAAAAGATCATTCGGCCTGGCGTGCAAGAAGCGGATCTCGAGCCCATCCGGGCCAGCGAGGAAATCGTCGGCGGCTTTATTCACAAACGGATGTTCGAAAGACTGATGCTGTGTGACTACGCGGTCGCCGACCTAACCACTGCCAATCCCAATGTCTTTTACGAACTCGGAATACGGCACGGCATACGGCCACACAGTACCGTGTTGCTCTCGTGCAAAGGGATGCGTTTACCCTTCGATCTCGCTTCTCTTCATTTGGTTCGCTACTCCCTTAACGCATCCGGCACGCCCACAGCGGTTGACGCGGACCGCCATGTCCTTACCTCTCACCTTCTCGAGTGCCGTAACCCCGTCGAAGATAGTCCTCTCTTCCAACTTGTCGCAGATTGGCCTAGACCCGACATCGCCCGGCTCAAGACCGATACGTTCCGCGAGTTGGTCGAATACTCTCAAACTTATAAAACAAAACTGGCGGCCGCACGGAAACAAGGACCCAAAGCCGTTGCCCAAATCGAGGAAGAGTTGGATATTGCGGGCTCCGACCCCGCTCTCGTCGTCGATCTGTTTCTCTCTTACCGGGCCGTGGAAGACTGGCAGAGAATGGTCGACCTCGTAACGCGCATGTCGCCACCGCTGGCCCGCAGCGTGCTCGTCCGCGAACAGCTGGGTTTGGCCCTAAATCGCCTTGGCAGGCGCGAAGAAGCGGAAGCCATTCTTCTGAAGCTCATTGCCGAGCGGGGACCAAGCAGCGAGACCAACGGCATTCTCGGCCGCGTTTATAAGGATTCCTGGCAGGACAACAGAAGATCGGGCAACACCGCGGCCGTGGTCGGATACCTTCGCAAGGCCATCTCTATCTACCTCGCTGGATTTGAGGCGGATTGGCGCGATGCCTACCCCGGCGTCAACACAGTTACCCTCATGGAAATGCAGGATCCCATCGACCCGCGGCAAGCCGAATTACTTCCTGTTGTCCATTATTCCGTGAAGCGCCGGCTGGCATCCAAAGCTCCGGACTATTGGGACTACGCGACGCTTCTCGAGCTCGCCGTGCTGGCAAACAATCGTCCAGAAGCCGAAACGGCGCTAGCCGACACCCTTACAGCGATGCGAGAACCCTGGGAGCCCAAAACAACTGCAAACAATCTGGCGATGATACGGGAAAAGCGGAACGAGAGAGGACAAGATACGGAGTGGATCGCTGGCATCGAAAGTGAGCTCACACGAGCTAGTGAGACTTAATGCAATTTGATCTCTCACTTCTTCTGAGTTCGTCCCCCGGTTTCGACCACGGCACTACTCGAGTCTTCTTCTGCTCAATGAAACTTGGCAGCGGATGAGGAGCGTTCTCGCCGCCTCGAAAGCCTGCCTATCGCGATGGAGACTGCGAGAACTATGAGAGGTGCTGCCGCAGGCGGATTCGTCGGAACTGTTCAGCCGTCGGCCTTCCCACACATCCGTTCAAATTCCTATTCGGCGCGTCGGAGAACAGTCATTGGGTCCGGATCGCCACTCAGCCGGAGAGCCAACACTTTCGCCTTACCGAGAGCGGCGCGTAGCTTCGCACAATTCTCTGTGGGGAGATTCGTGGCTGCATCCAGCAACGCCACCGCCGCGTGATAGGAGACAAACGGTTTCTCCTGTTCCGGGTCCATCCGCTCCGCGAGCCAATCGAGTTGGTTCGCATCGGGAAACATGTTGAGCACTGCGATCGCCATCAGCCGCTCGCCCGCTGAGCTACTCTGCTGAAAGGATGCCAGCAAGCCTTGGACTTTGGGAGCCTCAATTTTCATGCGAGAGAAGAAGCCTTCCTTGAGGCGGGTGCGTTCGTCTCCGGCGGGCATCCCGAGTCGTATCTGATCGTACTCCTGGGCTAACTGAAGCGCCGCTTCGCGGCTGGATGCTTCCACGGACGCCGGCACAAGAGTAAGACTAGCGGAAACAATGGCGTCAGGAATTTCAAGGACTTACGAGGAATGACAAGAAATACTAAGTCATTGAAAAAGAACGAAGAGGCATGCAGAGGAATTCTTGATCGTCGTTTGTTTTGTTTCCTTAGACAATCCCCAGTTGCAGCGAAATACCCTCATTTGCAGTCTAAAGTTCAGCAAAAGTTCAGCAGGAACACTTCTACAGAAAGCCGACTTTTCGTCTATGTAACGACCGAACGCCTTGTATTTAGGAATACACGATCATCGGAACTTCGTGCGTGAATGGCCTTTGAAGAGCCAGCGGCCGCCGCGGTTATTTCGCCGCGGCTGATGCTCCGGCAGCCAGCCGGAATTGCGCCTGGCGGTTATCCATCGCAGCTTGATCGCGAACGCTCGGCAGTACACACACGTGATCGCCAGGCGTAGCCTCGCGCCACACGAAGCCTTGTTTGCAGGTGTCCGCACCATACGGGCCGCTCCCCGCACGACGCTCCGCCGCTTGCTGGTTGTCGGCGGTGACTTGATCGGCCACAGCTTGAGCGACACAGACGCGATCTCCGGCCACTGCGTTGCGGGGGACGTACCCCGCCGCACACTGTCCTTGCCGAAGCGCACCTACCTGGGCCCGTAAACTGTCAATCTGCGAATAGGCTTGCTTAAGAAGCATATCTTTAGAAGCCTGGTCTCCATTGTGGGACGCCAGTTGCTGCGTAGCTGTTTGGGACTGTTGTTTCAGTAGCGCGAGCTGTTTGGTTTGCTCATCCAGTTGTTGCTGCAGAGCTTTCTTTTCCGCCGGATCCAGCTTTGTGCTTAGTTCAGCCTCTAAGACTCGCGTCCTGTTTGTCGCCTCAGCCACCTGGTCAGTGGCATTTGTGACCTTCTGTTGCAAGCTCAATTCCGTTACCTTGTCTTGGTATAAATCGTAGCGGTATTTCCCGTATCCAGCTGCGGCACCGGTAAAAACAAATATACCCGCTGCGCATAGCAAGATTCGGTTCCGCCTCCGCTTCACCTTACTTGTTTCCAGGAACTTTGTCGCCGCGTCAAAGCCGCCTCCATACTGCTCTGACCAAGCGGTGTTCCAGTCCTCGCGCCGCAGGCGCAGGGCCTCTTTCAACCCAGGGTTGCGCCAGACTCCGCTTCTTCCGGCCTGATAGAGCTTCGCATCGCGCACAACTGACCGGTACCAGTCAGCGCTATCTGCCTCGCGTTCCGCCCAATCGCGCAAAGTGCTCCACTTGCGAATCAAGCTTTCGTGCGTAATGTCCACCACGCAATCGTCGGCAATCTGCGTCCCTGGCGGCAGGATAAGAAAACTGCGCCCCTCGGAAGTGAAACGCCGGACGATGCCCTCCGCCTTCCCGCGGAGTGAAGAATCCCCGGAAGCGCCGATAACGCCGAGAATTTTGGCAAAACGCGCGGCCCGTCGCACCGCTCGCCCGCCTTCCATGCTGGTGAGGCAGCGAAAAATCCGCTCCGCAATCTTCCGGTCCTCAGCTGGGATGTCATCCAAGAGAGATTGCGCGTCGCGGTTGATGGCATCGACCAGAGTTCCGGCCGCTTCGTAGTCGGCAAGATCAATGTCGCCTTGCCCACCGCGCTTCTTCCACGCGCGATATGTGGCCAGCAGCGCGTGCTGAAGAATCGGCAATTGATCCGGATCATCACCGGCATCGTTGAGCACGCGCTGCACAAGGCGCGCGGAAATGTTGGCGCCGGCAACACGCAGCGGCCCTTCAATGGCTTCCTGCCGATCGTTGCGGGTCATGCGCGGCACGAGGTACTGGTTGCGGTTCAATGCTTCCGGCAGGCCCGCGAATTCGGCGCAGTCGACAAGAAAGTCGGACCTCATCGTTAGGACCACATAAATCGGCCGCTCCACCTGGTCGATGGCTTCCAGCAAGGCCGCGACAAAAAGACTGACTTCCGTGGTTCCATCGGAGCCTGCGTGCTCGGCGCGGAAGCGAAACAATTCCTCGAACTGGTCCACCAGAATCAGCAGCGCTTCCCGCCGCCCTAGCTTTGACTTCTGGATGGCATCCACCAAGCCAAGGCTGGTCATTCCGATGGTCTTGCGCACCTCTTCGCGTTGCGAAGCCGCAAACAGTTCCTCCGCCACAAGGGCATCGGCCAGCTTGTCGAGCGGTCCGCCGCCTGGCCTCATGATGGCGACGCGCCAGGTCGAACCACTTCCTGCCAGGTGGCCGCGGTAGAGCGCTGGCAGCAGTCCCGCGCGGACTAGCGAAGACTTCCCACTTCCGGAGGTGCCTACGACGGCGAGCATCCTCCCACGGGAAAGCCGCCGCAACAATTCATTGATTTGGGATCGCCGGCCGAAAAAGATGAACGATTCGAGCGGCTCAAACGAACGCAAGCCGGGATAGGGTTGTGCGAGAGCTGCCTCGAGATCGAACTCAAGCGACGGCATGGCCACCGCTTGGCCGCAACGCCGCGAGGAAAGGCTCGAGGATCCCTAGATCAGGAGTCGGCGGCCGCAACAGGACATTGGGGAATCCGGGCAGAACATCGAGCTTGTCGACAAGGAATGCCTTGGCTTTCATTGGAGGACGTTGCAAAATCTGCTCCGCCAGCAAAACGCCCGGCGCTTGTTGCAGCAGCCAGCGAAGCGGCGCCGCATTCCGGTACAAGAGCACGCCATCGCATTCGCGCAAATGCGCCTGGTGCGCATCTTCAATGGACATTCCGTTCTGGGGATTGACCTCCGGGAGCAGCACGGTGAAGCCTTCCTTCGGCTGAATAACGTCACGCAGGCTCTCGGCAAACGCGCAGTCCTCGGGTGTGGAGCGATCGCAGATCAGGTAGACGCTGGTTGTCTTGCCCGCTTGCGCCATCTGGTGTAATTGCGGTTTGAGCGCGTAGAGCACTTCGGTGATCAGGTTGCGAATCGTCACGCCTTCGAATACTTCAAACGGAGAGCTGATGCCAATGGCATTGCGGATGGATTCCAGCAGATCACGTTGCCTCGAGTCCGGGGACTGAATGCCACCGCGGGCCAGCCAGAACATCAGTCTTTTCTCGAGTCCCAGTGCCAGGCGAACCTGGCGTTCGGCGAATTCATCATATTTGCTGCCCAGCAGGTGCACGGAGAGAAGAGCAGGCTGCATCTCGTTCTTGATGGCTTTGTCCGAATAGAACTTGTCGAGGGGACCCTCCGGCCTCACCACATAGCCTTGCGCCGCCAATTCGTTCCGCAAATCATTGGTAGCGTCGAAGGCATCCTCCGCCGGTGTGGCCACAAATATAATCTCGCCCTTGCGCCGCATGGCTTTTAGTATCGCCGCCATGTGATGTGCGGCTTCCTCTACGCGCGACCGGAAGGCCTCCGTGCCGGGAACCAGTTCGCGGTCGATGCCGGAGGCATCTCTTAGGAAAAAGTCCATGTCTTGCGCTTCGCTGAAGAACTCCCGGTGAGCGTCGTCTTCCCACGGTGCCTTCACGATTTTGAGGAAACGGTAGGCGCTGCCCGCTTTCAAAGCCACCTTCATTTTCGCTGTGTCCTTGAACTGGTCCGTGAAACACTTCCGCTCGCGCTTGCACCAGTCGGAAACCTGGTAGCCCGGGGAGAGAATTGCCACGAACACGGCGGAGCCTTGAATGCTTTCCTGGATGGTGTCCTTCCAATTCTGGCCAAGGCGGAGTTTCTCCTCGTCACACCACACCATCGGATCATTCCCCAGCTTTGCGCGAAGTTCCTGCACCAGGGCCCGCTCCAACGCGGCAATCCATGTGGGATCGTCCTTATGGGAGTAACTCATAAAGATGTCATATTGATAGTGAGTTACGTAGGCCACGATTAAACGGAATTCTACCCCAATTCGCCCGTCAAGTGGTGCCAAAGAGGAGGTTGACCAGGATCGCGCCTGATGGGGATTGCATTTGGCCGCTGCAAGGTCCCACGCCGCCAGTTCGGACAAAACCTGGGCGTCTGAGTGGACGGAACTGGTTCGTGCACTGGCACGCGACGCCTTATCCCCGAGGGACAAGACCGAGGAAGTCCAGCAGACGGCCACGCAAGGGCAGTACACCGCAGTCATCACTGCCTTGCGCAGGCGCTATCGGCCCACTGTGCCTCTCGAAAATCTCGAAATGTCTGATCGGGCGGGAGTTATATTTCCTTCATAATTCTCGGCGATGCTCATTTTCAATGCTTTCGAACACGGTATGCGGAACTAGGAGACTGCGACTCTGGGTTTGGGAAAGATTTGGGAAAGAAGTCAGATTCGCAGAATGGCAGCTAAATCGCACAGAATCAGTGGGCCACGATGTAAATTAATGTGCTCATAACCCGAAGATCGTCAGTTCAAAGTGTGACCCTCGCAACCGTTCGCCACATAGTCATGCGGCCAGTGAGAAGCGAAACTCTGTGGTACGCGTGGTGCAAACCGGGCCCCCCGAATCGAACTGGCGGGGGACGCAGTTGACGCATGGAAGTTGGTCAGCCCGATTGTATCAGAGGAAATCCTCTGATCGGTCGGTTGGGCGAGTTGGGCAATTCACGGCCTTTTCAAAAAGCTAACTGATTGTGGCGACGCGTCTTAGCTTTAGTGATTCCCCGTTCGCAATGAGGAGGCCGGGGGTTCGAATCCCCTCTCGTCCACCATCTTT
>Ga0210409_10002296_pt1 | contig 22928 bp, 18 predicted proteins | sample IncBWH17MmetaG_FD_161649 | JGI IMG/M metagenome (GOLD analysis project Ga0210409, IMG submission 161649) | Forest soil microbial communities from Barre Woods Harvard Forest LTER site, Petersham, Massachusetts, United States - Inc-BW-H-17-M | ecosystem: Environmental > Terrestrial > Soil >...
GACGCCCGTCGCCTGATTCACGGCCATCACAGTCACACCGGCAATCACCGCTCCACTGGGATCGGCAACTCTGCCCAGAATTCGGCCGCCGGTGCTTTGAGCGATCAGCAATGTGGAAGAACAAAGACAGACGAAAGCAAGCAGAACTCGAGTGGCGTGGAACGACCGCATTGGGCCTCCGCATGGCAAGGGAAGTTTTTCCTGCTCAGTTTTAAAATCAGATTTTTGCTAACGAAAGCTGGTTGCGTCGCGAACAAACCTTGCTATAATCGCGCAAGGTTAGAGAAGCTCCTGCTGCCTGTCAAGCGAAAAATACCGATCTCCCATAGCAGCGAAACGATAGAAAACAGATTGAATGGCATGAAGCCGGACGGCGCCAAACCTTACTTGAAAATCGGCGATGTCGCGCGTGCGGTGGGCGTTTCTCCGTCTGTCATCCGCACATGGGAGAGTCTCGGACTCGCGCGACCCCAACGTACCGAGAGCAAATACCGACTCTACAGCGCCGACGATGTAAAACTGCTCAAACGAGCGCGCTTCCTGCGTCGGGTGCGCGGCCTGAATGCTCCGGCCATCGTCGAACTGCTGAAGAGGGAGGGGGTGGTGCGGCCCTCATCCAATGGAAACTCTGCGGCGATCGGCATTCGACTGCGCCAGTTGCGTGTGCGGCGGAACTTGTCACTCGCGAATGTCGCCAAGGCAGTAAACATTTCTGTTGGATTTCTGAGCGCGATTGAACGCTCGCAGATGAGCGCGTCCATCAGCACTCTTCGACGGCTGGCCCGTTTTTACAAAACAAACATCCTGGAGTTTTTTGATCCTGCGGAATCCAACAGCCGCCTGGTACGGCCCAAGAGTCGGAAAGTTCTCGAAGCCGGGCCGGGCGTACGCATGGAGTTGCTGGCTTGGGGAAACACGGTAATGGAACCGCACCTGTTCCGTATCGCTCCAAATGCAGGCAGCGGCGAATCGTACACGCATGAGGGAGAGGAGTTCCTGCTCGTAATGCGAGGGGCATTACAACTCGCACTGGACGGGCAGGAGTACCGGCTGAAAGCGGGCGACAGTTTCTATTTCGAGAGCGCAACGCCGCACCGTTGGAAGAATCCCGGCCGCTCTGAAACTTGGGTGCTTTGGGTGAATACGCCGCCAACGTTCTGAAGTCTGCACCCAAATTATTTTGCTAACTCGTCGGAGAGAAACATTTGATCAATCACGGAGGCTCAGTGGGCATCGTCCTGGTGACGGGACTTGGATATTTGATTTTTCCAACTGAGGCCGGCGGGGTGATCGCGGCTCGAACTTCTGCCGATACCCGGGAGGGCCGATAAGTTCATGAAGCGCTACGCGCTGCTGATGTGCTTGTTTATTTCGTGTTTCGGCCTAATCTCTTGCGCGAAAAAAACACCCACTTTGAATCTGCTGGTGTGGGAGGGGTACGCCGATCCGTCGTTCGTAAAAGGATTCGAAGAGCAGTGCAAATGCAAGGTTTCGGCCTCGTACATGGGCACGAGTGACGAACTGGTTTCGAAACTGCGCGGTGGAAGCGCCAGCAATTACGACGTCATCTCGCCCTCGAGCGATGTGGCCACCATGATCTCGTCGGCGGGCTTGGCCGCGCCGCTCGATCTTTCGAAGATTCCAACCTACAACCAGCTCTCGCCGAAACTCACCGGAATGCCGCTGGTCCGAGTGAACGGAAATGTTTACGGTGTGCCTTTCACATGGGGACCGAACCCGCTGATTTATGACACGACGGTACTCCCGCAGCCGCCGGACAGCTGGAATGTGATGTGGGATCCAAAGTACCGCGGGAAGATTTCCGTTTGGGATGAACTCTCCACGCTCTACATGGCGGCTCAGATCCTGGGCTACGATAAACCAGATCCGAATCAGGTTTACAACCTGAGCGATCAGCAACTGGATGCCGTCAAAAAGAAGCTCCTCGAACTAAAGCCAAATGTTCGCAAGATGTGGGCAACCGGAGGAGAGCTAACCAACCTTTTTCAGAATCACGAAGTCATCCTGGCGATGGGGTGGCCTCTCAACACCGTCGAACTGAAGAAGCTAAATTTCCCGGTTGGCGAAACGATTCCCAAAGAAAATACGACCGGGTGGATTGACCACCTGATGATCACCTCGGCGAGCATAAATAAAGAACTCGCATACCAATTTCTCGAATACATGGTGCAAGCCCAGACCCAGAAACTTGTGGCCGATGTGACCAGCTACGTGCCCGCCAACCCCCAAGCCGGTCAACTGATGACTGCAGAACAACGGAAAGCACTGCACCTGGATGACTCCGAAAATTATCAGAAGCGCATTTACTTCTGGCAGGACGTACCGCGACGCGCGAAGTACAACGAAATCTGGAACGAAGTTAAAGCAGCGCAGTAGATCGATGGTACAGGGCGTCTCTTCGACGCTGTGAAGATCGACTCAATAGAAATGGCGACGAGCATAAATCCCGTCGAACCCGCCGTTAACGATGCGTCTTCCTCGTCATTGCTTAGCGTCCGCAACGTAGCGAAGACATTCGGCAAAAACGTCGTTCTGCGCGACATATCCCTTGAGGTTGCGGAGGGGGAATTCCTCACAATCCTCGGAGAGAGCGGTTCTGGAAAAACGACGCTGCTGCGGATCATCGCGGGTTTTGAAAGCGCGACTTCGGGCGAACTCTGGATGAAGGGAGAACGACTGGACCATCTGCCGCCCTACAAACGCCGCGTCAACACGGTGTTTCAGCACTACGCGCTGTTCCCTCACCTTACCGTCGAGCAGAATGTCGGGTACGGGTTGCGGGTGGAAAACCCCCCGCAACCGGACATTGCCGCCCGGGTTGAGCAGGCTCTGGCCCGAGTCCAGATGACCACGTACGGCACGGCGAAGCCTTCGCGTATCAGCGGAGGTCAGCAGCAACGGGTCGCATTAGCGAGGGCCCTGGTCAAGCGTCCGCAATTGCTGCTTCTCGATGAACCTCTCTCCGCACTCGACGCGAATCTTCGTCGCCAGATGCAGGTTGAGCTGAAGTCCCTGCAGCGCGAAGTTGGCATCTCGTTTGTCTTTGTCACTCACGATCAGGAAGAAGCGATGGTGATGTCGGATCGCATCGCCTTGCTACGCATGGGTGAACTTGAACAGGTTGCCTCCCCTCGCGAAATTTACAGTCGCCCGGCAACGGCCTACACCGCACAGTTCATCGGACACACGAATCTGCTGCACGGAGAGGTGGGCCAGGGCGTTCTGCGTTGCCATTCGCTTGCGTGGGAAACCTTGCTAAACGACGGTCCGGCGCTGCTGTCGCTTCGTCCCGAGAACATTCGACTGTCCCCTGAATCCGGGATCGACCGGCCTGCGGAATCTGTTTTCTTCAAAGGCAAGGTCCGCAATCGAGCCTTTCACGGCGCAACGGAATTGCTTCAGGTGGAGTGCGCGGATGGATTGATTTTTTCAGTGCGAACCGCTAGCCGAGCAGATTTCCGCGGCGATGTGGAATTTCAATTCCGTCCTGCGGATGCGATTCCGGTTCGTGAATCAGCGGAGAGGAAGTAGTTCATGTTCTCCCGCGCCTATCGGGCTGCGGTAACTGTGCCGCCGTTAATGTGGGTGATGACCTTCCTCGTCGTGCCCTACTTTTTGATGTTCTGTTATAGCTTCTGGACGGTATCCGCGTCGCAAACGATCGTTCACACGTGGACGCTCGACAACTACCGCCAACTTCTCGCGGTCAACGTCTATCGGCAGACGTTGCTGCGATCGATGTGGATTGCTGCACGCGTCACTCTGTTTTCTCTGATTCTCGGATATCCGCTCGCATATTTTCTGTCATTCCATGCTGGCGGACGCAAAGAACTCTATTACCAGCTAGTTATTATCCCGCTCTGGGTGAGCTACCTGGTCCGCGCGTACGCGTGGAAGACGATTCTCGGCAGCGAAGGAGTGTTGAACACACTGCTTCAATATGTCCACCTAACAAATCATCCACTCGAATTCCTTTTATACAGTCCGTTCGCTGTCGTGCTCACACTTACGCATATCTACACCCCCTTCACGTTCCTCCCCATATATGCGGCGCTCGAACATGTTCCGCGGAATCTGGTGGAAGCGTCGAATGATTTGGGGGCGTCTCCGCGTCAGACTTTCTGGCGCGTGATCTTTCCGCTCTCGATTCCAGGCGTGTTGGCCGGGGCCACGTTCGCGTTCGTGCTGAGCCTGGGGGATTTTCTTGCGCCTGCGTTGCTGGGGGGGCCGAGCGGCATCATGATTTCGAACATCGTCGTCAGCCTGTTCGGCGCCGCGTACAACTGGCCACTGGGCGCAGCCATATCGCTGTGCATGCTGGCGTTGGTTGTGAGCCTCCTTTTTCTCTCGGAACGGCTCGAGAAAAAATGGAGCTTCTCGTGAGCCCAACGAATGTCACAAGCTCCGGTTCGCGCTGGCTGCTGCTCCATGCCGTGCTGGTGTTCGCTTTCCTTTATCTGCCGATCGCCATCCTTATCGTCTACTCATTCAACGGACCGGGCGTAGGAGGATTTCCGCCGCGAAATCTCACTTTTGACTGGTATCGCACACTGTTTGCGGACGGAGCCATTTGGCAATCCGTTGCCAACAGTCTTATGGTGGCGGCGATCACAGTGGTCATCGCACTGGGACTGGGGATCCCAGCGGCGCTCGCTCTAGACCGCGCCCAGTTTCCGGGCAAGGCGGTGTTTCGGCGACTGGTACTTCTCCCGTTGATTCTGCCCGGCATCATTACGGGACTTTCTCTCCTCATGTTGTTCGCCCGAGCACAGATCAATCTCAGCCTAATGACGATTGTCCTCGGGCATGGAACCGCGCTGATCTCGGTAGCGACCACAGAAGTGTTTGCTGGACTGCAAAAGGTCGATCGTGCACAGGAAGAGGCTTCTCTCGACCTGGGCGCAAATTATTGGCAGACATTCTGGCGAGTCACCGTTCCGAATGTAAAGTTGTCGATTATCGGCGCCGCTCTTCTTATCTTCACGCTCTCCCTGGATGAGATCGCGGTCAGCTTTTTTCTCATTGGACGCGAAAACACCCTGCCACTCGAAATTTGGGGACGCTTGCGCCGCGGCATCACGCCAGAAATCAACGCAATCTCGACTATCATTTTCGTTTTTTCACTCATGGCGATCGTGACCTGGTATCGCCTGCGGACGAAAGCGGAGGCCAATCCGGAGATTGGCGCAGAACTCATCGAAACCTCTGCCCAAGCAGGCTAGCGCGGTCTCAAATGGCAAAGGCTTCATCAAATTCGCGGTCTCTGGAGCTGTTGTTTCTGGGTGCCCGTTGGATATGGCCCTTGCCGCGAGCAATCTGCGAACGATCGCCACAGAAGAGACATCATCTCAGCTGAGACATGCGGCATAGTACAGTAGATAAGGAGGCAGAATGCCACCTGCTTCATTTTACCCAGATAAGGATCTCCATTGAGTTCTAGTATCCGTAACATCGCCATCATTGCTCACGTTGACCACGGAAAAACCACGCTCGTCGATGCCCTGTTGCAGCAGAGCGGAACCTTCCGATCGAATGAAACTCACGTGGAACGCGTGATGGATTCCAACGAATTGGAACGCGAGCGCGGCATCACCATTCTCGCGAAAAACACCTCGGTCTTCTATCACGGGGTCAAGATCAACATCGTCGATACTCCCGGGCACAGCGACTTTGGCGGCGAGGTGGAGCGCGCTCTGAAAATGGTCGATGGCGTTATGCTGCTGGTCGATGCCAGCGAAGGCCCGCTGCCGCAGACGCGTTACGTGCTCGGCAAAGCTCTCGAGGCCAAACTCCCTCAGATCGTGGTCATCAACAAGATCGATCGCGCGGATGCGCGCGCGCAGGAAGTGCTCAACGAGATCTACGATCTGTTCATCGATCTCGACGCGAAAGAAGATCAGCTCGATTTTCCTGTCCTTTACACCAACGCCAAAGCGGGCACTGCAGCCACGGACATGAAAGGCGGCGGACCAAATCTGGAACCGCTATTTGATGCCATCGTGAAGACGATCCCAGAGCCGCAAGGGAATTTGGAGGGGCCTCTGCAGATCCTAGTCGCGAATCTGGACTACAGCGACTATCTCGGACGTCTGGCCATTGCACGCGTGTTCAACGGGAAGATGTGGACCGGGGAAGAAGTCAGCATTGCCAAGCGTGATGGCTCATTCCAGAGAACCAAAATCACCAAGCTGTTCTCGTTCTCAGGGCTGAAGCGGGTCGACATCACGGAGACCGAACTGGGAGACATCGTCGCGGTGGCTGGCGTGGAAGGAATCACCATCGGCGAAACCATCACGAATGCCGAGAATCCTGCGCCCTTGCCGCCGATTGTGATCGATGAACCCACCATCGCGATGTTGTTCACCGTGAACACATCGCCGTTCTCGGGGAAGGACGGCACGTATGTGACGTCGCGCAATCTGCGGGAGCGCCTGGCTAAGGAGTTGCTGACCAACGTCTCGCTGCGCGTTGAAGACACCGACAGCACAGACTCGTTCAAGGTGCTGGGACGCGGCGAACTGCAACTCTCCATTCTGATCGAGATGATGCGCCGCGAAGGCTACGAGCTCATGGTCGGCAAACCTGAGATTGTGACCAAGCGGATCGACGGCAAATTAATGGAGCCGGTTGAATATCTGACCATCGATGTTCCCGAAGAATTCGTAGGCGTGGTGATGGAACAACTTGGTACGCGCAAGGGCGAAGTGGCCAACATGCACAATCATGGCTACGGGCGTGTGCGCATCGAGTTCCGGGTTCCCAGCCGTGGCCTGATCGGGCTGCGCAGCCAACTCCTTACGGATACACGTGGCACCATCGTGATGAATTCCCTGTTCGATGGCTATACGGAGTGGCACGGAGAAATCCCTCATCGTTTGACCGGCGCACTTGTGGCGGATCGGAGTGGCGTGACTACGTCTTATGCGCTCTACAACCTGCAGGAGCGCGGTGAACTCTTCGTCGGCCCGGGTGTGGATGTTTATGAAGGCATGATCATTGGCGAGAACGCAAAAGACGTTGATCTCGATGTAAATGTCGTGCGCGAAAAGAAGCTCACCAATATGCGAGCGTCCACGTCAGACGAGGCAATCCGGCTGGTGCCGTTCCGCCAACTGAACCTCGAGCAGGCGATTGAATTCATCGCCGACGATGAGTTCGTCGAAGTGACCCCGAAGAGCCTGCGTCTTCGAAAGAAAGTCCTGCAATCCAACAAGCGAAAGAAGAGTACAGGTGCGGTGATGGTGGAGGAAAGCAAGTAGTGGGCAAGCGCAAGACCGGAAAGGGTCTGAAAAGTGCAGTTAGCGAGAAGTTGCGGATGTATCTGGTTCCTTGCAGCTGTGGCACCAGCTTCGCGGTTTCGGAGAAATATGATCGCCAGGGCACACCCTGGAGCCGGTTCCTGATCTGCCCGAACTGCGGGAAGCACCACGATCCCAAGAACCGCCTTCTGCAACTCGGCTATCATCGCCAGGGCTATTGGGGCGTAGAAGACTGCTAGCACCGGTTCTCGGCACAACAATCTCTCGGAATTTCGGCTGCTGAAAAAACCCAATTGATGCATGCTCCCTTCCAACCGACCACTCCGTTGCGCGTGGCCATCGTAGGCGTCGGCAACGTGGGGGCGAGATTCGCGTATGCGCTCCTTCTGAGCGGTCTAGCTTCAGAAATCGTTCTCATCGACAAAAACCGCGCCAAAGCAGAAGGCGAAGCGATGGACCTGAACCACGCCGTTCCCTTCTCGCATCCCGACGCGAGTCTGGGCCGGCGACTATCCGGACTGCGCTGGAACAGTGGTGATCGTCCTTGCTGCTGGCGCCTTCCAGGCTCCGGGCGAACATCGCCTTGAACTTGCCGGAAGGAATGCAGCAATCTGGCGAGATATTGTCCCAAAAATCGTCGAGCACAATCCCAACATGATCCGGTTGATTGCGACCAACCCGGTCGACGTCCTTACTTATGCGACCTTGAAGCTATCGGGATTGCCACCGCAAAGGGTGATCGGCTCCGGCACCATTCTCGATACGGCACGCTTTCGTTATCTGCTCAGCGAGTACTTTCACGTAGATGCGCGGAGCATGCACGCCTTCATCATTGGGGAACACGGAGACAGTGAAGTCCCTGTCTGGTCGCTCGCGAATGTCGCCGGGATGAAGCTGCGAGATTTCTGCGCGGCACGAGGGGTCGAGTCCGACGCAAAAGTGATGGAGGAGATTTTTCGCCGCACACGCGATGCGGCATACGAAATTATCCAACGTAAGGGCGCAACTTACTATGCAGTGGCTGCCGGAATTATGCGGCTCATGGAATCAATTCTGCGCAACCAGAATACCGTGCTCTCGGTTTCGAGCTTGGTGCAGGATTTCTACGGCATCAGCGACGTTTGTTTAAGTCTTCCCAGTGTTGTGAACTGCTGCGGGGTGGCGGAAGTATTACGCATTCAACTGGACGCTTCTGAAATCGACCAACTGCGGCGTTCTGCGGACGTCCTCAAGCGCGCAATTGCATCGTTAAACCTTCCGAACTAGCAAAAGCGCTCGCCTCAACGATTCCCTGCTATACTTTCCCCCGCATTTGACTGTTCGATAGTCCGGCCTCGATTCCAGGAAGGGCTCAGGTGCCACCTGCTTCCCTGCCGGAGCTGCCCGACACTCAAATAGCTCATCCCCCGAGGCACTCGCTTGAAGAACATCTTTGTTGGAAACCTGGATTTCAACACGTCGGAAGACGAGCTGCGTCAATTGTTCGAAGCCTACGGACAAGTGGACCGGGTAGCGATTATGACGGATCGGGATACCGGGCGCTCGCGCGGCTTTGGCTTCGTTGAGATGACCAACGCAGAGGATGGTGAAAAGGCCATCGCGGCTTTGAACGGTTCACAAGTGGGCGGAAGAACACTGAACGTGAACGAAGCGCGTCCCAAGCCCGAACGCAGCGGAGGCGGCGGCGGTGGTGGTCGCGGCGGGCGAGAACGAAGTGGCGGCGGTGGCGGTCGCAACCGCTGGTAAGTCTGGCTCTACGGCGGATCGAGTCGTGAGCGCGATCCGGTGTCGGTCAGCAATTGATGTAAACTAAAGTTTACGCGCCCGTAGCTCAGCTGGATAGAGCGGCAGCCTCCGGAGCTGTAGGTCGGGAGTTCGAATCTCTCCGGGCGCGCCATTCCTCTCCCTCCTTTCTTCAAAGTCCCTTCGGATCCCGTCTTCAAAGTCCCTTCGGATCCCGCTCTTCTGAGGCGCCCCTTCGCGTCGTCTTCTCCATTTTTTCGTTTGGTTACTTTCTCCTCGAACTATTTTCCCATCGTTCAACTGAGATGGTTTGAGATTGTTCCCGTTGTCGATTGAAGGAATCGTTTTATGGCCGTTCGCTTCTGTTTCTTTGCGACTTGTGCCGAGCAACGCAGGCAGGCAAAATCGTTCTCATGCAATACGACGCGTTGTTGATTGTCTCGTTTGGGGGACCGGAATCCAAAGAGGAAGTAATTCCGTTTCTGGAAAACGTTCTTCGGGAGCGGAACGTACCGCGGGAGCGAATGCTTGACGTTGCCGAGCACTACTACCATTTTGATGGCAAGAGTCCTATCAATCAGCAGAACCGCGAGTTGATTGCCGCCCTTCAGTTAGAACTCGACCGGCATGGGCCGAAGCTGCCGATCTATTGGGGAAATCGCAACTGGCATCCTCTTCTCACCGACGCGCTGCGACAGATGAAAGCTGACGGTGTGCGACGCGCTCTCGCGTTCGTCACTTCGGCTTACAGTTCCTACTCGGGATGCCGTCAGTATCGGGAGAACATCGCGACTGCTCAAGCAACGATAGGATCGGGCGCACCAGAAATCGACAAACTGCGGGTGTTCTATAACCATCCTGGTTTTATCGAACCCATGATCGAACGCGCTCGCGAGGCGTTGATGCGATTAGCCCCTGACATTCGTCTTCGCGCTCATGTCGCGTACACCGCGCACAGTATCCCGTCATCGATGTCCGCTACCTGCAACTACGGGCAGCAACTCGAGGAGGCATGCCGTCTCGTTTCCGACGGATTAGGACGATCCGGAGATCGTTTGGTCTTTCAGAGTCGCAGTGGTCCGGCTACCCAGCCGTGGCTCGAGCCGGACATTCTGAGTTATCTACGAGAGATCAATAAGAGCAATGCCGCTTCGGCGGTTGTAATCGCGCCGATTGGATTCATCTCGGATCACATGGAAGTGCTTTATGACCTCGACACGGAGGCGGCCCAATTATGCGAAGAATTGAAGCTGCCGATGGTGCGCGCAGGCACAGTCGGGGCGCATCCCAGATTTGTCGCTATGATTCGAGAGTTGATTGTGGAGCGAATGACTGAACAGCCAGTTCGCATTGCGCTCGGAAACCTCGGTGTAAATCATGATGTTTGTCCGGCTGACTGCTGCCCTGCACCGCAGCGGGTGGCAACTGCACCACGACCGTAACTACTTCAAAGCTACGCCACGTAAGCCCGCGCTCGCAGGAGCGTCAGCGCCTCCCAGCAATCGTATGGTGTCGAGAACCATCGCGACCACTTTTTCATCACCAATGCTGGTATTGATCATCATGTGGTAGAGGCATCGGGTCGGCCAATCGGCATTGAAGTAATGCTTGATGAAAGCGATGCGCTCGCGGTCAACGCTATCGACCAATTCTTCTGCTTCGTCGGGGTGGGTACCGCTCGCCACGAGCCTGCGGATCTTCTCCGCCTGAGGCGCATAAAGAAAGATTCGAAACGTGTCGGCGCGTTCCCGCAAGAAGTAAGGTGCGCCGCGTCCAACTATGACGGCACCACCTACCTTCGCAATTTTTGACGTGATACCTTCCATGATCCTGACCATGCAGTCGGCATCGAAGGTCTGCGCCTCCGCCAGCGGCATACTGCGCTCGTAGCTGCCACGCCAAAACGCTTTGGCGAGACGGTAGAACGTGCCATCCACTCTTTCAGCACGTTGTTCCACCGTGCCGCAGTCCACGTGGCCCTGCGCCGCAATCTCTTCCGTAAGCGACTGGTCCCAGAGTTTCCATCCAAGGCGTTCGGCCAGGACCGAGGCAATGCCCGCGCACCCACAGCCGTATTCGCGTTCGAGCGCGATGATCCGGTACATGACCGCCTCCTCTCTCAGTGTACCGCCATTTCGCCGCTCGATTTCGTCCTCTTCATCAGAAAGACGGCCGGAATCATGGCGAGGATGATGGTACCCAGAATGTAGAAATTGTCGATGTACGCCAACATGGTAGCCTGGCGCTGCAGAATGCCTTGTACGACACCGACGGCCTGCTGCTGAGCATCGGCCGCGCTCGTGCCATGGGCCATGAGAGACTGCGCAACTCCGCGCAGCATGGCCTGAAATTGCGCATTGGCAGAGGTCAAATGACCCGTCAGGTCCATAAGATGTTTTTGCGTGCGCCGGTCCAGCATGGTGGTGACAAATGAGATGCCAACGCTGCCGCCGATGTTGCGCGCCAGGTTCATGAGTCCTGAGGCTGCGTTGTTCTTCTCTCTGGGCAAATAGGAGTAGGCCGCCGTGTTGATGGGAACAAATAGAAACGCCAGTCCGACGGCTTGCATGACACGCGCCAGCGCCGCGGTCTTGAAATCAATGTCGAGATTAAAGTTGGTCATGTGGAAGAGAGAAAACGACAACATAGAAAGACCGAAAAGCAACAGGTACCGTGCGTCGTAGCGCGACAGCAAAAATCCGACCAGCGGCATCAGGACCATGATCGCGAATCCACCCGGCGATAAAGCCATTCCCGCTAATTGGGCGGTGTAGCCCATGAGGGTCTGCAGGAAAAGAGGCAGCAGCAACGTACTTCCCAGCAGCGCGAAACCCAACATGAACATCAGCAGGTTCGATACCGCGAAAGTTCTCTCCTTAAACAAGTGCAAATCGATGATGGGATCTTTGTGACGCCATTCCCACCACACTACGAATATCAGGGATGAAATCGCGATGATCGATAGCGTTAAGATGAAATGGGATTCAAACCAATCATCGCGCTGACCTTTATCGAGAACGATCTGCAAACAGCCCAACCCCAGAGCCACAAACCCAAGACCGACGTAATCGATCTTCGTTTCACTCAGCTTACGGCGGCGCAGATACGGTGGATCCTGAATTAGGCGGGAAGTGAGCAGCAGCGACAATATACCGACTGGAATATTCACGAAGAAGATCCATCGCCAGCTGTAGTTGTCCGTGATCCAGCCCCCCAGGGTAGGGCCAATTGCTGGAGCCATGACTACTGCGATTCCATATACGGCAAACGCCATCCCGCGTTTTGCGGGCGGGAAGGTGTCTGCAAGAATGGCTTGCTCGCTGGGCTGCAGTCCCCCGCCACCCGCGCCCTGCAGAATGCGAAAAATAATCAGTGCGGGCAGATTCGGAGCAAATCCACACAAGAACGAGCTCACGGTAAAGACGAAAACGCAGCTCATGTAGAAGCGCTTGCGTCCGATGATGGAGGACAGCCAACCACTCAACGGGAGAACGATCGCGTTGGAAACCAGGTAGGACGTCAGGACCCAGGTACTCTCGTCCTGGCCTGCCGAAAGGCTACCCGCGATGTGGGGAAGAGCGACGTTGGCGATGCTGGTATCGAGCACCTCCATGAACGTCGCCAGCGTTACCGCGATCGCGATGATCCACGGATTCACCGGCGGTCGCCAGGCATCCGCCTGATTCATCGGAACCGCGGCCGCGCTCATTCGCGAATCCAGACCTTCGGTTCTACCGACATGCCGGGCCGCAGTTCGTGCTCTTTGATCTCGCCTTGCTCGAAGACGAGTTTCACCGGGATCCGTTGCACGACCTTTACGTAGTTGCCAGTGGCATTTTCCGGGGGAAGGAGGCTGAAGCGAGCGCCACTCGCACCAGCGACGCTATCGACGTGACCTTTATAGCTCTTGCCAGTCGCGTCGACATAAATCGTTGCCTTCTGGCCCGCTTTCATATCGCGAAGCTGCGTCTCTTTGAAGTTGGCAGTCACCCACAGATCCCTTTCATCGAGCGGGATCACCTTCATCAGTTCCTGTCCCGCTTGCACGTTCTGGCCAACTTCAACCGTACGATCGCTGACGATCCCGGGCACCGGAGCGGTAATTTTTGTGTACTGCAGATTTAGAATCGCCTGATCCAAATCGGCTTTCTTGCGCAGAGCGGCGGCTGCGGCAGATTGTGCGCGCGCCTGGATTACATTCAGCTGTTTCGGCCCGGTTGCGGCCGAGCGCTGATTGGCCTGCGACTGAAGAAGTTTGCTTTCGGCTTGCGTTACCTGGGATTGCGCGGCATCAGCATTGGCACGCGCAGCCTGTACTCCGGCAGCACTTGCTCTCGAGGCCGCGACCGCTTGATCGTACTGCTGTTGCGAGATTTCCTGCTTATCGACGAGTTGCTTGTATCGTCCAAGATCGTTCTGGGCCTTCACGTCGTTGGCTTCGGCTTGAGCAAGATTCGCCTTTGCTGCTTCGTACTGCTGGTACGCCGCTTTGACGGCTGCGTGCGCGTTTTGTACATCGGCATCGGCCGAGGACAACTGGCTCGTGGTACTGACCGAGGTGATCGGAACATCCACGGAAGCGGCTTCGGCCACCGCCCTCGCATCGTTGTAGTCAGCCTGCGCTCGCTGCACCGCAACCTGGTAGTCCGTAGGATCGATTTCGACGAGTACAGTTCCCGCCTCTACGTACTGATTGTCTTGCACGTTCAATTTGCTGACATGCCCGGAAACTCGAGGGCTGATTGAGTTCACATGTCCATCGATCTGTGCATCGTCGGTTGACTCGTAGCTGCCGAGATAACGCCATACGAAGAACCCCACGATCGCCAAAACGATTAATCCGGCGATAAGGAACATCCGGAAGCGCGGATCGTTGCGGCGCGAGGGCTTGGCCTGCATGTCAGCAGGAGCGGCGGGCAGGGGCGCACGCGGAGGCTCAGTGGCGCTCGGCTTTATTTCGTTTTCAGGCATGGTCTTCGTGGGTGTCTCCATGTCTATTTACCCTTTGTAAGATACTGCTTTACGCCTTGCTCCGCGTTGCCCAGCGATCGGGCAAGTTCGACCTTAGCAAGGTTATGAGCGTACAGGCTAGAGATATAAGTTTCGTGAGCGCTGGCCACGGACTGTTGGGCCTGCACTACTTCCAGGTTGTCAGCGACACCGGCGGTAAACCGGTCTTGGGCCTGGGACAGCGTCTGTTCCGCAAGATCCACGGAACTGCGCGCCACCTCGACCTGATCCGCGGCGGCGTTCAGGTCCAGCAACGCATTGCGCACATCATTGTCGATCTGGGCGCGAAGATCCTCTAATCGCTGCCTTGCCTGACGTAGCGTGGCCTCGGCTTGCAGCACATCCGCATGTGTCTTTCCACCTTGAAACACTGGCACATTGATGGTACCGGCCACATGGAAAGTGCCATTTGAAGAGGCGGGATTCACGCCAATGTCCCCGAAGTCTCCCTCCATGTCGAAACTCGGATAATATTCGGCGGTCGCTGCCCGTCGTGACAATTCAGCGGCGCGCGCCTGAGCCAGCGCCGCCTGATAATCGGAACGGGATGCATACGCGCGCTTCAGACTCTCTTCCAGGCTAGGCGGCACAAGAGCGTCGTAGGGGGCCTTGTCCGTCAAAACGAATTCCTGCCCCAGTGGCAGTCCGATGATGCGAGAAAGCGACAGCTTTTGCTTTGCGAAATCGTTGCGGGCAGTGATTAGCTGCTGTCGCCGACTCTGCAATTCAACCTGGGCACGCAGAGTGTCGATGGCCGGAATCACGCCAGCCTTCTGCTGATCGACCGCACGATCATAAAGCGTCTGCGCCGTCTTCAACTGCGCTTCTGCTGTCTCTACCCGGGCGTCCTCCGCAATGGCCTGAAGATAAGCATTTCCGACGACGAGGACGACCAGTTCCCGCGCATTCTTGTAGGTGTACTCCGCAGCTTTCAGATTCTGCGCGGCCGAGCGTTCCCGCTGAATGTAGTTCCAGTTGAAGATTTGCTGGGTAAGATAGGCGCGTGTGTCCAGATAGTTGAATGGCCCAATCACCCGCGGAAAAATCGGGAGGCGGAAACCGAGGGCGGCCAGACTGGTCTGCTGCACATTCTCCTGGCTCTTGACATCGATGTTCGGAAGCAGGTTGCTCAGCTCTTTCCATCGCTCGCCGCGCGCCGAAAGATTGTTGTCCGCCGAAAGCAGCAACCCAAGATTCTGTTTCAGTCCACGATCAATTGCCTCCAGGAACGAAATTTGCAGAGGTTGGGCGCTCAGCTCACCCGAGGGGACGCTTCCCGTGAATCCCTCCTGGGATATCGAGGTTGGAATCGTTACCTGGACGGTGGATCCGGTCGTGCCCGTTCCGGTCTGCGCCTGAGCAATCGTGAGGGCGCCGAAACATGCAGAAAGAGAGAGCAGAACAGCATTGCGGAAGAGCTTGTTGAACATGATCCCTTGAGAGGGTGCCACGACTCGCAGACAGGCGAGAGCAGACGACTCGGATCTTTTGCTTGCCTCAACGTCCATATGTTGATTCACACACATTCGCGCCCGATGCAAAAGGTTTGTTCGGTGCCGTGTATCGACTGACGTCTTTGAACAAAGCTTAGGCAAAGGACTGAAAAAACGACTGCGTTGGGATGTCATTCGGAATCGAAGGTTGCATGCGTTGCTGGCCGTCAAGCCACGACAACTCTATTACCTTCGATACTTTTTGCACAACAGATCAGCAGTTAACCTGCCGATCAGAGCTGTAGCTCATGAGCGCACCCACTCCGGACAAGGTTCTGCGGGCAAAACAAAAAGGATGGCGCCGACGTTGTCCGCGCTACCGCGCCGATTTCCCTCTCACGGCAACTGCCTTTCGGGAAAATGGCTATGTCGAGTTGCAAGGACGTTGCAGCGACATCGGGCACGGCGGGATGGGCGTGGTTCTGACCCCGCCTGCGCAGCCGAGCGAAGTACTATCGCTGGAGTTCAGGCTTTCTAATCACCCAATGCCCCTCGCGGTACGAGCCATCGTGAGGTACCGCAAAGGGTTCACGTACGGACTCGAATTTCTGGGTATTTCCTCAGATCAACTATCCACAATCGACGAGTTCTGCGCGACTTTGGAAATTACAGAATAGATTGGTAACCCCTGGCGTTACCTTACGAGCGTAACTTCGGTCATCTTGTAAGAACGTGACCCCTGCTTCAACCTAGCGATAACCAGTGGTCCAAAAGCGACCACGGGTTCTTGAGCCAAGCTATGAGCGATGTGAAACCGCCCACGCCTCCAGGTACCGATTGGACTCGACTCCTGAGCGATCCTGACTTGGTGGGACACCTGGGGAAACTGCTGCAGACTTATCGCGAGGCTCCTCCGGAGAAGCGCGAAGAGTCGTTGCTGGCAGCGATGCGCGAGATCAAGAGCCAGCCGGCGGCCGGAGCGAACGAAGCAAAGCCGGAACCGCAGACAGTTGCGATGCCAGCTCCGACGCCCATTGTGCCTTCCGATACGCCGCCGTTCGAGCCCGATATCTTTACGCCTTCCTGGGGTGACGACCGTCGACGTTATCCTCGAATCAAGTGCTTTGTGGCGGTGGAGCTCAAGGTGGAAGGATCCGAGACGCCAATCTGGGGCAACCTGTCGAATACGAGCATGGGTGGCTGCTACGTCGAGACGGTCACTCCAGTTAAAAGTGGAGCTGACGTTCAGATCGGACTTTGGGTTTCGAGCGGAAAGATTTGGGTGAAAGGCTTGATCCTCAACGGCATCGTCATCAAGAGCAATCCGTGTTTTGGGGTGCGCGTTCGTTTCGGTTTGGACGGCGTCCAGCGCGAAACGTTGAAACAATTTCTCAAGTTCGTTGAGACTTCCACGAAAGCTGAAAACAGCGAACACAGCTACCTACGCAAGTTGCAGACATAGTTCCCTCCTTCCGACATCGCGGCGATCTAGTCAGGCGTTCACCTGAACATCGTATCCAGATTTTGCTTACTTTCGTCGGTCCCTCCGCAACCCACAAATTCCGGATAAATTGATACACTCATACATCGGCTGAAACCTCCGTCACTCGTTCGCAATCGAATTAGGTAGGGAAACTTCACAAAAACGTATTAAGCAGCCTGAGGCGCGCTATCGCCTTACTTGAGGAGGAATTTTTCATGGTGGCCAGTGAGCAAACGATCGTGACCGGAAAACAACTGGACACGCTTTGCATCAACACTATTCGGACGTTGGCCATTGACGCGGTTCAACAAGCAAATTCCGGACACCCCGGAGCGCCGATGGGTCTCGCACCCGTCGCGTACGAATTGTGGCAGGAATTCCTCCGCTATGATCCAGAGAATCCCCTGTGGCCGAATCGTGATCGTTTTGTGCTCTCTGCGGGACATGCCTCGATGCTCCTCTACGCGATGCTCTATTTGACTGGCGTTCGCTATGTCACTCGCGAAGGCGAGGTCACTCGCGAGCTCTCGGTTTCGCTCGAGCAGATCAAGCGGTTTCGTCAAATCGACAGCCGCACTCCCGGTCATCCGGAGTCGCACATCACGCCGGGCGTTGAGACGACGACTGGTCCGCTCGGACAAGGCGCCGGCAACAGCGTGGGTATGGCGATTGCGGAGCGCTGGTTGGCAGCCAATTACAACCGTCCTGATTTTGAGCTGTTCAACTACAACACGTATGCGGTCTGCGGCGACGGGGATCTGATGGAAGGAGTGGCGGGCGAAGCGGCCTCCCTCGCCGGACACCTGCAACTCTCCAACCTGTGCTGGATCTACGATAACAATAAGGTCACGCTGGATGGCCCGGCTTCCTGGTCCTTCAGCGAAGACGTCATGACGCGCTTCGTGGGATACGGCTGGAATGTTACGCGTGTAAGCGATGCGAACGACCTCGATATGTTGTCGCGCGCATTCAAGAGCTTCCTCGAGACGAAAAATAAACCGACTTTAATCGTGGTAGACAGCCATATCGGCTACGGCTCGCCCCACAAGCACGACAGCAGCGAGGCGCATGGCGAACCGCTGGGCGAAGAAGAGGTTCGCCTGACCAAGAGAAATTACGGTTGGCCGGAAGACGCAAAGTTTCTGGTCCCCGATGGCGTGGTTGAACATTTCCGAGAGGGCATCGGCAAGCGCGGACGTGAACTTCGCAGCCAATGGGAAAAGACGTTCACCCAATATGCCAAGCAATATCCAAAGGAAGCTGGCGAACTGAACATGATCCAGCGGCGGGAGCTTCCCGAAGGATGGGACAAGAACCTTCCCGTGTTTCCGCCGGACGCGAAGGGTATTGCGACTCGAGAGAGCGGTGGGAAGGTGTTGAACGCTCTCGCACAAAATATCCCATGGCTGATCGGCGGTTCGGCGGATCTGGGAAACTCCAACAAGACCAGCCTTAAGGGTGCGGGAGATTTCGCTCCGCCTTCTTACAAAGGCCGTAATCTGCATTTTGGGGTGCGCGAACATGCCATGGGTGCCGCGTTGAATGGCCTGTCGGTGTCTCGCCTTTTGCCATTTGGCGGCACGTTCTTCAACTTCAGTGATTACATGCGTCCTACGATTCGGTTGGCCGCCCTTATGGAAACGCCGGTGACGTACGTATTCACCCACGATTCGATCGGTTTGGGCGAGGACGGCCCGACGCATCAACCCGTGGAGCAACTGGCATCGTTCCGGGCCATGCCGAATGCAACAGTGATTCGCCCCGGCGATGCAAACGAAGTGACGGAAGCGTGGAAGATCGCGGTTCAATCGAAACACGGTCCTGTTTTACTGGTTTTATCGCGGCAGGCCATGCCGACGCTAGATCGGACAAAGTACGCACCTGCGTCAGGAGCCGCCAAAGGAGCGTACGTCCTGGCAGACGCCCCAGGCGGCACACCCGATGTGATTCTGATTGGAACTGGCAGCGAGTTGTCTTTGTGCGTTGAGGCCGCTGAGAAACTGAAGGCAGACGGCATCAATACTCGCGTCGTCAGCATGCCTTCCTGGGAGGTATTTGAGCGACAGGATCAGGTTTACAAAGAGAGCGTATTTCCACCGCGTGTGACGGCTCGGGTTGCAGTAGAAATGGCGTCAACGCTGGGCTGGGAACGCTATGTTGGCCTCAAGGGTCAGATCGTCGGAATGCACTCTTTCGGCGCATCCGCTCCTTTGAAAGATTTGCTGAAGAAGTTCGGGTTCGTTCCCGACACCGTGGTCGCTGCTGCAAAGAAAGCGATCGCAGCGTCTAAATAAGATTCCTTGCTTGCGAACTCGCCTCGTCGCGCGTTCGCTTTGTCACCGCCACCGTCGAATTCTTACCGGAGGAGCGTCATGAATCCAGTCGAAACCCTCGAAACCGCCAAAGCGGTCAATCCGTTGAAAGAGCTTTTGAAGCATGGCCAGTCGGTGTGGCTGGATTACATTCGCCGGAACCTCATCACCAGCGGTGAATTGAAGCGCCTGATCGAGAAAGACGGTCTGCGGGGCATGACGTCGAATCCCTCCATCTTTGAAAAGGCCATCGCTGGGAGCACGGACTATACCGACTTCCTCAACTCACTGAAGGGCAGAACCGACCTGGATGCGAAAGCGCGCTATGAAATGCTGGCGATCCGCGATATCCAGGACGCGACCGATCTCATGCGTCCGGTATACGACAGCGCCAAGAGAAAGGACGGTTTCGTCAGCCTTGAAGTGTCTCCCTACCTTGCGAATGACACCGAAGGGACCATCGCAGAGGCGCGTCGCCTCTGGAAAACGGTGAACCGAGAAAACGTCATGATCAAGGTGCCCGGTACGCCGGAGGGCCTGCCCGCGATCAAACAGCTCGTCAGCGAGGGAATGAATATCAACATTACGCTGCTCTTCTCGCAGCAGGTCTATGAGCAGGTCGCGGAAGCGTATATCGCCGGCCTGGAGCAGTACGCCGCCAAGGGCGGAGATTTGAGCAAAGTTGCCAGCGTCGCCAGCTTCTTCATCAGCCGCATCGATACTCTCATCGATTCGATCGTCTCAGAGAAATTGAAGAACACTACCGATTCGGCCCAACAAGCAATGCTTAAGAGCATCTTGGGCAAAGTTGCCATTGCTAACGGAAAGCTTACTTACGAGAGTTATCAAAAAATCTTCAGCGGACCGCGCTGGGAGGCGCTCGCGAAGAAAGGTGCCCAGACGCAGCGGGTGCTTTGGGCGAGTACAAGCACGAAGAACCCGAACTATCGGGATGTTCTTTATGTGGAAGAACTGATCGGCAAAGATACCGTTAACACCATTCCGCCCGCCACACTAGACGCGTTTCGAGAGCACGGCAAAGTTCGTGAGAGTCTTTCCGAGGGCGTTGATGCCGCGCGTCAATCCATGGCGACGCTTGCTAAAGTCGGGATCTCGATGAAGGAAGTGACCGATAAGTTGACCAAGGACGGCGTGAAATTGTTTGCCGACGCTTTCGATCAACTTCTCGCTGCGGTCGAAAAGTCCAGCAGTTGCGCGGTCGCCCCGCACGTCAGCCGTCAGACGTATTCATTGCCGGCGGAACTCGCGAGTTCCGTGAAAACGGCAATCGACGATTGGCGCGCCAACGGAAAAGTCCGCAGATTGTGGCAACGCGATGCATCCTTGTGGACCGGATCCGATGAGGCCAACTGGCTCGGCTGGCTCGGCATCACCGAGGAGCAGATCGAGCAGAGCGACAGTCTGAAAAAGGTCACTGAGGATGCGAAATCCGGAGGCTTCGCGCACGTCCTATTACTGGGCATGGGCGGTTCGAGCCTCTGTCCTGAGGTCCTCCGCATGACCTACGGCAAGATCAGCGGTTATCCCGAACTGCATGTGCTCGACTCCACAGATCCGGCCCAGATCAGATCATTCGAAAAAATAATCGATTTGGCCAAAACACTGTTCATCGTTTCTAGTAAGTCAGGAAGCACCCTTGAGCCCAACATTTTCAAGCAGTACTTCTTTGAGCAGGTGAAGAAGGCAGTAGGAGCTGAAAAAGCCGGGAGCCGCTTTATCGCCATCACCGATCCAGGCTCCAAGATGCAACAGGTAGCGGAAGCCGACAAGTTCCGTCACATTTTTTACGGCTTGCCAAGCATTGGTGGACGATATTCCGCACTGTCGAACTTCGGCATGGTGCCGGGCGCAATCATGGGTCTGGATGCGAAGAAGTTCCTTGATCGCAGCGAGGAGATGGTCGAAGCGTGTGCATCATGTGTCCCGGTCGAGCAGAATCCCGGCATCGTTCTTGGATTGATTCTGGGAAGTGCTGCCAAAACAGGCCGCGATAAAGTGACGATTGTCGCGTCACCGGGCATTTTTGATTTGGGCGCATGGCTCGAACAGCTATTGGCGGAGTCCACGGGTAAACAGGGCAAGGGCATCATTCCTGTGGATCGGGAGGCCCTGGGAAATTCCGAGATCTACGGCAACGATCGGGTTTTCGTCTATCTCCGCCTCGAGACTGCACCGGACGCGCAACAAGACGCCAAGATAACCGCGTTGGAAAAAGCCGGTCATCCTGTGATCCGGATTGCGGTGAACGACAACTATGATCTGGGGCAGGAATTTTTCCGCTGGGAAATCGCGACGGCCGCCGCGGGCTCCGTGATTGGCATTAATGCCTTCAATCAGCCGGACGTCGAAGCCAGCAAAGTGGCAACCCGAAATCTGACTTCCCAGTATGAGAAGACCGGATCTCTACCTCCGGAAAAACCGATTCTCGAAGATAAGGGGGTGAAGCTTTTTACCGACGAAAAAAATGCTAGTGAGTTGGCAAAAGCCTCTGGATCGAACAAATCACTTGCCGGATATCTAAAGGCGTATTTCGCCAGAGTGAAAGCGGGCGATTACTTCGCTTTGCTTGGATACATTCAGATGAATGAATCCCACGAGCAAAGTCTGCAGGCGATCCGGCATCTGGTTCGCGACAAGAAGCATGTTGCCACATGCCTCGGTTTCGGTCCGCGGTTCCTGCATTCAACCGGACAAGCCTATAAGGGCGGACCGAATACCGGCGTCTTCCTGCAGATCACCTGTGACGACGCCAGCGATCTGCCGGTCCCCGGTCAGAAATACACGTTTGGCATCGTGAAGGCAGCCCAGGCGCGTGGAGATTTCCAGGTGCTGGCGGAGCGCGGCCGCCGCGCTTTGCGAGTTCACCTCGGAGCCGACCTGGAGTCAGGGCTGAAGACGTTGGCAGCAGCGGTGAAGGAAGCCTTAGCTTAGGGTTCCCGGGAATCTAAAACCAGTTCCACGGCGAGGCCGTCGAGCCGTGCATCCCAGGACGCCATTGTGTCCTTCAGGAGAGAATTCCATGCAACTCGGAATGGTGGGATTAGGCCGCATGGGCGCGAATATGACGCGCCGGCTCATGCGCGGAGGTCATCAGCTCGTGGTCTCCGATCTCAGTCCGGACGCAGTCAAGGGACTGGCTGGAGAGGGGGCGGTGCCGTCGTCCTCGTTGCAGGACCTGGTCAGCAAACTGAAAGCGCCACGTGCTGTATGGATCATGGTTCCTGCCGGTGGTCCCACGGAGCAGACGGTGCAGACCTTGGCGCAAGCTTTGCAGAAGGGGGACACCATCATCGATGGCGGAAACTCCTACTTCAAAGATGATGTGCGTCGCGCGAAGGGTCTCCAAGAAAAAGGAATTCACTACGTCGACGTCGGCACCAGCGGCGGAGTATGGGGGATTGATCGCGGATACTGCATGATGATTGGTGGGCCGCAAGAAGCTGTACAACGGCTCGATCCGATCTTCAAAGCGTTAGCCCCCGGCGTCGGTGATATTCCGCGCACTCCGGGTCGCGAAAAGCTTGGCGGCACCGCGGAAGAAGGCTACATCCACTGCGGACCTTCGGGCTCGGGGCACTTCGTCAAAATGGTCCACAACGGCATTGAGTACGGGATCATGCAGGCGTATGCCGAAGGTTTTGACATC
>Ga0210409_10002297_pt1 | contig 22925 bp, 17 predicted proteins | sample IncBWH17MmetaG_FD_161649 | JGI IMG/M metagenome (GOLD analysis project Ga0210409, IMG submission 161649) | Forest soil microbial communities from Barre Woods Harvard Forest LTER site, Petersham, Massachusetts, United States - Inc-BW-H-17-M | ecosystem: Environmental > Terrestrial > Soil >...
CAAAGCACCCCCCCACCCTATGCCGCGCGGTGTTGTCCGCCAAAGCTCCAACCGACGACGCTCCGTTATCCAGCCGCCAACTCGCCGACCCGCTCGCACCGAACCACACTTCGTCGGCGCTATCCGGCGCTATCCGGCACTAATCGGCGCTACTAAAGGTAATATTTTCTGATCACCTGGCTATCAACTATCAACTATTTCGGTGCCCCCTGGGACAACCGCTCTTTGACATCTTAAACGGGAAACGACGCCGCGTTCCGTCCGGAGCGCGGAGCTCCGGCTCTGCCCAGGCCCAGGTCGAGCCGCCCTCCGCGCTCCGGCGTCGCATGAATTCTCATGAGTTCTCACCATTTCTCACCAATTCTCACGGTTTCTCAGTTTTTCTCATGAGTTCTCACGAATTCTCGCGTTTTCTCGCTAATTCTCGTTAGTTCTCGTTACGTGCACTCGGCTATCTCCCTACTTGGACCTCGAGACTTGGGACCGTGACCTGTGGACTGGGGACCCTGGACGGCCCCGCCCTCCTGCGACCAAGCCCGCTATGACCGACCCTCCGCCCGCGCCAACAATTGAAAACGCTCGTTGCGTACCAGCGTGTCGCGTGTGTTCCGGGAGCCGACACGAATTCCGCAAATCTGCACGAGCTACTGCCGGTTTCGTGTCGGCGCGCCCTTCGCTTACCGGGAGGCATAGGCTGAGCGGTCGATTCAGCCCAGCACCCGAGTTGGCCCTGCGGGGACGTGGCCGTCCCCGCCCCTGGGGTGTGATTTTATGCGTGCTTTTGGGGGGTGGAGTTTATTAATTATCTGGGTATGACGATTTGGTTATTGGCGGTGATAGTGCTGGCTTCAACGGTGGGGCTGGGGTTCCGGCAGGGGGCGATCAAAGCGGGTTTTTCGTTTTTCGGCATCATCGTCGGGGCCTTGCTCGCGGTGCCATTGGGGCGGCTGCTGGGGCGGGTGTTGGGCATGATTGGAATGAAGGACCCGTTGCTGGTCTGGGCGCTGGGGCCGGTGCTGGTGTTCATCCTGATCTCGATCATTTTCAAGGTGGCGGCGGCGCCAGTGCATGAGAAAGTCGATGTGTACTTCAAGTACAAGACAGGCGACCTGCGCCAGGCTTTGTGGGAACGGCTGAACCACCAGCTGGGCTTGTGCGTGGGCGTGCTCAACGGAACGGCGTATCTAATTCTGCTGGTGTTTCTCATTTCGGTGCCGAGCTATATGACATACCAGGTGGCGTCGGGGGACAAAGACCCGACGTGGATGCGGTTATTGAACCGGTTGGGCGAGGACCTGCAGAGCACCGGCATGGCCAAAGTGGCGCGGTCGATCAACTCCATCCCTCAAGTGGATTATGACATGGCGGATTTGGTGGCGTCGCTTTATCGCAATCCTTTGGCGGAGGCGCGGGTGAGCGGTTACCCGGCGTTTCTGGGGCTTTCGGAGCTAAGTGAGTTTCAAAGCCTGGCGAATGACAGGGATTTTACGGAGGCCTGGCAGCGGCAGGAACCGGTGGCGACGTTGATGGCAAAGCCCAGTTTTTTGGGGATTCGCAACAACCCCGCGCTGCTCAAGACGATTTGGACTACGGTGGAGGAGAATCAGATGGACTTCCGCACCTACCTGGCGACCGGGAAATCGCCGAAGTACGACCCCATCCAGATTCTGGGCCGCTGGCGCTTCGACGTAAGCGCGGCGATTGTGGCGATGAGACGAGCGAAGCCGAATATTCCCTCGAGCGAAATGGTGAAAATGCGCAAATACATGGAGGCGGCATTTGCCAAGACGCGACTGGTAGCCAAGCCCGACCAGCAGATCACGATTCGGGACGTGCCCGGCCTGAAGGCGCCAGGAGGCGGCGTTCCGGCGGGAGGCTTGCAGACGCTGCAGGGCCAGTGGCAGGACCTGGGCGGCGGCAAGTATCAATTAACGCTTTCGGGAATGGAGTTGCCCGCCACGGTTGAGGGCGAGCGGCTGGGGATCAAAGCCAATGGGATGGAGTTGGTGTTTAACCCGGAGCAGTGAGCGGGGGCGGCGGGGAGAGTTGAAAGTTGCAGGTTGGCGGCCGCCAGTAGCGAGTAATCAGTAACCAGTGAATGGCGACTGACCATCAGTATCCAAGAATCAGAATTGGGACGCCGGGGACGGCGTCCTTACCGTGATCAGTGGTAGGAGGGCTAGTTCCCGGCGGAAAGGCTGAAACTGACGGGCTGGGCGTGGGCGCGTTGTTCGCCGAAGAGGGAAGAGCCGGGGTCGCCAGCCGTGACGACGCCGCCGGTGTTAGAGAGTCCGACGCCAGCGCTCTGCCGGAACAGGGAGTTGCCGGGCTGGCTGGCGAGCTGAGTAACGGAGGGCTCCGCCGTGGTGGTCGCGAAACTGGTCTGGGAAGGTTCCACCTGTTCGGAATAAACAATACCTGAAACGAGGAGACCGCAAACAGCGACGCCCAGGGCGCCAGCCAGAAGGGGCTTGGTGTCGAATACGGACCAAACGCGCTGGAGCCATGGAGCTTCCCAGCCGAGCCGTTCGAACCACGATGCTTCGATGAGCTGCTCGCCGCAACGGATGCGTTCGATGACATCGCGGGAGAACCTGTTGAAATACCCCGGGGGCGGCTGCTCGTAGCGTTTGAGGGCCAGCAAGCGGCGCAACGATTCGAAGTTTTCCTGATCAGGCGTCATATTCATTTCAAATAATCCGACAGATAAGCTTGCAACTGTTGCCGGGCGTAAAACAGCCGGGAGCGGACCGTGCCGATGTTGCAGTCCATAATCTCCGCAATTTCCTCATGCGACAAACCCTGCACATCGTGCAACGTCACGACCAATCTATGAGGTTCAGACAGCTTCTGCAGGGCGGCGTTCAATTTTTCCTGCAGTTCGGCGAGGCTGACTTCGCGGCGGGGGGTTTTGTCGGAAATCAAGGCAATGAAGTCGGGGTCATGCTCGGCGTTGAAGTCGAGGTCGTCCAGGCTCATCTGGGCCTTGTTCTTGCGCTGCTTAAGGAAATTGATGGTTTTGTTGACCGCGATGCGATAGACCCAGGTGTAGAAGCTGGAGCCGCCCTTGAAGGATTTAAGGGCCTGGAAGGCCTTGATGAAGGCGTCCTGGGCGAGGTCGTTGGCGTCCTCGTGATTGGCGGTCATGTGATAGACGGTGGCGTAAATACGCTCCTGGTAGCGGCGGACGAGGTCGTCGTAGGCGCTGAGGTCGCCTTGTTTGGCGCGTTTGACCAGCACCATTTCATCAGGAGGCTCAGGCGCCGGGCCTGGGACCGGCAACGGCTCGGGTGGTTTGGCCGTCTTGCGGCTGGCCGGCTCCGCCATAATCATAGGCTGGTCACAGGCACGGTGCCGAGGGCCCCGGTTTGGCGAGAGAGGTAATCGGTCAGGCCCAGCAGGCCGGAGCGGCCGTTGGAAGAGCGCAAGACGGAGAGATGCTGGCGAGCCTGGTCGAGGTATTGGCGCATGATGGCGAGCGAAGCGCCGAGGGTGTCATGTTTTGCCAACAGCCCGGCCATGCGTTTCATGGAGCCGCGCTGCCAGTTTTGAACCAACTCCTGCAACCGGGCGCGGTCGGCGGCATCGGCCCGTTCCCAGGCTAAGAGCACCGGCAATGTCAGCTTCCCTTTGGCCAAATCAGTGCCCAAAGACTTGCCGGCGGCGGCCTCCGAGCCGAACAGATCGACGCAATCGTCATAGACCTGGTAAGCGGTGCCGAACGCCAGGCCGAACTGGCGCAGGGCAGTTCGCTGGTCCGGGGTAGCGCCGCTCAGCAACGCGCTGAGCCCGCACGAGAGCGCGAACAACTCGGCGGTTTTCATCTCCAGCACTTGAAAATACTTTTCGCGGGTGAATTGGAAATCGCCGCGCTGCTGGTTCTGGAGAATTTCGCCCGAGCAAACGGTATTGGTGGCCATGGCGACGGCGCGGCAGACCTCGGGGGTGGGGAAGCCGGCGGCGAGTGTGAGCGCGCGAGCGAACAGGCAATCCCCGAACAGCACGGCGATATCGTTGCCCCAGTGGGCGGCCAGGGTGAGTTTGCCGCGCCGGATTTCCGCCTCATCCATGACATCGTCGTGGACGAGAGTGGCGAGATGGACCATCTCGATAATGACGGCGACGGTGACGTGCGAGTCGTCGGGCTGGCCGAGGGCGTTGGCGGTGAGAGCGACCAAGGCGGGGCGCAGATGTTTGCCCTGGCCGTTGAGCGCGTAATCCGCATAGGGGGAGATGGCCGGGTCGAAAGCCTCGACCTGGAGGGCCAGTCGCTGGCTGACGGCTTCGAGAAACGGCTCGACTGGATCAATGATTTCTTTCCAGGAATGGGCCGGCTCGGGGCGTAGGGTGTCCGCAAGGGGAGGAGACACAACTTTGGTATCAGCCGCTAACATGTGCGCAGGAATCTAAGATTGCCTGAGGGGTAAGTCAAACCTGTTGTATTTTGCGGAAGATTCCCCATTTCAGTTTGCTGAGAATCGGGTATCTTCTGTGCATGTAGAACGACTTCTTACCGTCGGCGATACGCACTCAATCTAGCCCTTTTAACCGATTCAGACGATTTATCGCTTGTAACGTTCTAACCTTTCAACGTTTTAACGCGCATTCGACGTGTCCACTTTCCCTTCACAATTTGCGGAACTGCCGGCCCTGAACCAGGTGACGGTGCCGGACCTCTGGCAGCAACAGGCGGTGACGGCGCTGCGCGAGGGCCAGGATGTGGTGGTGCAGGCGCCGACGGGGTCCGGGAAGACATTGATTTTCGAACTTTGGTCGAACCAGGGCAAGAACCGCGGCCAGGCGATTTACACGGTGCCCACGCGAGCGCTGGCGAATGACAAGCTGGCGGAATGGCGCGCGCGAGGCTGGGACGTTGGGATTGCGACGGGGGATTTGGCGGAGAACCTGGGAGCGCCGGTGCTGGTGGCGACGCTCGAGACGCAGAAGCACCGGTTAATCCAGGGGGACGGCCCGGCGCTATTGGTGGTGGACGAGTACCAGATGCTGGGTGACCTCGACCGGGGGTTGAACTACGAATTGGCTCTGGCGCTGGCGCCCGCGCAAACGCAGTTGTTGCTGCTCAGCGGCAGTGTGGCGAATCCGCAAGACGTGGTGAAATGGTTGCGGCGACTGGGACGCAAGGCAGTGTTGATCCGGCACGACGAACGGCCCGTGCCGCTGGAAGAGGTGCATCCGAACAGCTTGAGCTACCACGTGCCGAGCGAGATCCGCGGCTACTGGCCGAAGCTCGTGGCGAAAGCATTGGCCGAAGATCTGGGTCCGCTCCTGATTTTCGCGCCGCGCCGCCAGGCAGCCGAAGCGATGGCGGCGGAACTGGCGCGCCAGTTGCCGAATCCGAATCCGCTGGCGCTGAGTTCCGAGCAAAAGCTGGTCGTTGGGGAGCACCTGGCAAAACTACTAAAGAGCCGGGTCGCGTTTCACCACAGCGGTTTGAGCTATGGAACCCGCGCCGGGGTTATCGAACCGCTGGCGAAAGCGGGCCAACTCCGGGTGGTGGTGGCGACGATGGGGCTGGCGGCGGGCATTAATTTTTCGCTCCGCAGCGTCGCGCTGGCCGGCGAATCGTATCGCCGTGACCAGGTGGAGCAACTGCTCAAACCGGACGAGATCCTGCAGATGTTCGGGAGGGCGGGCCGGCGCGGGCTGGACGAAACCGGTTTTGTGCTGATTACCGCCAACGAACTGCGGCTGCTGGACGCGCACCCCGGCCACTTGTCACGGAGCGGGGCGGTTGATTGGGGGGCATTGCTCGGGCTGATGGCGGAGGCAGAGCACCAGGGGCGCGATCCGTTTGTCGCAGCGGTGCAGGCCCAGGAGCGGCTGTTTACGACCAAACCGATCTTTTTGGGCGTGGAAGAGTCGCTCCGGAACCGAGAGGTCCCTTGCGGGCTGCACACGGACCCGGAACGGGCGCGCCATGTGCGCAAGCGGGTTCGGGAAATGCTGAACAGCCGGGGGGAATGGGAAAGAACGCCGGATTGGGTGAGCCGGCCAGTTCGGGACATTTTTACTCCAAGCGGCCAGGCAGGTTCGGAGTCTCAAGTCCCAAGTCTCAAGTCCCAAGTCCCAGGTCCGAGCGATGGAACCGACGGGGCACAAAGGGAAGTGACGGGTGACGAGTGCCGAGTGGCGAGGGACGAGGGCGAGGCACAAGCTAATGAAGCAACCACGTTCCGGCTCCGGCATGACGCATCAAACAACAATTCCCCTACCCTACCTCGGCTGGTCTCGATCCTATACGTTCCCGCCGCGCTGGAAAAGGTGGGCCTCGGGACGTTATGCGTGGTGGCGGAGGATGCGGAGGGCAAGCAGTATGGCCGGGCGTTAACCGTAGCGGAGCGGCTGAGCGGTGAGCGCGTGCTCATTGCCAAATGGGTTCGGAGGCTTACGAACTGGAACGGGCGGCAGGCGCCGCTGGCGGTGTGGCGGGAGCAAATCGCACCGCTCGTGGAAAAACGGCTGGCCCAGCAACGGACGCCTCTGGTGCGGTTTGCCGAACAGGACCACAAGATTCTGGCGCAGGTCAGCCTGGCGGAATTGACGATGCGGGTGCCGGTGGATTCGCACGGCGTCGCTCTCTGGCGGCCGACCGAGCGGGAGGTGCTGCCCTACGATTGCGCCCGGTGTTCGCTGGTTGAGGCATGCAAAGGATTGTCCGCGGCGACGGGCACGGCGATGCTCTGGCGTCGCCTGGGGTTGGTGGATGCGGCGGGCGCACCGACGCTGCGTGGCAGGGTGGTAAGTTTCTTTTCACAGGGCGACGGGTTAGCCATCGCCGCCGCGCTTGAGGATGAAAGCTACCCGCTGGATGAATTGATTTACGACGTGGCCGACCTGGATGGAGGATTCCGGTTTTGCGGCGAGGACAATCGGTGGGGTGGCCGATTGGCCATCGTGTGCCATGAAAAGTATGGGCTGCAGTCGATCGCAGGCTACCTGGAAAACGGCGTGCCGCCGAAATACGGCGCCGGGGCGGAGCAGGTCGTGGCGTCGGTGCACAAAAACCCGGCGAACAAGCATGCGTGGGTGACGGACCTGCTCGGGCCGGGGGATATCGATCGGGTGATCATCGAGTGGCGAAGCCTGCTGCGGCAGCTCGCGCACGCGCCGGAGTTGGATTGGCCGCGCTGGCGAGCCTTACAAGCGATGGCGAAGGGGCTGCTTAACGAAACGGAGTCACCGACGCTGACGGAATTGCCGCCGCTGGCTTTCAACCAAACGCGGCGGGTGGACCATCGATTGATATTGAGAAGGCACTAAGATTACAGAAAAGGCGAGCCGAGGGGGCCCGCCTTTGCAAAACGGTTTGGAAGTCTAATTAGCCCTGGGGCGAGGGCTCGCGCTCGCGGTCGGGGCCGCGATCCCCACCGCGGTCAGCCGGTCGGTCTGGTTCGCGATCAACGGGCCTGTCCGGCGCGCGGTCAACAGGCCGGTCCGGCCCGCGGTGACCACGGTCGCCACCCCGATCGCCGCCGCGATAGCCGCGGTCGCCCCCTCGGCCACCCCGGTCCCCGCCACGGTGGGCACGATCGCCTCGAGGTTCACGTTCACCGCGGTGTTCGCCGCGGTGCTCGCCATGGTCGCCGTGTTCGGATGGCGGGGGTTGTTCGCCGGAAGGGCCGGCCTCGCCTGGAGCGCCGCCCGCTTGCTGGTCGCGCTCAGCCATAGCGGCTTTGCGGGACAGCCGGACGCGGCCTTTTTCGTCCACACCCAGACATTTGACCCAAATTTCATCGCCGAGCTTCACGATGTCTTCGGTCTGCTTGACGCGGAAGTTGGCCAGCTCGCTGATGTGCACCAGGCCATCACGGCCGGGGAGGAATTCGACGAAAGCGCCGAAATCCTTGATCGTGACGACCCTGCCACGGTAGATCTTGCCGATTTCGGCTTCGGCGCTCATGCCGAGGATGGCGTCGCGGGCGATTTTCATGCCTTCTTCGGAAACCGAATAGATATTGACGGTTCCGTCGTCTTCGATATTAATTTCGCAGCCGGATTCTTCGACCAACTTCTTGATGTTTTTACCGCCCGGGCCGATAAGGGCGCCGATCTTCTCCGGGTTGATCTTCAGCGATTCAAGGCGCGGGGCGTACTTGCTGAGTTCCTTGCGAGGAGCGGCCAAGGTCTTAGCCATCTCGGCCAGGATATGAAGCCTGGCCACGCGGGCCATTTCGACCGCCTCGGCCATGATGTTGAGCGGAATGCCGGGCAGCTTGAGGTCAAGCTGGAAGCCGGTGATGCCTTTCTCGGTGCCCGCGAGCTTGCAATCCATGTCGCAGAAAGCGTCCTCCCACCCGATGATGTCGGTCATCAGCTTATAGCGGGAGATCTTGTCGTGGTCGGTATGCTCGGTGCAAAGACCGATACTGATGCCGCCGACGGGGCGGGTCATGGGCACGCCGGCATCCATGAGCGCCAAGGAACCGCCGCAAACGGTCGCCATGGAGGTCGAACCGTTCGACTCCATGATCTCGCTCGTGATGCGGATTGAATAAGGGTAGGTATCAGTGGGCACCATCGGTTCGAGGGAACGCTCGGCGAGGGCGCCATGGCCGATCTCGCGCCGGCCGGGGCCGCTGATGCGGCCGGTCTCGCCCACGGAGAAATTCGGGAAGTTGTAGTGAAGGATGAATTTTTTCTCGCTGGCGCCGCCGGTGTAGGCATCGAACTCCTGAGCATCCTCGCCAGTGCCGAGCGTGCAGAGGGTGAGAGCCTGGGTTTCGCCGCGCTGAAAGAGGGCCGAACCATGGGCGCGGGGCAGAACGCTGGCCTCGCTGTAGATCGGGCGGACGGTTTGGAGGTCGCGTCCATCCAGCCGTTTGTTGTGGTCCATGATTAAGCCACGGACGGATTCTTTCTGGATGTAATAAAAGGCATCCTTGAGCACGAACTCCGTCACCTTCTCCTGGCCGAATTTCTCGACAAGCTTCTTGCCGATCTCTGTTGTGATTGCGCTCACCGCCGCTTCGCGGGCGAGTTTACCCGGCGTGAGGAGGGCGGTGACAATGCGGTCACCAGCGAGGGCTTTGGCTTCGTTGAGGATTTCAGGAGGGACGACATTGAGGGTAATCTGGCGCTTCGCCCTGCCGGCACGGGCGACGAGATCTTTTTGGGCGGCGATAATCGGCTGGATGGCTTCCTGGCCGAATTTCAAGGCGGCGTTAAAGTCCGCCTCAGTGATTTCCTGAGCCGAGCCCTCGTACATCACGAGGTCGGCGTTATTGCCGACATAGACCAGGTCGAGGTCGCTTTCGCGCATTTGGGTGTGGGTCGGGTTGGCGATGAACTGTCCGTTGACCCGGCCGACGCGGACGGCGCCTATCGGGCCAGCCCACGGAATATCGCTGACCATCAGCGCAGCGGAAGCGCCGACGAGCGCGAGCATGTCCGGATCATTCTCGCCATCGGCACTCAGGACGATGCATTGGACTTGAACTTCGTTGTACCAACCGCGGGGGAAGAGAGGGCGGATAGGACGGTCGATGAGGCGTGAGGTTAGAATTTCCTTCTCCGTCGGACGGCCCTCGCGTTTGAAGTAGCCGCCCGGGAATTTGCCGGCGGCGGCGGCCTTCTCGCGGTAATCGACGGTTAGCGGGAAGAAATCCTGGCCTTCCTTGGCCTTGGTGGCGCCGACGGCGGCGACGATAACGATGGTTTCGCCGAGCTGGACGGATACAGCTCCGTCGGCCTGTTTGGCGAGTTTTCCGGTTTCGATGATGATCTGCTTGTCCCCGATGGGGGCGATGGCTTTCTCTGACATTATGTTCTTTCCATTCCGTTGCCACCGAGGAACTTCAGTGAATCCCGAAACCATTCGGGACTGAACGAAATTACCCGGTGCAACAGAGCCTTAATTACGCGAGAGTTTAGACAGCGAATCGAGCCGTTCGCGTTTGCCGGCCCAATTTAAACCAAAAAGGATAGAAATGCGCCTGCGCTGAAACACAAGGCAGGGTGTTGGGTAGAGGTTTACTTGCGGAGCTTAAGCTTCTTGGTGACCGCCTGATAACGCGTGAGGTCGATGGTCTGGAGGTAATCCAGCAAACGCCGGCGTTGGCCCACCATCATCAGCAGCCCGCGACGGGAACTATGGTCTTTTTTGAACGTCTGCAGGTGCTCGGTGAGGTGATTGATACGCTGAGTGAGCAGCGCAATCTGCACATCCGCAGAACCCGTGTCGCGTTCGTGAAGCTTAAAATCGCTAATCGTTTTCGCTTTCGCTTGCATGTCGTTCGTTCGATCCTGTCAATCTTTCGTTAATATAATCCGTAAAGCTTAGTTTTGAGACGGGGGACTGTAAAGAACTTTTCAAACGACAAATTCGAGGTCCTGGCGATGCGGAATCAGGCCACGTTCGAACCCCAGGCCGAGGAACCGGCGGATGGATTCCCGGCCCTTGTCGCCGTAATCCAAAGTCCAGTGGTTCACGTACATGCCGACGAATTTGTCGGCCAGGTCGCGGCCCATGTCGCGTGCGTACTGGAGGGCGTGCTGCACGGCTTCGGCGCGGTGGTCCAGGCTGAATTGGATGCTGGCGGTGAGTATGTCCGAAACTTGCTTCCGGGCGGAGGGTTCGAAACGTTTATGAATGACATTGCCGCCCAGCGGGAGGGGCAGGCCGTTATTCTCGCGCCCCCACCAAACACCGAGGTCTTCGCAAACCTGCAAACCCTCCTTTTGCCAGGTGAGCTGGCCTTCGTGAATGATCAGGCCAACATCCGCGGCACCTGAGCGAACGGCGCTGAAGATCCGATCGAAAGGCACTACAACATAATTAAGCTCTTTGGCAGGTCTGCCCAGCCAAAGCTGGAGTGCCAGGAACGCGCTGGTCATGGTGCCGGGCACCGCAATCCGCTTGGAGGCGAGTTCAGGTTTGGCGAACTTCTCCCTGGCGACCAGCATCGGACCGTAACCGTCGCCCATGCTGGCGCCACTGGGCAGCAAAGCGTATTGGGAACTCACGTAGGCATAGGCATGAATGCTGATGGCGGAGATGTCGAGTTCGCCCCGGGTAGCGCGTTCGTTCAGGGTTTGAATGTCCTGCAGGATGTGCTGAAAGCCGAAGCCGTCCGTCGGAACCAATCCCTGAGCCAAGCCATAGAACATGAAGGCATCGTCGGGGTCAGGCGAGTGACCAAGCGTCAGAATGCGTTGCGGCATTCCGGCATTGAAAGGGGAAACCGCGAAATTGCAAGGCGATGGTGAGTGGCGACCAGCACTCGGCGGCCAGTAATACCGGTCCCGACCGCCGAGCCCCGACCACCAGTCTCACCAACGATCCCCATGTCCCCTGCAAAACCGCGGGCGTGTGCCACCGGGCACGCGCTATTCAGAGACCGTGAGGACCGAGTTTCGGCCTCCGTAGGGATTCTGAACTGTCTCCTTGGCATTCGGGTCGGGCAGCCATTGGCCGTCCACGACGAAAAGATATTCATAGCGGCCGGGATCGACCGCGAGGTTTCCGACCCAGTGGCCATCGCCCACTGGAATCAACGGGGCTTTTTCCGGTTTCCATCCGTTGAACGAGCCGGCGACGCAGACCTTTTTCGCGCCCGGTTTGACCAGTTCCAACGAGACGCGGCCTGCTTTTGGAAGGGCGGGTTGAGCGGCAAGAAATTTTGTGGGTTCAGGTTTGGTTGGTTCGCTCTTAACAATTGTGCTTTTCAATTTTCTCGTATTCTTAATCATAGGTACTATAGAAACAAATCTGTGCGCTGAGGTGTTCAAAAATCGTCAGACGCACGGGAGCAAGCAAACGTTGTGCCGACGCCACAGGAATCTGGTTTCTGACCCAAATTAGCATAGGAAGCGTCAAAACGTTCGATGCAACATCTTGGTGCACGGGTCCATTCGCTGTTCGGTTTTGCACAAGGTGGGCAGAATTGGCGAACGGTAGCTGAGCAACAATAGCGGTTGCCGGAACGCCAGTGCCTTCGAACAAGTCACCGGGCGGAGCTTACCTCATCATCACGCCGCAGTCCCCTGCCCCACTCGCTCAACCAGTCTTTTTCAACTCTTTGAGTCTCTGCGACTCGGGCTTCGCGGCATAGTATTTATCGAGCGGGTAGCAGCCACTGATCAAGCCGTTGCGAGGTGCGGTGGTGCAGTCGCTGAAGGTGCGGCAGATGGATTTGGTCGAGAGCGTCCCGGTTTGGATGGAATCGGCGAGCATCGCTGGATAGGCCAGTATCATCCGTCCCAAGCCGACCAGGTCGCTCCACTGATGGCGGAGCACATATTGCGCGACGTGCGGGAGGTATTCCTGGAGATAGCTGTACGCGGAGCCGACGAGGACGAGCTCCTTTGGCGCGCGGGCTTTGAGTTCGCGGACCGCGTGAATTTGGCGAGCGACACCGACCAGCGGGTCCTCGGGAGGTTGATAGCCGTCGGAGGGTGGATAGGCGGCCGGACGCTGGATGTGGGGATTGTAGTAGGGTGAACCGGCGCTGATGTTTACCAGCTTCACGCCCAGTTGCGCGCACAGTTCCAGGAAACGGGAGGCTTCAGCCAGGTCGTAATGGACAGGATTGTCCTGGTTCACCCCAAACGCGTGCCGATAGGGCAAGCAGGCGGAAAAGTCCTCGGGAATTCCAGGGCCGGGCTTGCCGGGCAGGGAACGAGCGGGATCGGGTTTAAACGGGACAAAGTCGAAGGCGCTCAGACGGACGCCGATTTCGATTTTATTGCCGCCGGCACGGATACCAGAAATGCTTTCGCGCAGGACCCGGGTTCGGTTTTCAAATGAGCCCCCGTATTTGCCGGGGCGCGTGAAAGCACTCAGGATCTCGTGGAGGAGGTAGCCGTGGCAATGTTTGATATCGACAAAGTCGGCGCCGACATCCCAGGCGAGTTGAGCAGCCTTGATGTAGTCGCCGACGAGGAGATCGAGCTCGCTGTCGGTAAAGACCTGGCTGTCGCTGGTGACGTTGAACCTCTTATCCAGGAACGGATGGCGATAGGCGACGCGCGGTTCAAGCCTGGATTTATCGTTCGGCTTGCAGAACCGCCCCGAGTGGGTGAGCTGAAAGCCCAGCACGAGATCATCGGCTGTGCCGTGGCGTTCCTTATGGGCGGCAACGAGTGTTTCGCGCAGTATTGCGAAGCCGGCTTTGTTGGCTTCAGAGAGGATCAGTTGGTTGGGATTGGCGCGCCCATCCGGGCGCACGGCCATAGCCTCGCCGCCGCAAATGAGCTTGGCGCCGCTCTCGCCAAATCGGCGCCAGCGGCGGAGGACATCGTCGGTGATCCCGCCCGTCGTGGTGCCATCCCAGCCTTCCATCGGCTGGACAGCAAACCGGTTACCGATGCGTTTGCCGTTGATGAGGCTATGTTGGACGGGCTGATTGAGAGGAGAGCTGGCGCCAGTGGCGATGGCATCCTCGCACGGCAGAGCGAGGTCGAGAGAAGCGACATGCTGCCGGAACTCGGCCACCGTTTTAAGCGAGGCGATCCGAGTGAGCTTGAGGGCTTCAGGCATAAGGCTTGGCGAAGAAAGTGGGATACGTTTGGCCCTGGGCTTCACGCAACAGAAGCAGCGCCAGCTCGCGCAGGTGGTAGTCGCCCCACATGGAGCTTTCCCCATTGGGCACTTGTTGCCCACGAGCAACGTAATCCCAACCATTCGGCCTATGATAAACGGAGTGGAGCAACAAACCCTGGTGCTTTGGGTCCGCGCACAAATAGGGCTCGTCGAGGACGGTGCGGGCCACGGTTAAACCGGCCTGACGATATCGGTTGCCGGCTTTCTGGCTGCGGTTGGCCAGCAGGTGATTTCCCAAGCGCAGCAAACCCTGCGCCGCAATGGCTGCGGCGGAGCTATCCACGGGTTCCCAGCGGTTGAAAGGGACGGCGGGTTTGCCGAGGTAATCGCCCAGGCGACGCAGATTCGGCGCGCCCGTGTCCCACATCGGAATGCCATCGGCGCAGGAATTCTCGATGTAGAAATCAGCGGTGGCGGTGGCCGCGCGGAGCAAGGTCGCTGACATGGATGAGGTGGAGCGCCCTGTCCCCGGTGCGTGGCGAGCCGCGGAGGCGCGCGAAGGTCGCGGCGCGCTGGAGACAGTGCGCCTTGCCTTTAGGGTTTCGAAAAACTCCAGGAGTTCGGCGAATCCAAGGACGGCCCAGGCCAAACCGCGGGTCCAGGTCGAGAACGCAGAAAAGCCTTGTTGCGAGTTCGGGCAGCGGTAGCTGCCGTCATTCAGGTTGAAAATGCACTCGTGAGCGGTGCGGCCGCGAACATCATAAATATCGCGGCCCTCTCCGTAGTAAACGTTGTGCTCAGCCGTGAGGGTGGCGTGGGCGCACAGGCGCTGCAGGAGCGAGATCTTCCCGTCGCGCTCACCCATTAACACGTGTCCGAGCTGATGAGCGACCGCGAGTGAACGCAGGGAGCGCAGCGTGTCGACGAACAGTGAATGGGGTCCGTTGAAGGAATAGATATAACCCCGGTCTTGAGGCAGAGCGGTCCAACGCGCCGCCTGGATAGCTCCCGAGACCTTCAACGCCAGCTCGTAGTAAACCTTTTCGCGCTCATCAAAAGGGATTTTACCCTCGCGCATCAAGCGCCAGAGATTGCCGTAGGTGGAAATGTTATTGAACCCGTGGTCGTGAACGCCGACATGTGAGACATGCGTCGCCATGAGCGCGAAGGTCTTGCGCCGGCCCAAATCCAGAAATTCCTTCTCGCCGGAGGCGTCGAACTGCAGAAGCGCGGAGCCAAATTGGAAGCCTTGCGTCCACTCGGTCCAACCGCGCGAGGTGTATTTGCCTTCGACCGTGAACACCGGGGTGCCCCGGGACGGATTCCAGGTCCTTTCGAGGCTGCGGATTTTGCCGGCGGAGATTTCAAAGAGGCGATGGATTTTGGGAACAAGCGTACCAGCGGATAACCGGTGGTCGATTTTGAGTGCCATAATTCTGTTCCAACGATTCTCGAGCTATATGAGAGCTGCCATGCGAGCCCGGTCCGGGCGCTCACGCGTAGCGGAGGTTTCCAACCCTGCCAGATCGCAGGTTTCCAAACCTGCAGGCAACCCCTCCGATTCGATCCCCTGCCGACTTAGAAGTCGGCGATACTGCAGGTTTGGAAACCTGCGCTACGTGCGGGCGCTCGGGCGAAAGGTTTGGGCTAACGCTGTCCGGCTTCACGCTTCGTTGATCCCTTATTCGCGGGCGGGCAGAGCAACTGAAAGCGTTTGCTGCCGATGTCAGCGTAATTGTCAAGCGTCCGCTCATATCTTGGCTCATGAAAGACGTTGGCGGCCTGGCGGAGCACCGGGGCCAAGCCGGCGGGATCGTACGCTTTAATCTGCTCGTAAGGCCATTTCCTGGCGGGAACATCAACGTAAGGGAGGAGGAAGTCCAACGCCTTGCGGGTGCTGCGGTGATCGGGGGTTTCGTAATGCCAGAGGTCGATGCCGACATACTCTGCCACCGTCGCCAACGAAAACAGGGCCTGGAGGTTGAAGCTCGAGTAGCCGAGCGACGCGGTGCGCTGCAGTTCCAGCGGCTGCCGGCCATCAGGTTCGATTTGTGCCGCGATCCGCTTTGCGCCGGCCGCGGAAGCGATCTGTTTCGCCAAATCGGTCTTGCCGAGAACCAGTGCCAGGCGCATGACCTGTACGTCGTAGAAAGTCCCATGGTTGTTGCGAGCGGCAGCCTCATCCCGGCCATGCTTGCTGGTCAAGAGCCAATTGAGGAACTGGGCAAGCCAGTCCCGAAATGCCGCGTCGTCCTGTCTGGTCCAGGCAGCCGAACCTGCAAGTAATTGGGCGGCGTCGGCGGCCTCAGCGATGCTACGGCCCTCGAGAACGCCCGTGCCCCGCCCCGTGTTCACGCCGGGGACACCCTGAGCAAAATCCATGTTGGGCTTCATTCGGGCGGCCGGATCGAGGAACCAAACGCGCAGAAGTCTAGCGGCCTGGGCGGCGTACGGCTCTTTGCCTGTGAAATAATAGGCCAGCGCAAGCGTCTGGACCGTGCTGGCCATGCGCCCGAGACGGTCGTGGTCCGAGGCCGCGCTGCGACTCTCCGGGTTGACTTTGCCATCATGGCGGATGTACGGCAGGCCGTTGGAGCGAGCGGGGTCGGGCCAAAAGTACGGCGCGGTGCTCATGTAATCGTGCATATCGCCGCTGGGCGGGAGCCTGGTTTTTTCCATGACGGACGGTGGGGCGACGAGCAACGCCCGGTCGGCGTCGTGAAGCAGCGCCGCAAGAGCCGGCTCGAACGATTTGTCACCGTTCTTCAGATGCAGCTTAACCTCCGCCATTGCACCGGGCGAAGCGCCGAAATATTTGGGCACGGGGTCTTCGGATGCCGCCGCCACAAACGCCGCCACGAAGGACAGGACCCATCCTATCGTGATTCGTTTCGTGCGATGAGATGCGTTCATTAGAGCCGCCGGATATGGAACCCGCCATCGACATTGATGACTTCGCCGGTGCTGAAGGGCAACGCGCCACGGGCCAAGGCAGCCACGGCCTTGCCAATGTCCTCCGGGGTTCCCCAGCGTTTGAGCGGCGTCAAACCTTCCTGGATCAACTTGTCATACTTTTCTTTAACCGGCTCGGTCATATCGGTAGCTATGATACCGGGGCGGATTTCATACACCCGGATGCCGTACTCAGCGAGGCGCGTGGCGAACAGAGGCGTCAGCATCGAGAGGGCGGCTTTGGCAACGCAATAATCGCCGCGATTGGTGGAGGCGGCATAGGCGCTCACCGAGGAGATGGTTATGATTTGGGGCTCGATCCAAACGACCGGGAGAGCGCTTCGGCGCTGTTCAATCATCCAACGGGCTGCCAGTTGCGTCAGAAAATAGGGGCCTTTGACGTTGATTTGGATGAGGCGGTCGAAGCTCGCTTCACTGGCCTCGAGGATGTCCGCGCGAACCTCGGGCGCGACGCCGGCATTGTTTACGAGCAAATCGAGCCGGGCGAACTTCGAACGTGTGAACTCAAGCAGCCGCTGGCGGTCGATCCCGTTGGCAATGTCGGCCTGACAGAGCTCGGCTCGTATGGCTTTTCCCTCGTGGCGGGAAGCAGAAAGGCAATCCTCCGCGGTTTGTTGAGCGGCAGGGGCGTTCCGCGCGTAATTAATGACCAAGTCGCACTCAAGTTTGGCCAGTTCGAGCGCGATGCCTCGGCCGATCCCGCGCGACGCGCCGGTGATGAGCGCAACCGGATTCATGCGGAGCTAGAATAATCAGGCGGAAGTTCAGAAAAAGACATTTCTCACTGATGCTTGCTCTGCGCTAACAGAACGGATTTACCCAATCGTGACACGTGGGGGCGGGGACGGCCAGGTCCTCGTGAATCGTTCGCGGAAAGGGATACCACGGGGACGTGGCCGTCCCCGCCCCATGACATCGCCCCTGGTTCCAGCGCCTGTCATTAAATTTTGTGCTCGAGTATTTCCATTCGTTCTGGCGTCATTACCTGCATGAAGAATTCGACTTTGAACTCGGGCATGACTCGCCGTCACTTTCTCGCCGCCAGCGGACTGGCGCTTGTCGCTCCCACCATCATTCCAGCCAGCGCACTTGGACAGGGGAATACGCCGGCGCCGTCGGAGCGCATCACGCTGGGCGTGGTGGGTTGGGGTATGCAGGGGCCGAGTAACACGGGCGCGTTCCTGGGCCTCAAGGAGTGCCAGGTGGTCGGCGCGTGTGACCTGGACAAGAATCATCTGCAGTCCGCCGTCAACACCGTCAATGGTCATTACAAGAACCAGGACTGCAAAGCGTACCATGATTATCGCGAAATGATGGCCCGGAAAGACATCGACGCCGTCATGTTGGCCGTGCCCGATACCTGGCACGCGCTTACCGCGACGGAGGCGGCCAACAACAAGAAGGATATCTACGGCGAGAAGCCGCTGGCCCGCACCATTGCCGAGCAACAGGCGATTGTTAAGGCCGTCCAAAAGAATAACCGAATCTGGCAAACCGGCTCGTGGCAGCGGTCACAAGCGCCGTTCCGGAAAGCGGCCGAAATCGTCCGCAACGGCTTGATAGGCAAGGTTACCCGGGTAGAAGTCGGACTGCCGGACGGCCACACCGATTTCGCCGGCACGTCGAAGGCGCTGTTGAACAAACTGGCGGTGCTGCCCGAAAAGCCGAATGATTTGAGCAAAGTGGTGGCTGGTACGCCAGCCTGGGACCTCGCGGTAACGCCCCCTCCTGACGAGTTGGATTACGAAAGATGGATTGGACCCTCGAAGATGGAGCCTTACATCCAAGCTCGTGTCCACATGAATTGGCGCTGGAATTATAATGTCGGTGGCGGCCAGTTGCTCGACTGGATCGGCCATCATTGTGACATTGCACACTGGGGCCTCGATTGCGACCAAACCGGCGGCCCGCTCGAAATCGAAGGCAGCGGCCAATTCCCGTCAAAGGATGCGATCTGGAACACGTGCGGCAGGTACCGCATCACCTGCAAGTACCCGAACGATATCACGATGATCATTGCCGGGGGCCATTCCGACATCAGGAGCGGCACGAAATGGATTGGCACCGACGGCTGGGTTTGGGTCGATCGCAACGGATTCGATGCCTCGAACCTGGATTGGTTCCGCCAAATCCCCCCGGAGCAATACAAGGTCAAGCTCTACCGCTCGGACAACCATCAGAAGAACTTCCTCGACTGCGTGAAGTCGCGCAAACCGACCATCACCCCGGCCGAAACCGGCCATCACTCCGCGATCCCGGGCCACCTCGGCCTGATCGCCATGATGGTTGGACGCAAGATCAAATGGGACTCGACCAACGAGGTGATTGTAGGCGACGAAGAGGCCAGCAAGCTGCTGAGCCGTCCTTACCGGACACCTTGGGCGCTGGCGTAAGCCTGGAGCACGCAATTTACGATTTACGATTTACGATTTACGCGCTTGCAGGAAAAGGCAGCGTCAATCGGAGTTCTGAGTTTCTTGGCGCATCAGAGAGCTTCATCGAGTTGACAGCGAATTCCCCTGCCGAGAAGGAGCGATTGCAGGGTGACCGAGTCCTGACCAATGGCGACAAGGCAAGAGGGGCGATCTTTTGAGTTTCGTGAGTTCATTGTGGCTACGTTTCGGCCGCGGTTTGCTGGAGCAACTCCCACGCGGCTCGCACGTGGCGTTCTTCGGTATGGGTTTGGCCGACGCACAGGCGCAGTGTGTACCGGCCATTGAGCACCGCGTGGGTCATGTAAACTTTGCCGGTCTGATTCAGGCGCTCCAACAGCCGCCGATTGAAATCGTCCCCGGCTCGATGCGCGAAGCAGACCAGGTTCAGCGGCGCCGGGGCCATCAGCTCAAAATCCTTTGACTGCTCCACCCAACGGGCAAACTCCTGCGCGAGTTGGACGTGCCGCCGGATGTGATGCTGCAAACCCTCGACGCCGTAATGGCGGATCACGAACCAAAGCTTGAGCGCGCGAAACCGCCGGCCCAACGGCACCTGCCAGTCGCGGTAATCTATGACCGCGCCCGATTCCGTCGCCTGGTTGCGTAAATACTCCGGCAGCACGCTAAGCGTTTTGATCAGCGCGGCGCGGTCCGCGACATAGAAACAGTCGCAGTCAAAGTTCGTAAACATCCATTTATGCGGGTTGAAGGCGTACGAATCCGCCAAATCCAGACCCAAATGGATATGCCGGAATTCCGGGCACACCGCCGCCGTGCCGCACATGGCTCCATCGACATGCATCCACAAACCGTGCTCACGGCAAATCCGGCCTATCTCGTGCAAGGGATCGAACCCGTTCGACGAAGTCGTGCCAACGGTCACCGATACGAGACAGGGTGTTAATCCAGATTGGCGATCCTGTGCGAGTTGGTTTTCGAGGTCCCCAGGTCGCATCGCGCACCGTTCATCCACCGGAATTACCCTAAGGTTCTCCCGGCCCAGTCCGGCAACCTTCGCCGCTTTCTCGACCGACGAATGCGCGTGGGGCGAGGTATAGGCCACTAGGCGGCCATCGCAGCCACGCTCGTTGCTCTGAAACCCGGTGGCGCGCTCGCGTGCGGCGAGCAAGGCGCACAGTACGGCGCTCGAAGCGCTGTCCTGAATCACGCCTCCGCCGGGACCGCTTGACTTGAACTTCTCCGGAAGCGCGAGCAGGTCCGCGACCCAATCCAGCATGTGCGTTTCGAGCTCAGTGCAGGCGGGGCTTGTCGCCCATAACATTCCCTGCACTCCCAACCCTGCGGATAATAGCTCCCCAAGAATGGAGGGCCCCGAATTATTGGCTGGGAAATAAGCGAAAAAGTTGGGCGATTGCCAATGCGTAATGCCTGGGAGGATCAGACGGTTCATATCCGCGAGGATGGCCTCGAAAGGTTCCCCTTGAGTCGGCGGGCTCGAGGGCAGCGCGGCGCGGAGTTGACCGGCTTTGCTTCGAGAAAGAACCGGCAGCGTTTCGACCCGCGCCTGGTAATCCGCCACCCAGTCAACGACCGCATGTCCCCACCGGCGGAATTCCTCTGGAGCCATGTGAAAGTTTTTTTCCATGGCCCCAGAAGATAAAACACTTGCCCTTGCTGGCCAGCGATTTCCCCAGACTCTGACCAACCAACGCGCGTCGCGTCAGTCGCCTCGTTTTACCGTTCTGACGCTTCAACGTCTTAACGCCTCGCTGTCAGCCCATCTTCTTCTTGGCCGCCTCGGGCACCTCGATGTTGGTCGTGCCGACATCCTTTATTTCCACCGTCGTCGTCCTATCGACATCCCTATCCTCACCATTGAAGTTGACCGTCCCTTGCACCTTGAGCTCGTATTTCGACAGTACGCCGTCTTTCGTCCAGAATTTAACCGAACCCTTCGCATTCTTCGGTTCCGGCGCATTGCCGCCGCGCCGGCCGCCGAACCCGACTAATTCCTTCGCGCCGGCTTCGGTCAGGTCGCCAGAGTAAGCGTCACCGTCCTTTTTCAGCTCTTTGGCTTTGTCCGCGAGGTCCGCGACTTCCGCCACCGGTGCTTTGAAGGTTTGTAGTCGCCGCACCAGGAACCGCCTCGGACCTGGATCTGTGTTGGCCGCCATGTCCGACAGCGATTGCCAGTCCTGGTCCGCCGCTTTGACCGCCCCCTTGCCGCCTTGTACAAAAGCTTCGGTGGTGTTGTCGCCGAACGTCATAGATAAGCAGACCAGGCCCTCTTTGTCGGTCTTGCCGTCGGTAGTGCCGTTGAAATTCCCGGCCTCCATAGTTGATTTCCAGCTATAGTTCCCCTTGTCTCCCAACTTCTTCGCCGCGCCGGTAACGTCCTCTTTGGCGCCTGCTTCCGCCGCGAGCAGCGACCCAGCCACCATCATTACAATTCCGAGCAGAATGTTTCTTTTCATAATTGAGTTTATATTGAGTTGGATTGCACACCACAACGCCCGCCGCGCGGACCTTGCCACTGCCTTTCGAGCGCTATCTAAACCCCTTTCCCAGACCCCGGCAAGCCGGTAATTGCCCTCAATTCCCCTGGGTGGAGAGGTGTGGCGGCCGGGGGCAAGCGTCAACAAACTTCAGCGCTTCGTTGACCAGGATTTCGCCCGTGCGTTCCCCCAGACTCGTGCGCGTGATATAGGCATAACGTTCGAAGCTGTCGAAATCCTCCTTCGTCAGGATATAGCCGTAGGCGTCGTTCGTCAGGCCAAAGAGGAGGTTATGCTCCCCGTGCATTTTGCGTTTGAGGTAGTAGCCGATGTTCGGCAGCGCTTCGCCGGGAATCGTCAGGATTTGCGCGTTCCCCACGTTCACCACGTTGACCTGCGCCGTCACGGCGTCTGCACTCACTCCGCTGACGGAAGGCATTTGCTTCATTAACGCGCGCATCCCGGGAGAATCCACTGGCAGCGACACCGACCGGGCCGCGCAAAAGAGTCCGGGAGAAGCCTGTAGCGGTGCGTCCCGAACAATCCGCAGGGCTTCATCCGCCAGCAACGTCCCGATCCGCCGGCATTCGGGCCAATCCCGGGCCTCGCCACCGCCGGGCAGTCGGTTATCGGCAGTCACCATGCCACCCTGGGCGCTATTCATAAAAATGCCCGTTCCTCCGCCCTTAGCGGATAGCTCATCGTAGAGGGGTCCGACGAGGTCCGGGCTGCACACACCCGCCTGAGTGCCCAACACCTCGGGGTGAATCGCATAATTCACCAGTATCGCGAAGGGTTTGCCCGACTCATCCACTACCTGGATGACGCTGCAGCGGGGATCATACAATTGCTCCGCATAGTAGTTATAGGCGATCTTGCCTTTGGCCGTGCCGGTAGCGATCCGAATTCGCGCAGGTTGCAATGTCGTGACGGCCTCGCTAAGAGCTTCGGTCATGCGTCGGCAAACGGTCTCCAAATATTTCGGGTCGCTCGCAGTGCCGCCCTTGCCATCGGGAAATCCGTAGCAATCCGGCGCGCTATGCGTATGCGTCGCGCCAATCAGGATGTTCCCCGCCGGAATTCCTTTCACCTCCGCACGGACGCGGTTACCCAGCACTGCCGGAAATCCCAGGAAATCCGAACTCACAAACGCCACGCGTGTTGCCCCGTCTTCCAGCACCAAAGCCCGCACAGTCAACTCGCCTTCCTTGCGCGAAACGGGGTGCGACGGGCCGATGCCGCCAATAACGGGCAGCAACGGGTCTGGGGTGACGTTGCGCACGGCGATGGCTGCCCGAAACGCAGCGGCCGCATCGAAAACGGCGACGACTAAACAGATGAAAACGACCAAGTGTTTCATATCAGTTGAGGAGTTTGGTACCGCCAAGTAAGACAGGTTGCGGAGGGCGAGGCAAGCTCTGCGAACAATCCCAAATCGAGGTGGCGTAAGAGTGGTTGTGTAAAAGCGTAGAGAGCGGGTGTATCGGGGTTTAGAGACAAATGAAAACCCAAACCTTAACGAAAGGCGATACACCCATGAGAGCCTGCGAAGCCCTCACC
>Ga0210409_10002298_pt1 | contig 22912 bp, 17 predicted proteins | sample IncBWH17MmetaG_FD_161649 | JGI IMG/M metagenome (GOLD analysis project Ga0210409, IMG submission 161649) | Forest soil microbial communities from Barre Woods Harvard Forest LTER site, Petersham, Massachusetts, United States - Inc-BW-H-17-M | ecosystem: Environmental > Terrestrial > Soil >...
TTCCGCGATCAGTTCATAAGATCGCCGACGGTCGGCGTGGTGGTAGGTAATTGTGACGATCATCGCTTCTTCCGCGCCATAAAGGTCGGCCAATTCCTCGATTCCTTTTTTTACCGCAGCGGGAGCGCCCACGATCGCGCGCCGTGGCCGGGCGACAGTGTCGGGGCTCGGGCCGTGTTGGGCGAGGAAGAGTAGCGCCTTATCAATAGACGGCACCGGGATCAACTGACCCTGATTCAACAAGGCCCGCGTCATGCGAGCGCTGGAGGCGATCCGCTGAGCATCTTCATCGGTCTCCGCACAAATGGCAAAGCCGGCGACCATCACGCGTGGCGCTGTCAGAATTTCCGAGGCGCGGAAACGATTGCGGTAGAGTTTGGCATACGCGGCTCCTTCAGGGTTGATGAAGTCCGCAAAGCAGTAAGGCAACCCGCTGTCAGCGGCCCACTGTGCGCTTTGAGCAGAGGAGCCCAGCAGCCAAACGTCGGGGACGTGCGGCCGCCCGGGTAAAGCCGTAAGCCGGGCGAAGGGATGCCCCGTTGGCATCCGATTCTCGAGATAACCGAGCAACTCAGCCAGCTGCTCGGGGAAATCATCCGGGGCGGGCTCGCGCCGGTCGCGCTGCAGCGCGAAGGCCGTGGAGTGATCCGTACCCGCCGCGCGACCGATGCCGAGGTCGACACGGCCAGGAAACAGCGCGCTGAGGATACTGAAGGTCTCGGCGACTTTAAGAGGGCTATAGTGCGGCAGCATCACGCCGCCGCTTCCGATCCGCATATGGCGCGTGATCGATGCAATCGAGGCGATCATCACCTCGGGACTGCTGCAGGCCAGCATGGGCGTGCCGTGATGCTCCGCCAACCAGTAACGAGCATAGCCGAGCTGCTCCGAGAGGCGCGCTAGATCGAGGGTGTTACGCAGGGCGTGGGCGCCGGTGAAGCCTTCGGAGATGGGAGATTGATCCAGGACACTGAGCTTCATGAGGATACTGCACTTGTGCTAAAAGACGCGAGCTGGCTTCGTGAGAATCGGACGAATACCAGTTCTCAGTTCACAACCGAACCTTTCGCGAGACCGGGAGCCGGGTGTTGACTCGCCAGCCCATTGGAAGAAACCGCGGAACGGTGAGTTTCAGCGCCTTTCGCCCGGCGCAGCCGCATGCGGATGACATCGCCCGGCTCACCCAGCAACCGGACGAAGACCCCGACTTCCTCATTGATCAACTTTGGCGCCGCGGATTCCTTTAGCCGCAAGGTCTGGTAATCGATCACCGATTTCTCAGCGATGTCCACGATCATCACCTTTCCCAAATACCGCTTGACGTGATCAATCGAGTGTCGAGCGAAGTTCACAGACTTATGCCGTTGCCGGTAGTCGGCGAAGGTATTCATCAGCAATCTCACCGATACTTCTGATGCGCTCTTCAGGCGCGTCGCCAAATCCGTTCAATCCCTGTTCGAGTCGCCGAGACCATCCGCAGCGCTGTGGCGCGGCTTGCCGGGCCTGGTCGTTGAACCTACCAGTGATTTCCCGTAACAGGACGACGCAGCTACCGGCGAAGCGCGCGGACGGTCAATTCGTGGATGCACTGGCGAAGGCGGCCGCGCCATCACAACTGACCGCGGCTATAGTGGGCTTGCACCACCCTAGGTCAATGCCGCAAGTTCAGTTGAGCGAACATGATCCCAGGTCGACTTGCCATAATTGAGCTATGCCTCTGGTGCTGGCATCGGCGCATCTGAGCGATGACGAGTTTCTGGCTTCGTTCCATGCCTGCCGTTTGAAGAATTCCGAATTTCGTCATGCCGATCACCTTCGCTTGGCGTGGCTGCATCTGCACCGTGAACCCGTCGAAATGGCCTTGGCAAATGTGCGCGCGGGGATTCAGAAGTTTGCTCAGCACCACAATGCCAGGGGGTTGTATCACGAGACGATCACGACGGCGTGGGTTCGCCTGTTATCCACTCATCATGAGGCGGAGTTCGTCGAGTTTCTAGTCGCGAATGAGCACCGGCTGGGCATAGAGTTGCTGCATCGCTTTTGGACTCCGGAACTACTGGCGAGCGATAAAGCGCGAAGCCATTGGGTGCCGCCTGACCGCTGCGCGCTCCCTGGTTAGTTCAGGGTACGTCCATGACGCGTAACTTTCTCGAACGGGACACTTCCGCCGTCGGTGACGGTACCATCGGACTCTCCCGCCGGGCGGTGAGCCGTCGTCGAAGTGCTTCGGATGCGCTTAGCTCTGCAGAGCCATCGACAACCGGGCGAGAATCGCCGCGTGAGCTTTTGTCACTGTCTTGCCGGTCTGGGCGGAAAGTTCATTGCGGAAGGCGTTGAGCTGTCCGTTCCGGGCGTTGAAATCCCCGCGAGCCGCCACATCGGCCGCTGCCGCCAGTTTGGCGGTCAGTGAGCCCGCGATATTCGGGTTCGTCACGAACAAGTTCACCAGGTTAGTGAGACTGCCATACGTCACCACGACGGTGAAGCTGGTGGATCCGCTGCCGACATTTCCGGCGTTGTCCGTAGCGGTGGCGCTGAAGGTGTTCACCCCAGCGTTGAAGCCGTAAGCCGGACCGGCGATGTCCTGGCACGTGGTGCTGGCGACTCCGAGCGCATCCATCGCGGTGCATGTGATGTTTACCGTTTGATCCAGGGTGTAGGTCCCGGCGTTGCCTGAATAAGTGATCGTTGGAGGCGTCGTGTCGATGATCCAGGTGTACGACTCGGTGGCGGTGTGGCCTGCGATATCCTTGGCCTCGACCGCAAGTGTGTGGCTCCCCTCAGCAAGCTGCCCGGGATAGCTCTGGGGGCTCGCGCAAGCAGTGAAGCTCGCGCCATCGAGGCTGCAAAAAAATGTGACGCCGGTCAGCGTGTCGTGGAACCTGAAGCTGGCGCTGGTTTGGTTGGTGGGATTGCGGGGCATGGAGTCGATGATGGGGTCAAGCGGTGAGACGGAACCCACCAGCGCCATGCTGGATAAGGCGCCGGCACTGACGGCCAGCCCGTCCGTAAGACCGCTCACCAGCGACGGCGTGTAGCAAAACGCCTGGCATATCAGGGGGTCTATTCCTAACTGATCGAAGTTGTTGTCTCCCCAGGCCCACACCGTGCCGTCGTTCTTCAGCGCCAGACTGTGGAATTCGCCCGCGGCGATGGCGGCGACACCAGTTAGGCCGCCGCTCACCTCAACTGGAAGGCCACCACCCGAAATAAGCACTCCCAATTGCCCGTCCTCATTGTCTCCCCACGCCCATACTGTGCCGTCGCTCTTGAGCGCCAGGCTGAAACCTGATCCTGCGGCGATGGCGGCAACACTGGTGATGATCCCAACCTGGACAGGAGTGTGATAGCCGGGGAATTGCCCGGGGGGAAGCAGCCCCCACCCACCGCCAGGAAAGCCCCACTCCCACGCGGTGCCGTCGCTCTTCAGCGCCAGGCTGTGCAACCATCCGGCGGCGATAGCCACCACATCGCTCAGTCCGCTCACCGGAACGGGCACAGTGCTCCCAACGTTCGTCCCGTTCCCTAATTGCCAATACGCGTTGAACCCCCAGGCCCACACGGTGCCGTCGCTCTTCAGCGCCAGGCTGTGGAATTCGCCCGAGGCGATCGCCACCACGCCGGTGAGCCCGCTTACTACGATCGGCGTGTTGCTGAGATCGAGCGTCCCGTTACCCAAGTTGGACCCCCATGCCCAAACCGTGCCGTCGCTCTTCAGCGCCAGACTGTGACTGAACCCTGCCGCGACCGCCACCACGTTCGTAAGGCCGACCACCTGGACCGGCGTGTTCCTCTTAAGCGCATTCGTGAAGAAATTCGTGGCGTTAAACACGTTCGCGCCATCGCCCAGTTCTCCCTGACTGTTGGACCCCCAGGCCCAAACCGAGCCATCGCGGCGGAGAGCCAGGCCGTGAAGGGCTCCCGCCGCAATTGCCACGATCCCCGTCAGGCCGCTGACGGGAGCGGGCGTAAAGGCCTCCGCGGAAGTCCCGTTGCCAAGTTGCCCATAAAAGTTGTATCCCCAGGCCATCACGGCGCCGCCGTCCACGCCCCTCGCGCAGGCTAACGCAAGCAGCCCGCAAACCGGAAAAGCACGCAAGGCCATACCGCTACCTCCACCGCGAGAAAACCACTAAGAAAGACACGATGAAGCGATCCGCTGTTTCACGACCGGACGCCTATACTGGATAGCGGAAAACGCCTAGGACGGTATTAAGAGCAAATGCCCCGATTGCGGCAGGGATGTCTCAAGCGCTGGTACTCGATGAGGACCCGCGCTCTTTGGTCAACCCAGATGCGGAGTTTAAGGATGGGTCTCATGCTCTCTGCCGATCATGCCCGGAACTGCCCTTCGAGCACATGGCCACTGTCCCTATTGTCGAGAATGCAATCCCCTAAAACGGTTTGACCTGTCCCTTAGACGCACCCCGGACTTTCGTTTCGACTGGGAGACGTCGCAGCGATTCCAGGGGCTTGCGCAGCAGGGATCGCTGTACCGTAGGAGTAAAACACTAGCGCCAGAAATTGAAGGTGCAGACCCTCTAGTACCGTTGGTTCTGGATGTCTTGAACCAACCAGTGCTACGTTCTAGTTAGAAGATGATCGAACTCATCGTATCCACGGTAATCACAGCCGGTTCGGCCCTTCTGTTTAGCTACTGGTTCCGCTACACGTGTGTGCTGATCCTTAGCGCGAAAACCGTTCGGAACTATGCCGCGGAGGTGGCGACCGCACATCAGCTTGGATTTGAGAAGGTTCAGTCTCAATTGGCGGGTAGCGACACCGAGAATCTGACGCATCTTGAACAAGCGCTCGCTCGTGATTATGCCGTGGTCCGTTCGTTGTCGGATCGAGTGGAGAATCAGCAGTCGTGTCTCGAGACCCGGGTACTCCGAGTGCACTACCGAATCATGCGAGCTTGGTTCGGGATCAGCAACAGACTTTCGAAGAGGATCGCCCGGGAAGCGCTCAGCGAAATGTGCCAGGTGGTTGCCTACCTCGCGAATGGCTTGGGAGAAGCCGCTGCAGCGGCTTAGTCCGTCACTTTAGTTAGTTAATTTCCCCTCTAAAGAAGTGTATAGCAGCCCCTGGGGCTGCTACCGATAACACGGGATAACGGGCATAAATCCTCTCGTGCTCGCCTTGCCGTCGTTGCGATGGTTAAGGTGGTTCAGCGCTGTGAATGACCGGACCGATCCCGCAGTCCAAGAACGTATAGCGCTCTCCTTGCTCCCACGTAGACTCGTCCGCCGGCCACCGTCGGGATGGCGAAGCGAACGGAAGGCCCGAGCACGGCGGCGTACAGCTCTCGGCTGACATCGGTGGCATCGTAAGCGTGCAGGATGGCATCCGAGTCGCCGCCTTGGCGGTTCGGACCGCGGCTCCCGACCAGCCACACAATTCCGTCTTTGGATCCGTTCGCGGACACGGTGGGAATCGCTCCGCCATGGGAAAAGCTTAGGTTGCCCTGATGCGCCGCGGCCGGATCGATCCTGCCGCTCTCCACTCGAAAGTCCTTCAGAGTATCCGAGCTGCTCGCAACGTAAAGGTGCCCGTTCCAGTAGGCCGTCGCCCCGTAAACGCCGGTGCCGGTTTTGAACGTCTGGATGGCGTGGGCGTTCGATCCGGCGTGGAAGCCTCCCATGTGGTCGCGATCGATCACGTACACCAGCCCCCCCTTGCCTGCCGCCACGAGCAGGTGCGGATGCGGTCCCGCTTGGTTCGGCAGCAGGACCGGACCTCCCGATCCGAGGTCGCCGTCGGTGCTTTTCAGCCGCTCCTCGTCGAACGGCGTGAAGTAATCGCGAATGGCCAGCGCCCCGTTCGCGAAACCCAGCTTGATGACGGAGTCGCCGTAGTCCCGTCCACCGCGCGACGCGTCGAACTTCCCGTTGCCCGTGATCGCGTAAACAGCTCCGCCCGCGTCCGACGCGATGCCGGCGTCGGACTGCCAGATGCCACTTTCAGAGGAATCGGGCGACGTGTTGAACACGCCCGTCTGCTTTAGAGTGCGAGCGTCGTAAGCCAGCACCCAGCCGTGATAGGGACCGACGTCGCACGACGAGGCCCAGGAAAGATAGACGTTTCCCGAGGCAATCAGGAGCGCGGCGCGCGGGTTCTCCAGCAGCGCGTGAAAGTTGACCGGGCTCGAGAACAGACCGAACAAAGAGGTTACCGGAACGGACGCGCGGATCAGGACGGGACTGCCGGGCTTCTCCAGGCCGGTTGCCGCGTCCAAAGCGTGCAGGCGCTGATAGAACCGCTTGGTCCCGTCGCGATCCGTCTCGGCGGTTCTGACCAGAACGTAAAGGGTGCGCGACGCTTCATCGATGACCGGCGTCGAGGTGATGCCAATGTCCGGCGAGATGAACGGGCAGCGCACATCCTGCTCCGCGACGGGAGTGACGCCTGCGGCGGGATTGATAAAGCTGATGTGCCACAGCACCACGGCAGCCGCTCCGGTGGCATCGATCGCGTAAACGCTATCGTGCTCCGAGGCGACGAAGACGACGTCGTGCCGGCCTTTTCCCGGTACTTCCAGGTTCGGGAGGTACAGCGGCTGTGCGAACACATCGCCGTCCACCGGCACCGCCATCAACGTGCCAAACCGGGCGGAATTCACGTTTCGCGGCGTCAGCGTGGTTTCCGCGGAGGTGGCTCCCGTGCGCTGGTTGTCGTATTGCGAAGTGGCGACTGCCTGCGCCCGCGCGCACGCGGCCAGCGCGAAAGACACTGCCAGTTTGTGCAGCATGCCTGGTTAGACTCCAGCGGAAATAGTGGAGTTCCCGAACGTGGTTATCCGTTTCCGGCCCGCCGCAGGGAGCACAAGTGCAAGCGAGATTGCTAGAGGAGCGGTCATTCCCTCTAAGCTGAGCAGATTATTAGTGAGTGGAGGCGGCCCGGCAGAGTCAGGAGTAAACTTATGTAGTCCGCAGCGGTTCTGGGCGGGTTAGCAGAACAGGCGAAACCCACCTCGGCTGAACCCATTGAGAAGGAGGATTCGATGAACAGCACGATTTCGAAACTACTGGAAGCTTACGAGAACGGGAAACTGTCACGGCGAGATTTAGTTCAAGGGTTGGCTTTGTTGGCAGCCAGCTCTGGCACGATGTCAGCCGCGGGATTCCAAGGAAACAGTATCAATCACGTCTCTCTCTACGTCAGCGACCTGCAGCGATCGAGCGATTTCTACCAACGCGCGTTGGGTTGCACTGTGAACAAACGGGATGGGAATAACCAGTTAATGTTTGGGAAAAGCTTTCTAGTCCTGCGGCCAGGTAAGCCGGCAGGCAAAGTAGACCATCTCGCCATCGGCGTCGACAACTTCAACCAGGACTCCGTGACTGCGGATCTTAAGGCGCGTGGAGTCACGCCGGTCAACGAAACAGGCGGTTCCGGTTTCCACATCGTGGATCCGGATGGGTTTGCGGTACAGATCACTAACATAAACAACACGGGCCGGTAAGTACCAGCCGGTAATCTCGCAGCAGCGAACGGGCGCCCGCCCGATCAAGCGATGTCAGTGATCCCGTAGAATCCAGGACCAGACAGTCCGCGGTCCTCCCCCTCGGGGATGACGTGGCTGGCCTCCGTTGAGCGGCAAGCCCTGCTGACCCAAAGCTCGCTAGGGTAACCGTTATCACGTCCTACGCGATGAAGTGGAGGCAATGGAACGCGAAGTCCGCCCCGTGAACGAAGTTATTGAGCCGGTTCGATCTTTAGCAGAGCCCCTACTTCCTGGTCTGTTAACGCGTAGATGTTCCCATCCGGGCCTTGCCGCAGGTCCCGGAATCGTTGGTGCAGGTCCAGCAGAATCATTTCGCGGCGGATGTCTTCGAATTTGTCGTTCAAGACAACGCGTTCAAGATGACCAAAACCGCGGATTTCGCCATAGCGTGCGCTGCCCACGAAAAGGTTGTTTTTCCACGCCGGGAACTTATCGCCCGTATAAAACATGATTCCGGAGGGGCCAATGGAAGGGACCCAAACGATTTGCGGAATCTCCATGCCTTCCTTATAAGGAGTGATGCGGGTACCATCGTATTGGCGCCCGAAGCTGATAACCGGCCAGCCGTAATTCGCGCCCGGTTTGATCAGGTTCACTTCGTCGCCGCCATTGGGTCCGTGTTCGGCGTTGAAGATGGCGCCGGAAGGATGAACGACCAAGCCCAGATGATCGCGGTGGCCGAGCGTGTAAATCTCAGGGCGATAGCCTTGTTTACCAACAAAAGGATTGTCGCGCGGAATACTGCCGTCGTCGTTCAGCCGAAGAATCTTGCCGTACGCACTACCGGGGTCTTGCGCTTTTTCCACCACACCGGCAGCGGGTGTGGTAATTAAGATCGTGCCATCGGGCGCAAAAGCCAAACGTGAACCGCCCACGTTCGTACCCTGCTCCGTGCTATAGAGTTCTTGAACTTGCGTAAGGGAGTTACCTTGCAGCTTGCCACGAGCGAGCACGGTTGCCGACTGATTGCCTTCCCCGGGTTTGCTGAACGCGAAGTAGATCCACTGATTCTGAGCGTACTTAGGATGAAGGACAAAGTCATAGAGGCCGGCGTTAGCGCGGGAGTTGACCTTGGGGACTCCACTGATCGGCTCCGGGGCCAGCACGCCGTCGCGAACGATGCGGAGCTTGCCGCCACGTTCGCTTACCAGCATATTGCCGCCCGGGAGAAAGGCCAAACCAAACGGGCGGTCGAGGGTTTTGGTAATAACGGTTACCTTGATCTTGTGCTGCTCAGCAGTATCGAAAATGAATGGACCATCGCCCAACGGGGCGCGAGGAAGATCGATTACATTGGCCTGACCGTGGAGGACTGCGGTAAACGTTGCAACGCTGATGAGCAGATGTCTCATATGAATACTATACGCAGGGCAAGGGCCCTGGTGTTTTCAGCGATGAAGAAGAGTGGCGTTGACGCGAACGTGATATGCCCCTGCCGTGATCGGTTTCGGTCCCGGCATCGCATTAAACGTCGGTTGCCGATTACCGGACCGTGGTCGTTTCGATGACCAGCTCAGCCTGCTGGTGTCGTTCGATTTCCTGCCAGCGCTTCTGGCCGGCGGCACGTTGCCGGGCGGCAATTTGGTCGCCGCCGTGCTTCCCATTTGCGAAAGAGCGGTAGACATCGGCAGCTTGCATCCGCAGCGAGTAGCCGTGCTTTTCACAATCGGCCGGACTGGCCAGAACGAGAAGGGAGGGATCAAATTTTACTATTACGCTTTACGTAATATACCGTGTAACGTAATAGTGCGACTGTAAAGGCTTAATGTGGGGCCGTTTGGGAACAGTTGGGAACCCGCCCCACAACAAACGCGCTAATTCCCGGAAGGTTTCTCCGCCCGATCGATCACCATCACATCCACTGGAGCCTTGGTCGATTCGAGCCTCAACCCCAACTGTTGCTGGAACGCAGCATAGATATCGGGCGGCGCATCCGGATCACTAGCGGTAGGCGCCCCACCATTCGCTCCGGCAGCCGCTTGAGCCGCCAGCGCCCCATCCGGAGTGAACTTTAGCTGGAAGTCCCACCTCTTGTCTCCAAGCCCCGTCTGATCCACCACCGGCTTGTCCAAAGTAACCAGGGTGTTCGCTTGAAGCACGCTAGCCCACTCCGCGATCGTCGAGTTCCGGACAATCATGTTGCCCCGAGGACCGCCAAAGCCAGGAAGGTTCCCCGGTGATTCGGTCGGCTTGAGCTTTTGTCCGCCCTTGGCGATCGAGATTGCGTACACCGACAGGTCTTTCTTCTCGCGATGGAACGTGAGCTGGAATCGCTCCGACAGCATCTTCTGCAACATCATCTTCAACTGCGCCGGGTTCGGTATCCCCTCGGTGTCCGGCTTCCCGGTGACGTCGAACTTGTCCGCCTCGATCCACTTCGGTCCGCCGACAATCTGATTGGCGTGCACGTCGAAAGCGAACTTAATCAGGTCCGCCAGCGACGTGTTGGTCGAGGTCATCGTCCCGCTGCGATTGACCAACAGCGAAAACCGGGCATCCGGTCTACTCGGCTTGATGGTCGAGACTTCAAAGGACGGCCTGGCATCGGCGGCCATCGTCTTCGGGGGCGGTAATGGTTCGGGAATTGTCCACGCCGTCTCCGGAGTGGCACGCGCCAACGTCAGCGGCACTGGCATCCCGAATTGGGTCCAGGTCCCCGTAATGGTATTCCCATCCGCGCTCAGCCGACCCTCGTAGTTGCCATTGATCTGGCTGATCGCATATTTGATAACCGGCCCGTCCTTGGTAAACGAACTGGTCGCAATCCCCTGACCGCCCTGATCGATGCTGTACAAAGTACCCTTGTACTTGTCGTCCTCCAACGCAATCTTAAGGACAGTCCGCAGTTCCTGAGGACCAGCCTTCAAAACTCCCTGCCAGCTTCCAGAAATGTTCTGTGCCATCGCGCTCGCCGCGAACGCCAGCATTACGACCAACCAAAGCGTCAACTTTCTCACAGTCACCTCCCGGCAGCCAAACGACATCTCCAATTATAAATAGGACGATGATCGGCAGTGCTACGCGCCTGGCGCCGGGCCGAGAAGTTGGGGTTGGGGTTGGGGTTGGCGCCCCGCGACCCGAACAACCTACTCCCGTGACAGCCAAACCCTACCCTCGAACGGTATCTGTCCGTTAGGCAACTCCTGGTCAGGTGTCAAAACGCTTCGGGCCGTGCCGAGCTCCGGATGCGATGAGATGCGAGCCTTAACCAGTTATCGAAATTGCTTCTTATACAAGAAATCCAATCCCACAAGCCCGTTTTCTTCTCGAGTGGCCACTGCCGAAAAACGCGGGTTGAAGGCCCACTCAACGCGGATCAACTGGGAGTTGGACTGCGTGAGATCCGTGGTGTAGCTGAAAGTGATGTCGGGCGTAACCTGCTGCTGCAGCGTAAGCCGGGCCTGCGGAAGCGCGGAACCGGAGGCGAACGTGGGATCGATCTTAAGCTGGCTCACGCCGAACACTCGTTGCAATCCGTTCGCGAGAGGATTCGCAGCCGCCTGTTGCACCACTGCGGATTCTCCCATTTGCGCGACCGATTGTTGAGGCGGAGCGGGTTGGTGAGAAACGATGGTGGGATCGGATGGTGTCTTACCAGTCGCCAGCAAGGCGACAATCTCATCGAACCGTAAGGGTGGATCGGAAGTGTACGACAACTTCAAGTCATCGATTGGTCCGGAGATTTTGAGCGTCACTCCAATGCCTTTGGCTTTCGTCTCCAGGGCGGTATTCACAATCGGTTCGATCTTGGAGGGATCATAGAAGGTGATATCGCCTTCATCGACAGTGTACTGGTTTCCGAAGAAAACCAACTCTCCGCGAGTGATATCGATCCTGCCGGTCATTCCCGGGCGCTGCGCCGTGCCCCGCAACCTCAGGTCGGCCGCCGCCTCGAGAGTGCGCGCCATCGTGGTCCGAAACACCGCGCCGGGCGCCGTCTGAATACGTACGTTCAACCGCATATTCGAAAGCAAGGGCGACGATTCCTCTGTTTGAGCCGGAGGCGTGCTCGCGCTGGCGAGCATGGTCCCCAAATCGCTCTCCGGTGCGTACGTCACCTGCTGAATCGTGACGTCTCCCGAAAGTGTGCTGCGTTGGTTTGTGCCGGTAAGCTGAAGCGCCACGTCGGTGACGATGCTGGCGCCTTGATAGCGGGTGCGAATCTTGGTCCCTTTTACCTGCAAGTCGCAACTAGAGTCAGCCCCCGCGTAATTGGCGAATCCGGTCACGGATGTCTCGCCGCCGCCGACCTTTGCGGTAAGCGACTGGACGGTAGCGCGGGTTCCGCTAAACACGATCACGCCGTTCGCCGCGGAGACACCATTTGGAAGATCGGCCATGCTGAACGACGCATTCTTGAGTTCGGCTCTTCCACCGAGGTTTGGCTGCGCCAGAGTTCCGCCGATTTTGGCGTTCAATCCCACGGCGCCTGCAGAAAAGATGTCGCGATTGAAACCTTGAAGCAGGGCGAGATCCACATTTCCGTTAACCGCAAGGTCCATGGACCGGTCTTTATCGAGCTGCGCTGTGCCGGATACCGAAATTTCGGCCGAGGTACCCGCGAGCTTCGCGCTCATGACACGTATCTGCCGCTGTTCGAGAGAGACGACGATCGGCCCCTGATTCTTAAGAGCAAGGGTACTAGCCTTTCCTTTGGCGTTCGGCCGGGAAGTCGATGCCTCAAGGCGCGAAAGCTGGAGCTCGGCCCGCACGTTAGTTAATTCACGCGCTGGCCCGCTTACAGTGAGTTGGCCTTCAGCCAGAGCGTCGAGTTGCATCGATGGGTTAGCGCCGGAGCCAATCACACCCTGGAACCCGGAGTAGGTAACATTCTTGAACACGAGCTTGGCATCGACCGGATAGTCGGGCGCCAGCTTTACTTGGCCGTTGCCTTGGATGTTACTCTTCGCGATGTCTGATTCAAGGTTGAACGAAACCGTGTCCCCTTTGGTCTCTGCCCGCAGTGTGGCGTCTCCAAGCGACGTTCCGTTGACCGCAAGGCCCGATACGCCTCCGCTGGCGTCACCTTTGGTGAGCATAACCTCACGGCTTCCATTGCGCGTCGCGATGGTGCCGGAGATTTCCCCTGCCAAACGTGCTCTTCCGCCCAGCCCGGGCCGGAGCCTTTGCACGTTGGCGATACGCGCAAGGTCGAGATTACGGGAGTCGACGCGAAGGTCCACCCGGCCCCCGTTGTAATCGTTGGGAGCATGTGAAAAGGACCCGCTCACATCGAGGGAGCCCGCCGGGACATCCACGGACAGCCGCTGGAGGCCGATTGAATCAGCGGCGTAGTTCACCACCCCTTCGATACGATTGAACGATTCCTGATACAGAACACCATTGGTCAAACGGAAATCGAGATGGGACCGAAGATCCTCTTTCTTGCCCGAAAGGTCCGCATTTGCCGAGAGCATACCCCGCGCCGGGATTGACGAACCAGCCACGGAAAGCACTTTCTCGACGGGTAGGGCGTTAATCGCCACACGAGCCGTGGTGGGATAGTCGGTGACCAGTTGTGTCTGACCGTTGGCTTGTACGCTCGACCCCGCGAAGTTCGAATCCAAGTGGAAATCGACCGTCGAGCGGCTGGTCTGGGCAGTTGCTGTAAGGTCGCCAAATGTTTCGCGCGTGTCCCGCAAGCCTTGCGCGCGAAGGTTGCCGGCAATCGAGGCAAGCGTAAACTCCGTAGCTCCGGAGTTAGACCTGAGGTCGCCCGCCGCATCTGCGTTTACCCGAAGTATTCCCGCCAGTCCGCGATGCCGCTGCTGCAAGCTCTGGAACTGCGCCAGGGAAAGATCGTTGCTGGCAACGTGAACTTCGAGATGTCCAGTGCTCATGCTGTCCCGTGGATGCGTGAAACGTGCGTTCCCATCCAGCACGGCCGGCCCAGCCGTAAGGTGCACGGATGGCGCCGACACGAGTTGATCGGACAAGCGCAAGGAAGCGGTCAGAGAATCAAACATATCCTGATAGAGAGTCCCACGCAGAACTGAGATCTCTGCCGTTCCTTGCGGATTTCCGATGGTCCCGGAAATATTTGCATCCGCACTCAGCACGCCCGCCGCCGGAAACGCGGATTGTCCGGCGAACGCGAGCGCGTCGGCGAGATCCGCATTCCTGAGGGATGTAGTGAGCATGATCGAGTCGGCGCCGGTTACCGTCCAATTGTGCAGGCCGACAGCGCCCGCGAATTGCGCCTGTAGCGCGCCGCGCGTTAGCCTGCCGTTCTGAACGCTCGCACCGCTAGCTGAGGCCGTCAAGTCGGCTACGAGTTGATCGAATTGACGTTGCGCCACTGAGAATCTAGTGATCGCGGCGTGGCCAGAGACTCGCGGTGAATTGATGGGCCCGCGAACCTGCGCCGTGACAGTGGCGACTCCGCCGCGGAGCGCGATAGGGGCAGTAGTAGCTCCAACTGGAAAATCGCTCAAGTTGTGCGACGTGATCTGTACATCCACCTGCTGGCCAAGTGTGCCGTGCGCTTCCAGGCGCGTGTTCGGCAAGGCTAGCTGTACTTGCCTCAGTGGTACGGTTCCATTCGCGCCGTTGTAGGCTGCGGCGATCCGTCCCGAAACAGGCGTTCCTGTGGACCTGGGAGCAATAGTCAATTCAGCCTGCGCGGTTGCGCTGGAGGTGTCCGATGCCTTCAGGTTGGCTGTTCCACGAACCGTCCCGGAGACCGAACCCGCGTATGGCAACCGAACCCCAGCGAGAACCCTGGCAAGATTTTGGATATCGAAATTCTTGATCTGCACAGCCGCCGTCAAGTCGGCCAGGTTTCTGATTTCAGCATTCCCGTCAAGCTCTCCGCCCAGCGCTTCGAGGCGGGCGTCCTTTATCGCGACTTCGCGCGCATTCGCATCGATTGCGGCGCTCAACCGGAGATTGTTTAATCGGTGTCCGGCCTGAGCCAGCGAGATATCCGAGCCATTGAGCTGCGCGACCGCCGTATAGTCGTTCGCATTGACGATTCTCGCGTGGCCGCTTAGCTGGATCGTTCCCTGAACCGAGCCAGCCGGCCCGCCGCCCAAAACATTCGCCACCTCAGCCAGCGAAAAAGATCCGTTCACGTCCGCGGAAGTCACCGGAGCCTTCATGTTCTCGACCGAGCCACTGAGTGAGACCTGGGATTGAGGAGTCGAAATGATGGCGCCTGTAATCCGTATTCTGTCTTTTTCGATCTGAACCGGCAGATGCACGGCAATTTGAAGCGAGCGGCGGCCCGGCGGTGTGGCAACCACGGGATTCACGGAAATATCGCCTTCGTAGCGCTGGCCCAGAAGGTTCCAGCGCAAGGCGACTCGGAGGTTCTCTCCGCGCCCGCTGAAATCCGTCTCGCGGCCTGAAAGTTGCGCGACGCCGCCCTCAATCGTGAAGTGGCGAACCGCCAGATCCACTACGGTTTCGAGCGCCGAGGTATCGCCGGGCTTGGTTACGCTAGGTGGAGACGGGACGTTCGTCTGCCCGTTGTCCAGCACCATGACGTTCACAGCGGGTTGCTCGATGGACAGTGATTCCAAGCCAATCAGCTGCATCCAACCGGTGAACAGCTTCACTTGAAGATCGATAGATTTGATTTGGAGGAACGGCTCCGCGGCCGCGGGCTCATTACCGTGGATCACCAGACGGTCGAGGTGGGCGCGTAACTCTCTCGCGTCGAAGGTCAACCTGCCGATCTCAGCTCTGCCGCCGATGGACGTGTAAATGGCGCTAATGATCTTCTCCTGCACAAAAGCGCGGAACCGGTCGGTGCGGATCACGATCAAAGCGGTGACGATCAATGCCACCAGGATGCCGGCTATTGCTATCCCGCCACGCAGGAGAATTCGAGAATGCTTGCTCATCGTAAATCATCCTCCCGGTAATCGATGCGCGTGTCTTTCCGGACTTGGTCCAGCCACGCTTCAAACTGCTGATTGACCTCTGTCTGGTTGTTGCTTGCCGCGCCGCCGCCGAATCGTTGGGAAATGAAGCGCAAGACAGTGAGCTGCCATAATAAAGCGGACTTGAGCTCTGGTTCCGTGATCTGGTATTGCGCCAAGGCCTCGTGGAACTTTGCGTCGCTCGGGAAGCGTTCCTTTCGGATTTGTTCCAGCAGGCGTTCCGCGTCAGTCATCGCCGCGGGTGCGGCCCCCGTGGTTTGGATTTCTCGCCGGATCAGCATTTGATCGATCAGTCGGCTTGCCACAGCCTTCCGAGCCTGAGGGCTCGCATCCGGCGTCGTGCTGTTGAGAAAGCTCACGATTCGAATCTCCCGGTCGATATCGCTCTTCTTGATGGCGCGATTCCCGACGACCACGGAGATCCGATCGACGATTTCGGCGCGGACGCTCAAACCGGCTGCGGCGAAAACGATCAGAGCGATGCCGAGACTGCGGACACCGTTTCTCATCAGAACGTCTGTCCTATCGAGAAAAAGAATTGGAAATGGCTAATACCCTGTTTCTGTCCCTGGCACGCGGCAGGAAGCCGATTCTGGGGCAAATTCGGATTGCATTGCAGCAGATCGTTGATCGTTCCTTTGAATCCGACGAAACTCGGAGGGTTAATGCTATAAGCCAGATCGAAGCGGACCGGCCCAACCGGTGTTTTGTATCGAATCCCCAGCCCCACGGCGTGCACCATGTAGTTAAAGTCCTGAACGTCGCGTTGGCGAAAACGGAAAGAAATGCTGTTGAAATTCTGATACACATTCCCCGCATCGTGAAACAATACGCCGCTGATGTTGTCGCCCCAAAGGGGGTGGCGAAGTTCTAGGTTGTTAAACAGAATCGAGTTTCCGCCGAGCGGAAAGCCGGTCGGCACCGAAGCCATTCCCCCTGAACCTGCAGGGGACCCGATGTCGCGCGGACCTGCCTGGTTCTCAGGAAAGCCTCGATGGGATACATTGCCGCCCCCGAAAAACCGCTCGGGCAGCGGAACCGCATCTGCGCTGCTGAGGCCGGCCGGGGTGGCAAACGGCAGGATTGTCCCAAAGGTTGTCTGGCGCGCAAATACCCAATCGTGCCCAAATGTCTTATAAGTGGCATTTCTCCCGAGGACTCTCAGAAAGCTCCGTTGGGAACCGAAAATCTTCGAAGTAACTCCCGTATCCAAGGTGTTGTAGATCCCGTGATGCGCGTCAGCGGCGTTATCGCGCCGGTCCTGCACAAAATTGGCGGAGAGGATGCCGATCCGCACGGGCTGCAGGAGTTGGGGCACCAGGAGCGCCGGAATGACAATGTTGTTCGTGCTCACCCGGCGATAAGCAAAACGCACCAGAACCGTCGAGGGTTTCGAAAGCTTCTGCGAGACCTGCACCGACCCTTCTTCGCGGAGCGCGGAGAAGGTAGTGACATCGCGGGACGCGTCGTAGAGCGCCGTAAACGTAATGGAAAGGCGGTCCGAATTCCAGAATTGCGGCCACAGATAACTTAGGGCCGCACGTTTCTCAATGGTGGAAAGAATCGTCTGCAAGTCCACCGTGTGGTTGAGGCCCCATTGGTCCATCCGCTTGATATCGACGGATAGACGCGGGCTGAAGCCCGTCGAACCGGCCGGCGCCTGAAGATTTGTCGTGGTGCCGCCGATTCGCGCGAATTCGGCGCCGAAGCCGGTACTCAATGAATACCGGTGGCCTTCCTGAAAATCGAAAAGCACGTACTTATAGGCTTCATCGCCCTCGGGATTCTGGACCGCCGCCTGAACATTCGAGAAGGCCCCAAGATCGTCCAGGCGCCGTTGAGCGTCTCGTAATGCCGTGAGCGAGAGTGGCCCTTGGTTGTCCATGCGTAGGTTGTTCTTGACATAGCTGAGGCGCGTTTTCTTTAATCCGGAAAAGACGATATCGCGAACGAATTTCTGTTCGCCAGGCTCGATCCGAAAGGTGAGCAGCACCTGGTGCGGCGCGGACGCTGGAGCCACAGAGGCCTCCACCGCCGCGTTCAAATATCCTCTAGCACGATAGAAGTTCACGATTGATGCCCTATCGGTGGCGATACTCACGTCGCTATACGGCTGCCCATCGCTCGAACTGATCAAGGAGAGTAGCGCCGGCCGGTCCGCTTCCGACGCGCCATCCAAGGCCACTTGCGAAACCACCCACTGGAAGCCCTCATCAATGGCGATCGTGATTCCAAGACGATTCGGTTTTCCGCCGTAATTCGGTGCGACCGCCGAACTCACACTTACGTCGCGAAATCCGTTTTGACGATAAAGCGTAGCGATCGTTTCCTCGTCTTTGAGGCGGAACCCATCGCTGTAACGGCCCCATCGAAAGCGAAAAGAACTGGGTTGCAAGAACATGCGTTCCCGAATTGTGTCTTTGGAAAAGTACTCGTTACCTTTTATCTCTACGTGCGCCAGCTTTTGGCGCGCTCCCTGGCTAATAAAGTATTGGATCGTCAGTTCGTCGTTCTGCACCGGAAGTTGGCGAAATGTAATGTCCACGTCCGGGTAACCTTCCGATTGAAAGTAATCTTTGAGATTGCGCGCACCCTCCACCAGAAGATCCTGGTCAACCGCGCCTTCCTGAAAAATCGGGACATAACGCCGCAGCCGCCTCTTCGATACCTTGGCTTCCAGGGCTTTGACCTGCACCTTCGGCCCGGCTTGGATTTCGAGCTTGGGCGTCACCCGTCGAGAGGCCGCATCGTAGCTCTTGTCTTGCAGGTTGACGGTAGCTGTGAGGCGGCCCTCGCCCTGATACTTCTTCTGAACTCCTTGTACGCCTCGGCGCGTGAGAGATTCGGTCACCTGTCTCCAACGGCCAATAAGCCGGACTCGCCATCCCGTTGCCCGAGTGATGATGGCGTCTGAGAGCTTTGCATCTCCCGAGATTTCGGGCGCCTGGTACCGGGCGCGTTTCCTCGCGTCCACGGCGATCGTTATGTTCACGCCCTGCGTTTGCGCTTCATCCGAGGTTTGCAAGGTGGCTTTGGCTTCGTAAAGTCCATTGGCCACGAATAGCTGTTGAATTTGCTTCTCGGCCACGTCCAGAATTTCCGGGTGGAACGGACTCCCTAGATCGAATCTTCCCGCTGAAATGATCCGTGGAGAATTCGGGGGGTCTGAGATTTTCCCTATGACCGACACGTGACCTATAAAGCGAGCCGGCTGGGTCACAAATCGGACGACAACGCCATCTCGGTCAGGCGTTGTATCCACCTGGATGTCTTCATAGCGGCCCGTTGCGAACATTCCATCGATCGTGCTTGCCACACCGGAGGCGCGAAGGGCGTCGCCGACCCTTAGCGCTTGAACCCGCTCCATATCGGCCGAGGCCAGCGGCTGTACCTCTGGCTGATACTCGATTCGCGCAATCGTCCGGCCTTCATACTTTGAAGCCTGGCCAAAGGAAGGCAGACTAAAAAGCATTAAGTTGGCGATAGAGAAAAAACTACATACTCCCGCGCTACGGCCTGTCACTGCGGCACTCCGCCTTCGCGCCGGTTCTTAGGCGCCTGCTGTTGGTGTGATTCACTGTGAGTCTCCAGCGTTTCTTTTTGAGCCCGAAACTGCGTCCGGCCCCGCGCATCTAACAATCGGGCAGCGGGAGGGATGTTATGTATGCCTCCGGCGCACTTGCGCGAAGTTCAACCCTTTTTCAGGACGCGTTCAATCGCTGGAATGAGCATAATGCGCCGCGCCTGGGAGCGGCATTGGCGTTTTACACACTCTTGTCGTTAGCGCCACTGCTCTTCGTTTGCGCGACGCTGTCGGCGGCCGTGTTCGGGGCCAAAGCAGCCAGCGCTGAAATTACCACGGAAGTCCGCTCGTGGATTGGAGACAGTGCGGCGGACACCATCGCGGCCCTGATTGCGGCCTATCGGGAGCCGTCCGGTGTCGTTTCCGGCGCAATTGTTCTTTTGGCTCTCTTCTTCGGCGCTTCCGCCGTGTTTATGGAACTCCGCAGTGCGCTGAATGAAATGTGGGCCTCCGCCCGTTCCGCCGCCCGTGAAACCGGATTCATCGCCGGAGTGGTCAGGCAAAGGGTGTTCGCGTTTGCTATGGTCGCCGCGACAGGTCTGTTTTTGATCGTCTCGACGGCAGTCAGTGTGCTGCTTTCGATTACCGGACGGTTTATCGGCAGATTTCTGGCGCCGTCAACCCAAGTGCTGGAAATCCTGAATGTTGCGATGAGTTTCTGGATCCTGGCGCTCATATTCGCGCTGCTCTTCCGTCTGGTTCCGGACGTGCGGCTACCGTGGAAACCGATATTGGTGGGTGCAGTGCTCACCACCACACTGTTCGTTATCGGCCGTGGCGTGCTCGACCTCTATTTCGCCACAGCACGCATCGGATCGATGTATGGCGCCGCAGGCTCGCTGGTTGTTATCGTCGTGTGGATTTATTACTCCGCCCAGATCTTGCTCTTCGGCGCCGAATTTACCAAAGTCTATGCAGATTCGCGCGCTGAGGCCAATCCTCCACCACGGCTTGGCGGAGGTCCACGGCCGTACCCATCGCGATACCCGGATTCAAAGGCCGTGAGATAGCGCCTCTCCAATAGTCGCCCCCCGGAGGCATTGCAGCAAAGGGCATTGAAGTAAAAAGGTTACGGAAAGATTTTCTCCTTCCTTGCGAATTGATTGATTCTTAACAAACGCCCTCAGCTTGGAAGTCGAGGTGCAGTTGCACGAAACGTGATGCGCGTCCGGCGCCAGGGGAGGAACTGCAATGCGAAACTCCACTGTGAGTCCAGGTTTTGAAGTGTCAAAGACGCCTTATCACCCCCTTGAGAAGAATTGCTCCGATCTTTACTGGCTGGCATTCTTAATCACCGCGGACCAGGACAAGAGTGTACGAGCTTTTACCTCGGCCTTCGAAGGCTCCAGCGTCTCCCAACAACTCGCTTCAAGCCGCACTCGCGAGCGCCTGGTAGAGGCGTCGCTTGGTGCAATTGAGTTCGATTTGCGCAAGTCCGCGCTCCAGACACTCTGGGAGCAAGACTTGCCGGAGATGGACCGCTTGCCGACCCGCTTTTGGTTGGCGGCGCCGGCGCCGGCGGAGCTCCGCCGGGCCATGCTGAATATCGCCGTGTTTCCGCGGTGCGCGCTGGTCCTCACGGTATTCGAACACATGCACGTTCATCGAGCGTCCCGGCTGCTTCACGTTGACGCGGAACTCGTTCGGATCGGTCAGAGGTTAGGCGCGATTGGGCTCACGCGAAACCTGGCAGCCAATCGCGGTTGGATTCCAGCGCTGGCTCCTCTGAACCCCAAGAGACCAGGGACAAAGTTGGGTATTCAGGTGTCCCGCTAGGCCGACGCCGCAGCGGCATTCGGCAGGGCCGTAACCCCGTGCGATGATTTCGCCGCACACCAAAGTTTGCCCCACTTCGGCTCCAGACGGCAGTGTACAAGTGTGTCCACCGTCCGTTCGCAGTCGCCGAGGTCGCTCCAGGTCACAGGACCCAGTCGCTGCACGATCAACCGCGGGGTTTCTATCGACAGAACTTGCCGCGAGAAGTCGGTAGAAGGGATTTCGGAATACAAAGCATCGGAGATCCGAAGTTCCTCGTTGGGGCCTGCGGGCGCCGAAAACGGTCGAAACGCTCTGAGCATGCCGGGCAACGCGGAATAGATCATCTACAGAAAGGCGGAGACCTTTCCTACCATGACTAGAGTGTTCCAGAACGAACCCCGCTCCAGGAGCAGCCTTGCCATCGGACGGGCAGGTTTTTCATGAAATCCCCGGACCCGGAATGCGTCATGTCTGCCTGAAGTGGGTTCACCTACTTCGATCCAGCCGTACTCAACCTCCAGACCGTGCGGATATGCGCCTACAAGGATCACGGCGTCTGGCTCTCGTCGCGACACCTCGAAGGCGTTTTCCACGGCTTCAGCAATCACATTTTCATCGGAATAGTAGTGGTCTGACGGAAACACAGCAACGGTTGCAGCCGGATCCCTCTTAGCCACTACCAGGAGACTCGTTAGAATCGCTGCCCCCGTTCCGCGATTCTCCGGCTGAACCACTCGTTGTGCCGGACAATCCGCTAATCGCCGACGATAGAAGTCCTCATGCGCGCGGTTCAGCGAAAACAGGATTTGCTCGGATCGAATGCTGCGCTCGGCTCTCTGCCGGGCGTGTTCCAGCAGGGTGATCCCGCCGTAGAGCGGGCAAAACTGCTTGGGGCGATCATCCCCGCAGATCAGACGAGTCAAGGGCCGCAGGCGGATTCCGTCACCGCCCGCGAGAACTATGCCCCAGCGTTTCCTCCGATCGTTCAAGGTTCTCATCTCTACAGCAATCTCCTTCTTACGCGTTCACCCTTGCCGGCCAGACGAAGACGCCTGTGGCGCCTCCATCCGGCATGGCAACTGCCTCCGAGGGCGCTCCTCCGAATCCTCAGAACTACTGAAAACGGTGCTTGACCGGGCGAGCCGCTCTGGTCATCTTGCGGGCATAACCAGTAAAGAGCGGCGCCGAGAGATCTAGTACTCGGCCTCCAACCAATCGTCCAAGTCACTCCCCGCCGGGCTTCCGCGCGTCTGCCAAAACGCGTCTGCCTGCCGGGTGATCTCTTCGCGGCCAAGGACGTCGTCAGCGCGCGGCTATTCTGGGTTCGTTTCTGTTTTTCCGAATAGGTTTCCTCCCCTGCGGATTCAAGTTTTCGCCGCTTCTGATCGAGCGCCATATTTGCTCTAGGGCAGTGCCCACAGCACGGTAATCACCAAACCCAAGTGATTCATTCTACAGGGGTATGCTTCAACCGGAGATCGGGAAAAAACTTCATGGCGTGCACAATCCGCAGTCGCATTGGCTTCTTGAAAGAGGAGGCCATGCGCTCAGGGAATACGAATCGCGTTCTGTTTTGCCTTCGCGACCCCTCCATTCGCGCCAGCGCCGAACGCAGATGCATTAAGCCGCGACCCGTCCAGAACGCCGTCAACAGTGTCAGCAGCGGGATATCGTGACTATTCAGGTCCACTGTCATCTCCACCTGACGATCCCGATCACAGTTCCCGTCAACGCTACCGTCTCCGCAGACCCGGCTATGCGGCTCTCTGAAACAGGTGTTCGGCCTGCGCGATCAATCAAAGGGAGAGTGAGCGTCCCGCGATCCACCTATCGACTGCAGCTCCAAGCGGGCTTTGGCTTCGACCAGCTCGCTGGAATCACAGGATACTTGCGCGACCTCGGCGTTTCGCACCTCTATTGTTCGCCCTGGTTGCAGGCCACTCCAGGCAGCACCCACGGTTACGACGTCGTGGATTACCGCTGTGTGAATGACGAACTCGGCGGCGAGGCGGGGCGCCAGCGACTGCTGAGAAAAGTTCGCGAGTGCGGCCTCGGCCAGGTGTTGGATATCGTACCGAACCATATGGCGATTACCGGCGGTCACAATGCCTTGTGGTGGGACACGCTGGAGAACGGAACATCCAGCCGCTATGCTCCTTACTTCGATATTGAGTGGAA
>Ga0210409_10002299_pt1 | contig 22911 bp, 12 predicted proteins | sample IncBWH17MmetaG_FD_161649 | JGI IMG/M metagenome (GOLD analysis project Ga0210409, IMG submission 161649) | Forest soil microbial communities from Barre Woods Harvard Forest LTER site, Petersham, Massachusetts, United States - Inc-BW-H-17-M | ecosystem: Environmental > Terrestrial > Soil >...
GCGCAGTAATCGAAGTCGATCTCTTCGATGAACCGCACGGCCAACTGGTCGTTGGCGAACCACACGTGCTCCGACGTATCGATGCGCGGGCTCCCGTGTTCGCCCATCCACCAGAAGGCCAAGGCGCCAAACACCGCCAGCGGTTTGTTTACAGCGGCTGCGATGCCGTAGGGTTCCAGCACATCGGTCCAGACGATCGGATAGCCGTCCAGGACAGCGGTGCCATCCGGCAGCCGCTGGTAAACGTTCGGTTCGGCCGCGGTGCGGAAGGACGGCAGCCGCGTTTCCCAGGTTGTGTCCAGGTAGTACGCGGAGAGCCGCCCATTCAACGCAGCCTTGTTCACCTTGGAGCGCAGCAGACGGAAATCGTCGAGCGTCGCGTCGCTCGGCTTGGTCTTGCCGGCCGCCAGGGTCACCGTGCGACTGGCTTCAATCGCAGTCGGGACGACGCCCTTCACGCCTTCGTAACTGGCGCCGGCGTCGGCGAGGAAGCCCCAAGTGTCTTCCGCGCGCGCGAATTCGACGGCCCCGTAGCGGGCAAGGAATTGCCCCATCGCGACGATGCTCTGCTCCTCAATCTCACGCGGCAGGCGAACGATGCCGCCAATCTTGTGAGACTCAAGCGAGGCGAAGCTGATCGCCGGCGACTTTTCGGTGAAAGCAGCCGACATCGCGATGGAGCCGAACGCAGGCCGGGCACCCATACGCGCCGGCCGGGAGGTGCCCATGCCGATCGGGTAGGGCGACATGCGCCGGCGGACGACGCCGAAATCGCTGATCAGTTCGCGGAGTTGGCCCGCGAATTCGGTAGGAAGCGGGATATCGCCCGGAGTAGTGAGCGCCGCCCGGGTGGTAAGATTGAACGTGGAGCGGGCGAAATCCAGAAGTGCGTCGCGCTGCGCGGGCACGGAGCAAAGGCCGTCGAGCTTATCGCTCTTGTGGCAATGGAGGATGAACTGCGCGGCGAGGTGCTGGGCGCATTCGTCGCTCACCTGGCCCCGCAGGTTCGTTCGGCCGGGGCGCGCGACCTGCGAAGCCATGAGCCGGCGGACGTCCGTGAGCTGTTGCTGCAGCCGACCCGTGTCCGTCTGCAGGGTTTTGAAGGTGGCAGGGAGCGATTTAATTTCCGCCCAGCCACCTTTGATCTCCCCGAGGACGGTCTGGAATTCTTTGACCTGCTCTTCGGTGAGAGCGGTAGTGGTGTTCATTGGTTTGGGACCTTTCTGTCGTTTTGACCGGGTGCACGAGAGGCCGGTCGGGTTTGGATGGCGCTCATGCCTTTTGCATGACGCGCCGCAGCTCGCGTGCTACATCGAGCCATTGATTGGTGTAGGAGCCGACGTAAGGAGGCTCTGTGCTGCCTGGCTGGCAGTTCGGCTGCACCGGCCGCGTCGCTACCAGCGCGCGGAGAAGATCGAGTGTGGCCTGCAGATCGGACTTGGCGATCGCGCCGGATTTCAACCCGAGTGCCAGCGCGTCCGGATTAGCCGGGATGGCCACCGCGGACACTTCGAGCAATTCCTGTTCGAGGTAGCGCCGGCGAGGTAGGGCTGCCTCTCCGAGGCGGCCGTGTTCCTGCCCATTCCCGTCTTCCCACCGCAGCGGAATGAAGCCCACAGAAACGGCATTGAGGAACCCGCCCTTGTACAGCCCGTAGGCGATGCGGGCGACCGGGTTCACTTCTGTAGCGAACTGGATCCTCTGGCACAGGGCCTGGCCGCCGCTGACAGTTCGGACCTCAGTAGTCAGCGCTTTGCCGAGCGTAAAAAGGATATCCCCGTAATTGTGCGCATTCTGGAAAACCGGGTTCCTTCGATACGAATCGAGCCGCCAACCGGCCGGTTCGATGATCTCCTGGTAACGGTCGAGCGTCGCTGTCGAGGAAACAAAATCCAGCACCGCCGGTAGGGAAGTCGGCGCCGGCGTCTCCAAATTCTCCGCGCCTCCGCCCCGCTCCGTTGCCTCCTGCGAGAATGCTTTCCGGTCCGGCTCGGTCACTGTGACCTCCAGCAGCGCGCGGACGCCTGGCCGACTATCGTGCAGTGGAATGAGATCAGGGATCGTGTTCATCGGTCATTGCCTTTCCTTGTCAAAACAGCGGCCAACCGGGTGAAAGGATCAGGGGCAGCGGCCGGAGCGGCCTCGGCAGGCGAACTCGGAACCTTCAACTTGGAACCTTCAACCTTCAACCCACCTACCGCCTGCATCGTCGAAGGGACGTACCCCTGCTCGCCCCAAGGCAGCGGTTCGAACCCGAGATCAAACGCGCGATTCAGATCGTTGAAGGGGATGCCCATCTCGAACCCGGCGCGGGCCGCCGCAAGGCGGGCTCGGCGCGCTTCGGTTAGAACTGGGTGGTCCTCGACATCGAACCAGCCATCGGCCGCTGGGTCGATCGCCTTCACCGCGACGGCTTCCTCCGCTTCGAGCCGGCGGCAGAGAGGGACGACGCGGTTTTCGATGAAGTTCAGCCGCGCGCCGGCCATCACGTCGTATTTCGCGTTGTTGGTCGAAGTGATGATTTCTTCCGGAACGCCGAAGGCGGCACAGATTTCGCCCCGCGAGAATTTTCGGTTCTCCAGGAACTGAAGATCGCTGCTCGATAGCTTGGGAGTGATAACCTCCGCGCCGCCCCAAAGGAACACCGGACGGTCAGCGGTGCCGGGCCGGCGTTTGCGTTCACGCAGGGCCGCGACAATCTGCTCACGCTGCTCGGGGTCCAGTTGCTCGCTGGTGCGGAGGATGGCGCCGCTCTCGCCGTTGTTTTCCATAATGCCCCTCATGTGGAGCGAAGCGGCATAGTCGGTGCCGGCGGCGGTGGCAGCGGCACTCAGCGGCGACATGCCCCGCCAGAAGTCGAACGGGTTCGGCAGCTTTTCGAACCACACCTCTTCGGGAAGAAACACCTGGCTGCCGAGTGGAGCCTGAGGGCCGAACCCGGTGTAGCGCCACCCGATGAGCTGGTGGTCCTGGACGACGTGTTGGAACCGGCCGGGGTCCAGGATCAGCACCGATCGCAGCCGCCTAGGCTGGGCAGGTAGGGCTCTTTCTCGGAAAGGGCCGTCGTCAAAAATCGGAACCCGGAAACACTCCCCCCGCAGCATGAGCCAGATGACCCGCAGCTCCCAGTATTCGAACCGGTTGATCTGCGGGTGCGGCCGCGCGTAGAAATCCACCAACGGCCCGGTTGTGATGAGCTGCTCGCCGGCAGCAGTCGTGGAGGAAAACCGGAAAGGAATGTTCGAGACCTGCTCCGCCAGCGCATTGACGGCTCGGTACACCCAAACGACCTGCTGGTAAGCGTTCGAAAGCACCGTGCCCGTGCGCGCCTCCTCCGGCCAGAACCCGGCCGACAAGGCATACTGCGTCCCGTCCTTCTTCACGGCAGGTTGGCTTTCGCGGGAGAGCGAGATATTGAATCCGAAGAAACGCATCCTTTTCGTGTGGTTAGTGTGTTTCGTGGTTTTTCCCGTGAACGAGCGTCCGTTCCTGCGCCACCGTCCGTCCATCCGGTAACACCTCGCCGCGCTTTAGCCGTTCCAGCATCGTCTCCCGGCTGATCGCGCCCGCGCGCCACGCGCCCACCACAGCAGTGATCTCCTCGCCCGACATCGCGCGAGCGCCTAGGTCCGTATCCATCGCGAAGCCGACTTTGCCCGCCTGTGCATCCAGTTCGCCGCCCTCAACCCACCACTGCGCCAGTTGCAGCACACGGGACAGCGACTGATTCAAACTCGCTACGATCGAGCCGAGGCCGCATAAATGGCCATTGCCGCCGCTGGTGGCCGGCACGCCGGTGGCCTGCCCGCCAGTGCTGCCCTCAAGCATCCGCGCCCCGAACAGAGCAATCCTCCGCTCGACCTTCTCCATCGCGCGTTCGATGTGGCCGAGGCCGGTACCGGGGAACTGCAGGAATCCAGCCGATGCGCCAGGCACCTCGGAGACCCACGCCGCACTCGACCCGATCCGCAAAGGCGCATCCTTGTCGAAACCGCTTACCCAGGCAGTGGGCAACGCAGTGAAGTGGAGTCCGTGCTTGTAGTCGGCGTCCAACCGGTAGTGGTCGAGGTTCGCCGCGATGATATCCGCCAGCGGCAGCCGAACCGGCTCCGGCCGAGAGTCCCTCGGGCCATGGAACACAAACGGAATGAACGACAGCGGCACACCGTCGCGCTTCAAAATCACACGCTCCTCCAGCACCCAGTCATCCGCCCCCTTTTTCCAGATTTCCTGCACACACCCCGCCGAGTTCAGCGAGGCAGCGGCATCAGGTAGGGCGCTTTCTCCGAAAGCGCCGTCCCCAGACCCGAGCGGGCCGCTCTCTCCACGCTCCACGCTCGACGCTTCACGCTCCACGTCCCCCAGCCTCAGCACCCGGAGCCGGCCCGCATCCCGCAGTACCACTTCCACCAACGCCACCCCCTGGCCAACGCGCTCAACCGTCCAATTGACGATATCTTCCGCTCTCCAAACCGAAACGACAGGCCGCCCGCTTTCCTCCCACAGAACGAGTGAGCCAACCCGCCCGACCGCCAACACCTCGCTGACAACACGCCTCGCGTAGCGCAGGAAATCCAAACCCCACCAATCGCAGTCAGCCACGAACTTCTTGAGCTGTTCACCACCTCCCAGCGCAAGCACCGGCGCCCGCCGGAATATCAAATCCAAATACTCCTCGAGCGTTCGCCCCGTCGCGCCGAAGAACGAAGCGCGCGCCTTGTAAGCCGCATACTCCTCCTCAGTCTGCGAATCCAACCTGGGCAAATACCTCTCGCCCGCGGCCTTGACCGCGTCCTCGCCGGCCAACACATCGCGTGCGCGGGACCAATGCTGCGCGCTGGCATCGTAATCAGGATGTGTGGAATTCGCCGGCACGAGCGAACCCTAGCACCGGTTTTCCGACGAATTCCCAATGTCTCCTTACCTATACGAATCTCACCGAAAGAGCCCACCCTCGCTCCGAAAACCCCCGAAAAAATAGTTCAACAAACCCCTCGACAAGGTCGCGCTCAGTTAATCACAAATCCTCGGAACGATTCAGAAATGCTCCGAGCGGTTCGGCAATTTTCGGAACGATTCCGCAGGATTCGGAAACGTTCCGAATGATTCCGAAAGGTTCTGAGCACAAGGCATACTGCACGCTCACGGTCCGTGAGGTGGCCAGGATGTTCGAGGCGACCGGGTTGACGCGGACGGAGCGCAGCATCCTTCATTGGTGCCAACCGAACAAAATGGGGATGACCTGTCTCGGCAGGAGGAGGTCCGCGAGCGGGCGAAGCAGGAGTTCGAGGGTTTTCTGGATGGCGAAGAAGACCTCAAAGGACTGTTCCGGTGCCTATGTGAGGGTATCACGAAGCCGGCGGAGATCGGGCGCAGGCTAGAGGCGTGGAGGAAAAGGAAGCGATGCGGGCGCGAAAGCGGCCGGACCGGAGGATGCGCAGTTCGGGAGAAGGATGAAACGGTAGGTGAGCTTTGCTTCGTTTCGTGCAGCGTTCGTGACCGAGAAGCCGTCTCAACGCTCAGTCCCCATTGGCAACATGGTTGCTATGGTTGGCGCGTCGAGTTCAATCGAACGCCATATGCAGCGAAATCTAAAGGACCCTTTCCGCCTCCAATTTGGCGACAACATTTCCAAAAAGCGCAACGGCATCCGGCTTTCTATCAATAAAAGCTTCCAGCGAAAAGCCGTTCGTTAGCTCGATTGGAATAATTTCAAAACCGCCCGTGGGAAAAGACCTTACAATCCAATTCTTGGGAATTGTTCCATCAACGATATCAAAGAAGGACGCCCCTTTAAAAACCGGCGTCGTTCTGTCATCCGTCAACACCCAAAATGATGCCTCACGGCCAGGGCTATAGTGGATACCTAATACGAGATACACCTGACCTACGGTAAACCAGGTGTTAATCCCTGGGCCAATGCTCTTGCCGTCGTGTTCAAGCCGCAAACATTTTACTCGCATAAATCAGAGCGGAATCTGGGCCATAACCGAAGGCAATCCGGGTGCTGTGAGTGAAAGAGCCTTCTACTGCACCCTTGGTTAACCGGGACAGTCCCGCAGGCGCGGGAAGGCGGGCAAGGCGTTTGGCGGTTCAGTCTGACGTAGGCGAGCTTTTCTTCGCTTTGCGAAGCGTTCGTAGCCGAGAAGCTGTCCCAGCGCCCATAAATTCGTTGGCATCACTGGTGCTATGGTTGGCGTGTTAAGTTCAACACGCCATCATTTAGTCGAGTCATCTGCCTTCTTTTTCAACGACTTCAGAAATTCCGGGTCGATCCAAACCCTTTTGACTTGGCCCGGCTCCAATTCTACCTGGCTCGGATCGAACTTCTTCAGGCCGTCAAAAAACTGCTGAAACGAATTTCCGACCTTGAACAGGTTGGAAAATGTGGCTGGTTCGCCTTCCTCGGCTTCCATTTCATGCTCCCAAAAGAAGATCTGGCCGAAAGTATCGGTGCGCAATGACAGGCACACTAAGTTTCCACAGGAAGCATTTCCAATACTCAACACATTATGCGGGACTCGATCCAGCATCCGTGCTCGCTCATAAAGCAAATCTCCTTCCCGTTGCGTATTAAGCAGTCCGAAAAAAAGGTTAACTCCTGCATTGGTTTTGGCTTCACGAACGTCGAATTGATTGCCTTCAGGCTTTCCGCCATTGAATGTTAGCAAGAACTGACGATATTCAGGTGGAAGGTTCGCGTCTATTTCAGCTTCAAAACGCCCAATGTCTGTTAAGCCAATTTTCCTGTTTGTTTCGAGAATGTCGATTGCCATAAGTCGTGAATCAGGGGCCACCTTTGATAACGGCGGCACCACCAGTATGCCGTATGGCGTCGTGAATGTCACTTGGTACCAATTGCATTGTTTTGCCGTCCTCAACATGGTGCCATGTGAAGCCGGTGGGCGTCTTCGATAACCCCGCCGCGTTATTTGCTAAGGCTTCATCCGTGCCACGATCTCCCGTCAGCCCTTTGATTTCTACTTCAGCACTGGCATACGGAGTGAAATCTGGAAAGCCCGTTGGTTTGAACTCGACGCTATTGGGGTATCGTTTGGCTTTTGGATCATGATGGCCATATCTGACTTTAAAGCGGTTTTAGACCCTTAAAGAAACCCACTTTGGTCAGTTTTTCTATTGCTCCATTCATGTTCTCTAAAGTTACTTCTTGAAGAATTATCATGCCTAATTCAGCGATGTACACCTTACCGGCAGAAACCTCGTCTTGAAGTTCTTGTGCTAACCTCGTGCAGTCATAGAAATAAACAGGATACATCGTCCCGTCGGGCTGTCGAACCTTGGCATGGCTTAGATACCCTCTGCATTTGGCCTCAAATTGAGCGCGTTCATCAAATGGATATTCAAAAACCAGCGTAGGTGCTTCATTCTGTGGCATAATCAATGTGTTTTGACCTGATTTAAGAGTTGCTGGAACTGCTCCAGTGTCATTGGCTGTCTTGGGACAATCTCGAAATGTCCGGGGTTGTTGCCTCGCTGAATTATCTTGAGCTCTGGTGGTATGCTGTCTATTTGATAAGCTCCGCCGAATTGGGCAACGTTGTCGGCCGTTACATTCAACGAGACCCCTTTCGTTGGCTGAACCAAACCCGTGGCAGGGTCAACTTTAACCTCGCCAGGTTTGACCGTGAAATCGTTGCCGCCGCGAAATACTTGAGATTCAGCTGGATTCAACTCCGTACCTGGCTGAACCGTTGCTGGATCCACGGGCTTTGATGTGACAGATTGGCCTCCATCGGCACTTGAGCCGCCTCCAGAATCACTTGAGGGCGACTGCAACGGCGTGAGATTATTATAATTGTAGAGGCCAATCTTCCCAACCGCTGTCTCAATAAGGCCTTTGACGGTAATCCCTGCCCCGTCTACGAAGCCTGGGCCGGCTACTATGGTCGCTGTGCCACCACTGACACCTTCCAAGGTCAGGCTGCCTAACATCATAACGCCCCCGCCCCCTGTATCGACCCCGCCCTTCAGGGTTAGCGTTATGGCGAGATCACCAGCGAGATTCCGCCCAAACTGCTGCCCGTCATAGTTTGCGGGGCTGCCAGGCGCCGGCATCTTGATCCCCAAGTATCCCTGAAAGAGGCCTTCTGCGGTTCCAAGCCCGAAATTTCCCGCCTTGGTCGCCAATCTTCCGTTGGCGTCGAATCCGAGGATTGGCTCTCCGCCTGCAAAAGAATAGCCGTTGGGATCACCGCCGTTCCATTCCGGGTCGTACGACTCAAAACCGCCGATTTCCGGCCGGTACGGCCGTGCGCCCAGATTGATGCAGCCGGTGATGTCCGGCCACCGTCCCCGCCAGGCGCTGGACTGCACAAGGCTGCCGCCAAAACCCAGCGGCGGCGGCGCATAGCCGGGCACGGCCCCGAAACCCGTTGGCCGGCTTGAATTCCACGCAGTGCTGGCGGACATGACATCATAGACGGCCTGAATGTTTCCGCGAGCGTCGCTAATCGTCGGGGAAATCACGTTTGGGTCGGTGCTTATGCCGTCAAAGCCGCCCGTGCCATTCAACCCGCCGTAAACGCCATTCAAATCGGGGCCACAGAGTTTCCAAGTTGTTTTGCCCGCCACAGTCACGCCCAATTCCAAAAACTCCACTTGTGGATCGTAGTATTGACTGATGACGTTCGGTTGCGACGTGGCGGCAACGCCGTTGGTAACTGTGATGGTCGTGGTTTGAAGCCTTCGGCCGAGCGCATCAAAGACTGCCTGCCAGTTGAAGCCGTTGGTCTGACTATCCCGTTCGCTGACGTTGCAAAGCCGTCCCTTGGCGTCCCAGGAAAGCGTTTGTGTCCGATTGGTGGTGCCATCCGATTTTTTCCATATCCGTTGCGTCAGCGCCCCATCCGGCGAGTAAATATCCTGAACCGTATCAGCGGCATTGTTGGTGTAATTCACGGCCACATTCGTGGTGTATAATCCGCTGGGATGCAGGGCGCTGGCTACGAGTTGATGCGGGCCCGGGGTCATGTCGAACGAGGCGTTCCATTGGTTGGCCCACATTTCCTGGCCGGTGCCCACCACCGTGACGGGCATGGGCTGGCCATCGAGGAGCACGCTGACGGTGGCGATTCCGTTCACACGTCCGTAGGCCGAACGCCGCGCCACGCTGTTCGTTTCCGCACTGACGCGGGAGAGACCATCGGTCCCGCTTTTCCAAGCAATCCCGGAAGTGGCCGCTTGGCCTTCGCGAGTCAGCACGCCAAGACCGCCCGCCGCGGCGCCATCATACGTGAAGGTGTTGGTCCACAACGTCGAAGCATCCACGCGCACGATTTCCTGGGCCAGTCGGCGGCTCAAGCTGGTGTAGGAGTAGGATCGTGCGTCGGTGAAGTCGGGCCGTTGGATGGTGTGGCTGGCGAGCAAGCCGTCGCCGGTGTAGGCCAACGTCTCGTTCAAGTTCGTCACGGTGTTGACCGTGGTCACAACCGACAAAGGCCGGCCCGCGCCGTCGCGCCGATTGATCGAGGTGACGCGGGGGCTTAAAGTGCGGGTCAGAACCTGCCCGGCCGTGTCATAAGTGTAGCCGTTGCCGTCCACGGAAGCCAGGCGCCCGTCGGCCCGCCAGCCATAGCTGTATGAGAAAGAACCCAATCCAAGATAAGCCCGGCGTCCGGCTGAGTCCCATGCCTGGGTTGCTCCTGAGAAGCCAACACCACCCACGTTGATTGATTCGCCGGCTAGCAGACCGTAAGGGTCATAGGACCGCGAAATGGCGGTGGCCGGGCCGGTATTCGTCGAGGCAAAGGTTTCAGCAATACTGTTCACCATGCCGCGCACTTCGTAGCCGAGTGTGGTGGTGAGACTCTGCTCGGCTGGCGAGCCGACCGCTGTATTGGTGTAGGTGAGCGTGAGCGGACGCAGATAATCATCGTAGGTGTGAGTGCAGGCGACCCCGCGGCCATCCGTGCGAGTTTGGAGCAGACCTGCGAACGGACTGCCGGAGGAATAATAAACGCAGGTGTTTGTTCGCGCGCCCGCACCGCCAGACCCGAGGTTGTAATCTTTCAACAATTGACTGGCGCTATTGTACGTGGCTAACCAAGTGAGGACGCCGCCCGGCATCAAACGGTTGGTCAGGTTCCCGGCAGGGTCATAGGCAAACTGCGTCACCGCATTATCCCGGTCAGTTCGGGAGACGACGCGGTTCAAACCGTCATAGGCGAAGGTGGCAGTTTGCCAGGTCGTCTGCGACCCGTTCGTGGAGGAAAGGTGAGCCGTGGCGACAAGATTTCCCACCAAATCGTATTGCGAACGGGTGAATTCGGTGACACCAGAAGCCGGATACAAAATGACAAGAACAGTGTGCCCGTCGTTATCCGTGTAGGTGGTCGTCACGATTGCGGAAGCGCCGGAACCATTGGTCACCGTCACGCTTTGATGGTCGGCGGAATAGCTCGTGCTGGATTGTCGAACCAGCGTATGGCTTGAATCACGAATTTCCGAACGAATCACCCGGCCCGATGCGTCGAAATAAGCAGTCGTGGATTCTCCAAGGGCGTTCACATTGGTGAGGACGAGTCCGGCGGCATCATAATAATTAGTGGTAACCTCTTGGATCGAGTTGGTGGTCACCAAGGCGGGCCCAGTCGTGATCTTGATTCGGTCAAGGCCGTCAAAGAGATTGGTGAAAGTGTTTCCCGCCGCATCCATCCGCTGGACGATGTTACCCCGCCGGTCGAACGTGGAAACGTTGGTCGCCAGCGATGTGCCAACAGCGGAATAAAAGATGCGGGTGACCTTGCGATTCACATCGTCATAGGTCGTTTCCCAGAACGCGCCGTTCCCCTGATATTCCCGGCGCGCGCGGCCATCCAAGTAATAAGTCCAGCCATTGGTGGACCCGTCCGAATTAAGCCGGAAACGCGGTTTGCCCAGACTGTTATACAACGTCTGCGTAACACCTCCCAAGGCGTTGGTCACGTAAGCCACTTGCCCGCCGGCTTCATACGCAAACTTCTCAGTTTTCAGTACGGTGCCGTTGGTTTCCAGAACCTGCCGCTGCAGCACTTGGCCAAGCGCATCAAAGGCATTGGTCGTGACTACGCCGCGAGCATCGGTGATGGAGGTCAGGTTTCCAAAGCCATCATAGGTGTTGAAGGTCGTGGCATAAGCGTTGTTACCGGCCGGCGTTTCCACGCCGCTGCCGTTCAACTTGCCTTGTGAACGCCAGCGAATTTGCTGAATCGCCCGTCCGGCCCCGTCATAGATAAAGTAAACATAGTCTTCAGGATTGGAGCGCGGGCCGTCATACCATTCCAGTTCGCCATTGCGATTGTAATAATAAAATTCGTGTGAGAGCAACTGGCCGTTTTGATCGAAGACCGTCCTCGATTGAATCCGGTCCAGGGGGTCAAACGTCGCCTGGGTGGTAGCGCCTGCGGCAACCTGTTGTTGGTAAAGTTGGCCGCGGGCATTGAAGCTGAAATAATTGGTGACCGGCGGGTCGGTGATCGTCGGGACTTCCGCCGTGGCCGGATAATGAACCTCCAGGGTTTTGAACCCGCGCCCGTCAAAGGCAAAATCATTGGTCGCGCCGCCCGGTCGGATGATGCGCCAGCGCAGGCCAAAGGCGAAGTTGGTGGAGGTGCCGGTGCTCGAAAGTTGGGAGACGTTGGTATGGAAAAAGTTGTTCGTCGAGATGGCCGTCACGCCATTCGACTGAATCAAGGCAGTGAGCAGAAACGGGTCGGTGCCATCATAAGTGAATTGCGTGAGGTTCCCCACCGGGTCGGTGGCCGTACTGGGAAGGTTTTTGGTTGTGAAGGTATAATTGTTGGTGGCCGATTGAGTCAGGATACCCTGCCCGGTGATGTCCCCGCGAACGACCATTTGGGTCACGTTGCCGAAACTATCGTAATAGAGTTGGTTGGTCAGCCCCCGCTTGTCCACCGTGTATTGCAGGCTGCGGGGGTAATATCCGATTGAGTTGGTGGCCCCGTCGGGAAACCAAACTTGGATCGTCGAAAAGCCTAACGGGTCAACGATGTTGGTGATCAGATTGTTGGTGTAATAATAAACAGTCGGATGGTGGAAGAAATCGTCCACGCGGGTGGCACCGCTGGCGAGTTGGTTGGTCAAGCTGGTGACGTTGTTGGTATAGAAAAAATAAGCATTGGTTACCAGCGTCAGATTGGTGCCAACGGTGGACGCCTGGTTCGTGACGCGGCGCAGATTGTCATAGTAGTTGGCCACAATTCGTCCGTTGGGCTTGATTTCCTGGCTGATCAAATGGGTGGAGTCGGTGTAAGTGGTGCTGTTGGTTGTGAACGTGTAATGCTGATATTGATATTGGCACTGCGAAAAATCGGGCAGCGTCACCCTGATGAGATCCCCGTAGGAATCATATTCATAATTGATAAAACGCCCGTCGCCAGTGATTGCCTCATAAATCCTACCGTTGAAGTCGTACTTGAAGACAAGCGTATTCCCATTGGCAATGTTGATGCGGTTAAGTTGTCCCCAATCGTCCGCCGTCGCATTGGTGCCGTAATAGAAGAGCGCGTAATTGCCGGCATGGTCCTGCCATTGGCTCAGGTAGGGGCGCGTTCGATTCAACACGTTGGTGCCGCTCGCCACGTTGAAGGTCATCATCTGATACGTGCGCGTGCTCCCGTCGGGAGCCGTGATGGTGTAATTGGTGGCATTCGTGCTGAGCACCGAATTGAACAGGTTGGCGGTTGCGCCGGTTCCATAAATGCTGTTGTTGTTCAAGGAGGGGTTGTCCTGCGGCAGCACTTTCCAAACGCTGTTGGTCAACCGATACGCCAGAACCGTTCCGTCCAACTCGGCGGCGTAAATGAGATTGCCGGCGAGCACCAGGTACGGGTTAAAATTGATTTTCCAGCCGTAGCCGAACTGGTTCGCCTGGAGATTCAGGCTGGTGTAATTCCGGCGCAGTTGAAGCGGGAGCGGTCCGGGCAACGACACATCAACGGTATCAACATAAAATTCTCCCGAAGTGACGTTCACTGGTTCCGCAATGGTTTGGCCGAGGCTTCGCTGGCCTGCGTCAGTCAGCGCAATCCCGCCTGCGTTGCCTCCGATTAACATGCCGGTCTCGATGCTGCCAGTTTGGCCAGCCTGGTTCAGGTTCTGTTGCGCTTGCTGAACCTGTTCTGGAGTCCAAGCAATGGAGTTGACTGTGCTGCCGGCGAGGTCAATTGAACTAGGGGCGGTAATGACGGTTTGTCCGCCAGCATTATTTTGCGAGAAGGTGAATCCTCCAGGGCTTTGATCAAGATTATACGAGAAGACCGGGCTTGCAACTGGCGGAGCACTCAAACCAGGCAGTTCGCTGCCCCATCCGCCGTGGAGCGTGGCGGTATTCCCCGAAATCAACGCGAGTTCCAGATCGTAGCTCAGGATTAACGCGCCCATACCGATGTAGGTCTTTGGCGCATTGGTGACGAGCCCGGGCGTTATCAATACGCGCGAAAAATCGCCTCCCACTTGCGTAAAAATGTTGGTAACGGCATTCCACACGTTGGTGTCCTGATTTTTTAGCAACGTGCTGCCATAACCCGTGTAGGCCTGGTTGCCAGCGGTCACGACGTCGTTGTTGACGAGTTCAAGGATCGGTGAATTTCCGTTGGTGGCCCGCGCCTGGGCCAACTGCAACAACCTCACGGTGGAAACTGCGCTTTGATCGGGAAACATCGACTGCAGAATGTCATGTTCCTGGGCCGACCCTGCCGTGATGCTCAGGATTAAATAGTTCTGCAACGCCGTGAACTCAGGCACGCCGCTGTCAGGCCGCAATGTGGCATTGCCAAGCAGCACTTCGACGTTGTTGAACATGTCCACCTTGGCCTGCATGTTGGTGGTGGTTGGCGTTGCGCCGATAACTCCCAATCCCGATGAAAATTTGATCAGATCGTGAACTTTGTGCCATTGCTGAAGGTACACATCGAAGGCATCATCCTTTTGGAAATAACCCATGGCCAACATGTAGGCCGCCGTGCCTTGCAGATCCCAAACCTTCGGAATAAAGGTGGTGTTGGTGGCCCGCTGGCGTTGCAATCCCCAATAGGTTTCGGCGTGCTGTTGCAACATCAAGGGCGTGATGCGGCCAAAATCCAAGGCGATGGCTGCGGTGTCGCCCAGGTTGCAGTGGGCCAGGTTGGTGGCTCCCGTGCTTTCGCTGACGGGGAACACATCTACCGGAGCGATCAAACTGGCGACTTGGCGATGGTGAATGGTCTGCACCGCCAGGAAGCTCAGCGAGCCGACGGCCACCGAGTTGGATTGCAACGCGGTCGAGGCCGGGGCTCCGGTGGCGAAGCTTTGCACGGTGGTGACGTTCGTGGTGTAAGGCGCCAGCCACAGGCAAAGACTGCCGCTGTTCGTGAACAGCAGGAATTTCCGATTATCCAAATCGCACGAAAACCAGTTGCCGGAATCCAAGAGCGGCGTGCCGGAAGGACTATTGCTATAGATTTGAATACGCGCGGTGTTAAACAGGTTGGCGAGATATGGAAACGCCGCCGTGTTCGTCAAACTGTCCACGACCGACAGCGTGCTCAGGTTCGCCACCGCATCCGGCTGCGGCAGGTACGACCAGGCGGGAAATTGATGGCGGCGATTGAAGGCGCGAACCCCGAGGCCGTCCAGCGAAAACGAAGGATTTTGAGGGTTGAGATACTGTTGGACAAACTCAGGAAAGAGCTTCGAAACCACGTTTTCAGTGTCTAGATTGACGATGTTCGTATCGCCGCGCACATAATTCTCCACCCATTTGAGGGCCGTGTTATAATTCGTGGGCATGTAATCGTACAGGTTGATGCCTTCCACGATCTCGGTGTCCTTAATCCAAGGCCATATATGATAGGTATTCGTTCCGACATTCACCACCACCCACGGATAATTCACGGTCAGCAGGCTGTTCGTAATCACCGGGACTCCGTTGGGATAGAGGACTCCGTTGACCTGAACCCGCCAAAGCTGGCTGATGTGACTGGCGGTCATCAGCAGATTATTGTTGGTGGGGAAAACGTAGGCGGCGGGGTAACCCGCCTGGCGGAGCAGATAAACGAGCAGTTCGCATTGCTCAATGGGCGAGCCCTGTCCTTCCAGAAAGGTTCCCAAGGCGCTGCGGTCAATTCCGCCGCACGTTACTATCGGGTTGACCACCGCATTTGAAGCCGCCGCCGCATACGGGTCCGTCAATTCGATTTCATTGATCACATAACTGGCCAGTGCCAGCGGGTCTTTGTTCATGTCCAGGACAAACTGGTCGAGCAGCGGATGGCGGCGCAGTTCGGGACTATTGTTAATGTTGGTGTAGGCGGTATTGGTCAGACTGTATTGGTTGGTCACGGCCACGGTCAGGCCGGTGGGTCCGGGCGTATTCGCATTCTCATAGGTGGGCGGCATGGGAGTGCCTTGGAAAAACAAGCGGTCCACGTAAAGGGAATGCAAGGGGCTGGGTTGATCGAAACCGAGCGTGTAAAGCGGCGTTGCGGTCCACACCCCGGCAGCGTTGGTCGCCATGGGAGCCAAGGCTGTCGTACTAACCTGCACTTTGCCCAAAACCTCAACCCGGTAAAAAAAGTTGGTCGCGCTGGCGGTATGGGTCAGTTTGTATCCCGTCAGAAAGAAATTGGTCATCACTTGCCCCGACATCCACGTGAGTCCGAACGGTTTGTTGTTGCCCTGTTCATTGTCCAAAAACTCCACTGTGGTGATCAGGCCGTTGGTCGTAAAGGTCATGGACGCGCCATTAAGCAGGAAGGCGGTCCATAAATTGGAATCGGCGGCTACGGTGCGGCGCGGCAACGGGATGATAAACACATTGGTCGGTGCGATATTGGTCGTCGTCCCGTTAAACAGTGTACGATCATAAACGGAAATACGGATGACGTTGGTCGCCGCACTGGTGCTTTCATCAAATCCTCCAGCATAAACGCCAAAACGGTAGGGCTGGTTCAGGTACAACGGCGATCCACTGCCTTGGCTGCCAAACGCCACGACGGGATTGTTTACGGGAACCATCGCCAGATTGGTGCCGCTGCTGATGGCAGTGGGCACATAAAGGGTCTGATTGGAGATACTCAAAAACCAGGGTGGCGAATTCGAGTAACTATAGGAGTCACTGCCGGTGGGATTTAACGCCACGCCCTGCTCCATATCGAGCGGCACCACTATCGAACAAAAATCCAGATCGTGAATGCTGGAACCGCTAAAATCATCGAAGGTGTTGCCCCGGACGAATTCTCCCCATCGCGCGGGCGGGGTGGGCGCGAAACTTTCCGTGGGGATGAGTTCGAAACTGCCACTAAAGGGCGACATCGTGTTGCCATTGCCAAATTGTCCCAGCGAGTTGTCTCCCCAAGCCCACACCGCTCCATTGGTCGTCATGCCGAAGAAAAAATTAATATTGCCAGCGGTGGTTCCAAGGGCATATTTGACGAATGGCGGCGCGGGAGACAGTTGGGTTGGAACGGTGACGGTCCCGTTGAGGAAACCCCAGGCCAGATTCTGACCGTTGGCTAAAGTCGCCCCGGAGGTGTAGAATCCCGCGCCGATGGCCTGCACACCGCTGAGGCTACTCACGAGGGTGGGCACGTTCACAGCAGTCGTGTTCCCCTGGCCCAACTCGCCATCACCATTGTAGCCCCAGGCCCAAAAGGTGCCATCGTTCTTGAGCGCCACGGTGTGGACAGCTCCTGCGGCGATATCCACCACGTTGCTCAATACCTGGACTGGCGTGCTCACAGAAGTGTTCGCCCCGTTGCCAATTTCGCCGTACTGCCCATAACCCCAGCACCAGACGATTCCGTTCGCATCCAAAGCCACTGAATGATAGCCACCGGCCACAACCTTAATGGCATTGGTTAACACGGACACGACCACCGGTTGATTGGTGGAAGTAAAGGTTCCATTCCCCAGTTGTGCCCGGGCATTTGTGCCCCACGCCATCACCCGGCCGCTGGCCAGCAGCGCTAGCGAGTGGCTGGCCCCGCCGGAAACCGCAACGGCGTTGGTGATGAGATTCACCTGGACCGGAATGGAACTGGCCGTGTTATTGCCGTTGCCAAGCTGGCCCCCATTATTGGTTCCCCACGCCCAAACGGTGCCGTTAGCTTCAACCGCCAAAGAATGCGTCCAACCAGCGCCAATGCCAACAGCACTGGTCAGACCGGGAATCCGCAGTGGAAAGGCGCTGTTGGTGACGCTCGCGATGCCCATTTCCCCGTCTGGATTGGTTCCCCAAGTCCATACGCTGCCGTCCGAGCGCAGTGCCATCGCCTGGTTTTGTCCGGCAGCAAGGCCCAAAGTCGTCATTTGGGTCGAATCGGCGCGAACCATTCCCGCGCTGAGGAGAAAGGCCAAGAGACGAAGAAAACATTTGTTCAGTTGCATAGGTTTCTAAGGGTGCAGGATCAAGGAAAATGCGGTTGGCCCAATTCAGTTGATGGTTTTCATTTCGGTCCTCGTTCGAGTGTGTTTTTTTGACCGCCTGCTAACGCTTGTATAGCCGTTGGCAATGGTCAGGTTGGAGATCGTAAGACTGCTTCCGTTGGACATGTTGAATATCCGGACACTGTTGCCGCCGCTGACGGTCACGGTGTATCCCGTCGCATCGAGGACCGTGTTGGCGCTAATAATTTTCGTGCTGGTAACGGCAACAGTGCCATCGGAGCCCAGCGTCACGATCCCGCCTCCGTTTACCGCATTGTTCAAATCGGCTTCGCAGCGGTTCGTCACCACTCCGCCGCCATGTATCGTTGAAGCCAGGAGGGAAATGACTGCGGCCAAAATGCTCGTGCGCCGGAGGGCCGAAGGTCGAAGGTTACATATAGGCCAAAAAGCGGATTTTGCACTCATGGGGTCTGGTGGTCTGAGGTTGGTCTTTACTGGAAAACGGTCCCATTGCTAGGGCTGTCAATCGTGATGGTCAGAGCTCCAACCGTTGGGTCGTAGGGATTGGCGTCCATCCAATCCGGCACCCCGTCGCCATCAGAGTCGCCAGGGCATACATCAGTCAAGCTTCCGGTAAACGAAGGAGGGTCGTTAACAGGAGTGATTACTCCGCATCGAGTCGAGTTGTTAATCGAGGCGGAACAGCTGTTCGCATAAAGGCCTAGCTGGCATATCTCCAGGACCGAGTTGTCAAACTCTCCACCAGGCGTTTCGAACTGCACGCCTCGTTGAGCCCAACGGATTCTAACGCCCGTTACGGTAATCCAGGAGGAAAGGTAATAGGGCCAGATAGCCTGGGACGCCGCGTAATTGGGCACGTGCGTGCTATCACTGATTGGATCTCCATACTGGTCATCGTCCTTCGAGGTAAGGATTGTGGGCGGCGAATTGGTGTCAGTGTTAAAGACAAAAGAGCCGTAACCCAGCAGATACACACCAGCCGCGTACTTAAGTGTGGAATTTGATTGCAGGGTCAACGTGCCTGAAAAATACCCGTCAGATGCCAGGTAGTATGTGCTTCCACTGGAGAATGTATAATCCACGTTTCCGGAAACCGTGAAATAATCCAACACGTAGCCCGTTGGGCGATAGGGGCTTTTGGCAACCTGGATCCCCTGTTGAGCGGCCCGCAAGGCTTTCTTTGGGCCGGGCGCAGTGACGCGGGCACTTCTGCGTTCTTTGGGATTTGAGAGCAGCGCCCCCTGGCCCGCCGGCGGCAATGAGCCCATTTGCGCTTTTATGCTGGACCATAAGACGGATTCGATGAGATACGTTCTCGTGCCGTCTGAACTGACCAACCAGCGCTTTGCAACAGGGACCAAACTTGGATCAGCGGCAGGATTGGGAATCTTTATCTTAGCTGCGACGTTCGTGTCCGTATTTCCATTTCCGCTCAGGGGGAAGGCTCGGCCCAAGGGATACCAGAGGTCACCGAAATCCAAAGTCTGATCCACGAGGTCGGGCTCAGCCATGCTGCTGCGCAGAGTCGGGTCACTAGTGCTTTGGAGGATCGAAGAACGAATCTGAGGCGTCGGCGGGTTAAGATACTCATGCCACAGTTCCAGGCGCATCGAGGAGGCCGCGGAAGAGGCAGGAACTTTAGGACTTTCCAATAGAATCAGGTCGGTTTCGATCGCGGCTTTTGTATAGGTCACGCGAAAATCTGCTTTGATCGATTGAAATATGGATCGATAAACGATTTGGTTCGGCGGAAGCAGTTCGGCTGTGCAGTCACGCGGCAAGGAGACTAGCTGCCGCTCCCCGGTGGTGGCATTGTAAAGATAGAGTCCCGCGACGCGCGTTTTAAAAACGCGGTTGCTAATCGTGACAAACGTTATCGCGCCCGCCGTATTGAGATTGGGGCTGAAGTAAGCCTTCATAGGGCCGTGAATAGCAGCCGCACTCCCATCCGGCATGAGTTCGATAAGGTCCTGAGAGGGTTGCCAAACGCCTGAACCGTCCAGGTAATTTAGCCCAGAGCCAACCTCGATATACCGGTGGAGTAGCTGGTTGGAAACCTCTCCTGTGGTCGCGTTGGTGACAGCTTGGACCGCCAGCTTCTCCGTCGAGCACGCATCGCGAGCGCCATCTTGCCAGATCAGTTGGGTGGCGTTCAAACCGGGGCTTGAGGTTGGAGCTAGCCCTGCATCTGCACTGAGAACGCGTGGGTAAAACAGCACAGTAGCGGCGCTGCACAAAAGCAATGCCTCGCAACGCAAAAGCACGGGCCGTGTAAAGGGGTTAGGTCTGGTTTTCATAAGTGGAACTGAAATGAATGAGTGTCTGGTTGTCCGTCCGCGTCCGTCCGTCTGATTGTGCTCAGGCAGAGCATTCCCGCTGGCAAACTGTTTCCGCTTGCTAAGGCAGCAAACAATGCCTGTCCCTACCACTGTTTTGGCTTTCGAGCGGCAGGAGCTAAAGCTCCTCTCCTGTCTCCCTGAGGACATTTATCCTTCATTCGCGAAACTTTGTCAACAAGTTATTAAAATAAATGTTAGAAATATTTCCACAGCCGCTGCCACGGTTTGTGGACGAAAGGTGTTGGAACGTTACGATAATGGCATATGGGGGCACGAACGCGGCTGTCCGACTACTGACACTTTGCCGCAGCAATGCGCCCAGCCGCGGCCCACGGTGCCAAAGTGCGCTGTGACGATGTCGCTTCATTTGGTGCAACAAAAACTCTTCGCACCACCTCCGACGCTTCCTTGCGCACGCCTTCGCCGTCGTCGAAGACCCGGTCACGCCAGGCTTTCCACCTCCAACCCAGTGCTCGATTCAGCCCTCGTAGCCCAGACCCCAGCAATTCGACCAGCCCCCCCTCCGCACTACGTCGCTGGCACGCCCGCACCGTATGGCCGCCTGACCGCCGTTCCGGCTCACCCTGGGGCGGTCACGGCACCAATCGTCTCAAGCGCATTCCCCTCAAGCCGGTTGTTCACAAAAACAAACGTTCTGAGCTTTGGACCTGCAGCCTTGCCTTCGGCAACCAAAGCCCGTCCAGCGGCACGCGCCTCAGGGTTTTCCTCTTTGATTTTGTCATATGGCTCGAAAGCTTTGACTGCCTCCTCGTATCTGCGGCCGGGCTTGAGCAGGAACCGGGCGGCCAGCAAGTTCGGATTCGTCCGGCTTCCCGGCAGCGCCATTTGCTCGCCGACTGGCGGCATCGCCTCCCAGGAATTAAACACATGCGTTACCCCATGGCGTGCGAGGCAGTGGAAATACTCTGGTCGAAGCCAGTTCTTGTTGCGCATCTCTACGCCATACGGCCACCCTTTGGGCAACGCCCCCAGGAACTTGTCCAGGTCGGCAATAAAGTCTCGGCCATGTTCGTAGTCTGTCGGCCAGAATCGCGAAAACTCGAACATGAGCAGCCCGACCGCCTGGCGGACGGGTTCGCACGGCTGCAGGAACGCCTTCGCAAACAGCTCAGCATTCAGGAAATTCTCATTCGGTTTTCCGGCCTGTTCACCGAACCGGTCCAGTTTCGGAAATTTCTTGATCGTGATGGCATCAGTGACCTTCAAGCCGAACATGAAATCATCCGGCGTCTGATTGACCATGCCTTCCAGATACTGCTGGCTGGGAAAGTTGTAATACGCTGCATCAACGCAGACCGTCTTGAACACCTCGGCATACTCTCTGAGGGATTCTCGATTAAAGCGCGTCTGGGCGAACTTCCCTCGATACTCGTAGCGCGAGGGCGTGTAGAGCATCCCGTTCCAGCCGGGGTATTTCCAGGAAGACGTGCCGATGAACACCCCTTGGGCCGCGAGGGAAGCAGCCCGCTCAGCCAGGTCTTGACGGGTGACTTTCACGCCCTGTTATCTACGCTACCCAACCGCCTATGGCAACGAGCCCGAACAGCTCCTCGACAATTCGATACTCCCTTCTCAACTCTTGCCGCTTGTCAGCAAGGGCACGGCGGATACACTGCTTAAGGTTGGCCGTCATAGCGCGTCATGCCAATTCCATCCACATTCACCGGTGCGACCGCCTGGTCGCCGCTACACAGCGACATCCAAGCGTTTGGCGAAGCGGTCCGGGTCGGTGAGGAAGACTTGCTCGCAGCGTTGGGGGCAGTTGGATTTTGGCGCCTTCGGTTTACAGACCCATTCTGCCTGGAGCATCGAGGAGAGCATATTACTTGGTTTCGCTACGAGGATTTGATCTGGGCGCTTGGGGAGTCCTTTCGGCGGATCATGCTTCGCGCCCGGTCTCTTCGCAGCCGGGAGCGTGTTTTCGAGGCAGTACGAGGAATTTGCCTCGACAGACGATTGGGCAAGGGACGAGAGAGCTTCACCATGCTGCTTGGTCATTATGGCGGCGCAGCGCAGATTCCCACCCTGGTGCAATTGCTGGACGACCCGGAGGTTTCCGGCCATGCCGTCTATGCGCTTCGGCTGCTCAGCGCGGCTGGGGCAGCCGACAAGGTTCGTCCCTTTCTCGATTCACCCAAGGCGTGGGTGAGGAAGGAAGCGCGAAAGTATTTCCAGAAGATTGAGTCAGCGGTAGAAACATGACCACGGCCAACAACAGCATGCAGCCGATGGGAGCCAGCCGTTCAGCTCGGTCTGCATTCGCTGCTCAGTGGCGGCTGGCTTCCGCCGCTGATGCTGGACGTTGACCACCCCCCCCGCTTCGCTCCGTCGACACGCCCACCCAATTCCGGCCACCATTCGCGCTCGACCAGCCTACGCTTCGCAATTCGACACCCCTAAGCCAAACCTAACCTCCCCACAATTCGAACCACCCACGCTTCGCATTTCGATACTCCCTCCGCAATTCGTGGGGCGTGTCGGCGCGGCACACCTGTCGGGCGCACCAATGCCCGCTGTGATTCCAATGTCCCTCCTGCCTTCATGGTAGTGGTGCCGCGCCGCCAGCCCCGCCCTTCCACACTCGACCAGCCCACGCTTCGCAGTTCGCGGCTGGCACGCCCGCGCCGCCTGACCGCCTGCCCGGCGCAGGCGGAAAGCAACAGGCGGCGCGGCGGCCAGCCAGTCCCACCGCTAACCTAAGCCAACCAGCATTTCGAACGCGCCCCGCTTCGCTCATGAGCCGGCAGGCAGCAGTCCCGCCAGCCCCGCAAAGATTTCAGAGGTGTAGTTAATCGATGCGGGGCTGTCAGGCCTGCTGCTCCGTCTGCCGGCTCATTCGCTCCGCTCCGCCAATAGTATGGTGGAAACGACTCCTTCGGGCCAGCTACGTCTCCCTCCGCCCTGCACCACACCCCTGCCAGCGGCCCACTGTATTTTTTGTATTTGTTTCAAAGAAAAAAGTGATGAAACAAATACAAAAAATACAGTGGGCCGCCGGGCGTTGGCAGGTGGTGGTTCGCGTTCGTTGGCAGCGGTTGCAGGGTCGCGTGGCAGGCTTCTATTTCCAGCGCGTCACCCTTCCGGTGCAGTTCTGGCGTGCGTGCGGTTGTCCGTCCCAGTTTCCTCCTCCGCGTCTCCCGTGGTG
>Ga0210409_10002301_pt1 | contig 22910 bp, 15 predicted proteins | sample IncBWH17MmetaG_FD_161649 | JGI IMG/M metagenome (GOLD analysis project Ga0210409, IMG submission 161649) | Forest soil microbial communities from Barre Woods Harvard Forest LTER site, Petersham, Massachusetts, United States - Inc-BW-H-17-M | ecosystem: Environmental > Terrestrial > Soil >...
TTCGCTGTCGTAGTTGTAGGAGCCGGCGAGTTTCACTCCGGCAAGTTCGTGGATAGTGGGGTCGTCGGCAACGCTGAGAAATTTCGGAAGGACTTCCTGGTTGACCTTCTTGGTGAAGGTTTGTCCCTCGTCTTCATCGCGCTGGCGGTGACCTTCCAGGCGATGGCCAAGGACTTCGTGGAAGAAAACGGCGGCGGCGCGTCCGCTGAGGAGCGCGGGGCCATCGTAGGGCTCGGCGGCGGGAGCTTTGCGCAAATCTTTCAGGTCCGCGGCGATCTTGTCGATTTTGGCGGTGAGTTCGGCTTCGCTGGGGAGAGCGGCGGCCGAAGGGGCTTGAAACGTTTCGACGCGAATGAGTTCCATGCCGTCGTCAGCGCGGGTTTCCGCTTCCATAATCATGCGCGTGCTGGCGTTGGGCGAGGCGATCGCGGTGCCTTCGCTGGAGACAAGGCGCGAGTTGGAATTTTGGACTTGCAGGACGACGGTAGCGAAATAGACGCCGGGGTATTTGCGGAAGGCTCCGGAAAGGCGGCGAATCTCGCCCTCCCACGCGGCGCGATCGAAACCTTGCGGGTTTAGCGCTTCACCAGCGTGCGTTTGTGGGGCTTCTTTGGAGAAATCGGGGGACTTGTCTTCTTCTTCGGCGCGCACGGCGGTGTTGGTCTTGACATTGAGGAAGGCGGGGGCGGCGCGCTTGTACTCGCGATCCGTGAGGTCCCACAGGACGCGGGAGATGGCGTCGGGATCATCGCCGAGGGGAAGGGTGCCGGAGGTCATGCCACTGGCGCGGCTTTGTCCGTGGGTGTTGTCGAGTGCAGGCGAGCCGACACGCATTACCACGTCGGCTTGACGACGCTGCAGGGCGGCGTCGGTCAGCAAGCTGCCGTAGGAGCCGACGATAAAGACGATGTCCTGGTCATTGACGGTGTAGCTGAGGAAGTAGGGAGCCGGGTCGGTCTTGGCGAGCGAAGTGGTGGCGCGAGAAAGTTCGCGCTGCATGACGTTGAGAATGGGATCGGAAGCTTTTACGGGTTGCGTGTTTGTGGACGCGGAGTTCTCCGCCGGCGCCGCGGAGAGAAAGGAGGCAAACGAAAGCTGCAGCGCCATGAGACAGCAGCCTGCTAGGCGAAGAGACTCGCGCGCGGAGAGGAGCGATTTGAAATTGGAAAGAGGCAACTTCAGTTGGGCTGGTACAAACTGAATCATTTTCACTACAGTCTCCCGGTACAGCGATATCCGAAAGGGCTTGATGGACCCCTGATGAGTTCGAGCTATTTGAGGTGAACGATAAGAAGTATGCCTTAGCGTTCCTCGCAGCGCAATTCACGCGTTATCGAAGCGTTCCCGTTGAGTTAACCGCGCGCCGTTCGCAAATTCCACCGACGAAATTTGCTTGCGCCCCTCTAGTTTGACGGATAGTAGGCGCAATAAGGTTGCGCGGCCACAGGCGATTAAGATTTGCGTGTCCTCGCGAACAATGCTTCCGGGCGGGCTGACGACGAGGGTGCGCAAGGAGAAAGGCTCGGCCCAAAGATGGCAGGTTTGACCGCGAAAAGAGGAGTAGGCGCCGGGCCAGGGATCGAAGCCGCGCATGCGGTTGTAGATTTCTTGCGCGGGGCGGTTCCAGTCGATGCGGCCGTCTTCTTTTTTTAGGAGGGGGGCGTAGGTCGCTTCCGAATTGTTTTGCGGGCGGGAGGCCAGGTTTCCGGCGGCAATGCGGCGCAGCGTGTCGAGCATGAGCGGGGCGCCGGCTTCGGCCATGCTCGCGGCGAGTTCGGGTGCGGTCTCCTCCGGGGCGATGTCCAATTCTTCTTGCAGGAGGATGTTTCCCGTATCCATTCCGGCGTCGATGCGCATGGTGGTAAGGCCGGTCTGCGTTTCACCGTTGGCGATGGCCCAGTTGATGGGAGCAGCGCCGCGATATTTTGGAAGTAGCGAGGCGTGAAGATTGATCCAGCCGAGTTTGGGAATGGTTAGGAGCGCAGTGGGGATGATTTGTCCGTAGGCGATGATGACGATGCAGTCTGGCGCGAGTTTGGCTAGCAGGTCGCGTGCTTCGGGTGAGCGGATTTTTTCCGGCTGGTGCACCGGGACATTGGCCGCTATGGCGGCGTCTTTCAACGGAGATGCCGAGATTTGCCCGCCTCGACCGCGAGGACGGTCGGGTTGCGTAATTACGGCAGCGATCTCGATGTCAGGTTGGGCGAGGAGATGGATGAAGGTGGGGACGGCGAAGTGCGGGGTGCCGCAGAAGAGGATGCGCATGAGAACTGTCTTACCACTCGCCTTGCTTTCTTAGCTTTTTGATTTTGCGCTTGATCAGGTCGCGCTTCAGCATGCTCAAGTGCTGAATGAAGAGAATGCCGTTGAGGTGATCGATTTCGTGGCAGAAGGCGCGGGCGAGGAGGTCTTCGCCGCGAATTTCGAAGGATTCACCCTTGGCGTTTTGGGCTTTTACGGTGACGAATTGCGGGCGCAGAACGTAGCCGCGAAAACCGGGAATGGAGAGGCAACCTTCTTCTTCGCGCTTTTCGCCCTCGGCGTGAATAATTTCCGGGTTGGCGAGAACGAGTTTCGCTTCGGGATTTTTTCCGCCGGTAACGTCAACGACGGCCATGCGCAGGTGCAAGCCGATTTGGGGGGCAGCCAAGCCGACGCCTTGCGCGGCGTACATGGAGGCGAACATATCTTCCGCGAGCTGCGCGAGTTCGGTATCGAATTGTTTTACTGGTGCAGTGGGTTTTTCCAGGATGGGATCGCCGTACTTGACGATCGGGTAGATCTTGCGCGCAGCGGAAACGGGCTGGGTGACAGCCTGTGTGGCTTGCGTAGCTTCAGAACTCGTCGATTTGTCGGGCATAGGCATTGAAATTCCGCTGCATCTCGGCGAGAGAGTCTCCCCCAAATTTTTGCAGAAAAGCATCGGCGAGCACAAGGGCAACCATGGCTTCGCCGGCCACGCCCGCCGCGGGGACCACGCACCAGTCGGAGCGCTCGTAGGCGGCTTGCACCGGTTCCTTGGTGACCATGTTGGCGGTGCCGAGGGCGCGGCGCAGGGTGGAAATTGGCTTGAGGTAGGCGCGCACGACTACATCTTCACCGTTGGTGATGCCCCCTTCGAGACCTCCGGCGCGGTTGGAGGAGCGCCGGAAACGTTTCGCGGCCTTGTCGTAGGAGATTTCGTCTTGCACTTCGCTGCCGTAGGAACCGGCGGCGGTGACGCCCGCGCCGATTTCCACGCCTTTGACGGCCTGGATACTCATGACCGCCTGCGCGAGGCGGCCGTCGAGCTTTTCGTCCCATTGCGCATGACTGCCGAGACCGACGGGGACGTTGTGAGCGATCACTTCGAAGATGCCGCCGACGGTGTCGCCGGCTTTCAGAGCGGCATCGACTTCGGCTTTCATTTTGTCTTGAGCGGTGGAATCGACGCAGCGGAGCGGGGACTCGAGATCCGCACGAATCGCGAGGATTTCTTCCCAGCTGGCATTGCGAGCAAGTTTTACGTGTCCGACTTGCACCGTGTGGCTGGCGATTTCTGTGCCGAATTGGCGCAGCAGAAGCTTGGCGAAAGAGGCGGCGGCTACGCGAGCGGCTGTTTCGCGAGCGGAGGCGCGCTCCAGAACGTAGCGGGCGTCATGGAAATTAAATTTTAGCGAGCCGGCCAAGTCAGCGTGGCCCGGGCGCGGCGCAACCAGTTTCTTGTCTTGCCCTGCTAGGTCGGGAGAGTCCTCGACGGGGAGAGCTTTTTCCCAGTTGGCCCAGTCGCGATTTTCAATTCGCAGCGCCACAGGGGCGCCAATAGTCCTGCCGTGGCGCACTCCGGCGAAGATGTCCGCGCGATCTTTTTCAATTTTTTGGCGGCCGCCACGACCGTAACCAAGCTGGCGGCGATGCAGCTCGTGATTGATGAAATCAACGTCGATCGGAAGAGAAGCGGGCAATCCGGAAATGAAGGCCAGCAAGGCCTGTCCGTGCGATTCACCGGCAGTGTAAAAGCGCAACATAGGGAATTAGGAACAAGCAGTGTAGCGGCGGCGTGCTTGCGCGTCCAGCAGGGGAGAGGAGAACAGCAGGTCAGTTTCCGGTGACCCGACTTACCAGAAGTTTCGACTGCCGGAGCCAATCTTTAGCAGCTTTCGTAAACCTTGGGCCTCCACAATCTTGCTGCACGAGCATTGCCCTATCTTTGAGGTCACACTCTTACGCAAATTCTGCGGTGAGAGGGCATCTCAATGATAAAAATAACCGTTGGGATTCCAGGTTTTCGTTAGCTGTTTTCGAGGAAATCTTCCGTGCACACAATGACGGCAAACGAGCAGGATACTAGTTCGTTCAGTTGGTTCCCGTCCGCGGAACAGCTGCCGGATTCCGGAGAGATCGACAGCCACCACGCGCTGCTCGCCCTGCTCAACCGGATTTACTCGCGGCGGCGCACCGGCAAGTTGCAACTGGTCTTTGGGCGCTTGGAAAAGCAGCTCTTTTTCGACGGCGGCCAAGTGGTGTTCGCGACCAGCAGCGACCGGCAGGATAGCCTCGGGGAAATGATGCTTCGAGCCGGCGCCCTGACCCAGAGCCAGTTTGAGGAGGCCTCTTCGCTGGTACAGACGGGCCAGCGCTTTGGTTCTGCGATTGCCGAGATGGGCGTTTACGGAGTGCAGGAAATTGTCACTTGGGTGCAGCGGCAGCTTATTCAGATTACCGCATCCGTGCTCGACTATCCCGCCGGCCGATACTATTTCTTCGGTTCACTGGAAACAAATGTGGTCCCGGAAATCGGCATCCCGGTGCCGCTGGGGAAGCTGCTTTTGGAGGCGGTGCATACGGCGAAGGACCTGCCGCTCGACCAGCTCGCTGAGGACGCCGACCTACTGGTGGACTGCTCGCCCGATCCACTGCTGCTTTTTCAGGCAGTGGACCTGGAAAGAAGTGAACGGCACCTACTTGGCCTAATCTCCCGACCCCTGTCGGCCAAGGAGATTGTCTCTCTGTCCGGACTGCCGAAGGCTAAAGCCGCGCGCGCACTCTATGCCCTGTTGCTATTGGGATTCGTGGTAGGTGTACCGAGCAGCGCAAGCCTGACGCGCGGATCTGCCGCCCCCGTTTCGCCTCGCGTTCCCGAAGCACCGCCTTCGAGCCAAGCCGAAGACGGAGAACAATCGGAAGAAGAAATCCGAAGACTTCTCGAAGTCGTTGAGAAAGGGACTTACTACGATCTTTTTGGCGTTACTGCAAACTCCTCGCCCGCTCAGATCCAACAGAGCTTCAACCAATTAGCCCGGAAATTCCATCCGGATCGCCATATGGGGCAGGGTGAACGGGTGGGATTACTGCAGGATTTGATAGGGCGGGTGACGACGGCGTACAAGATTCTCATCGATGACGAACAACGCGCCATTTACGACAAGCAGCTTGCCAGCAGGAGTGTCTTCAACCTCGATAAAAGCAGGACCGAAAACCCGGAAAGCGTAGACGAATGCTTCACCCGGGCCAAACAGTGTTTGCGGGCGCACGATACGGAAGGATCCATTCTATGCCTGCGCAAGTGTGTGGCGATCGCCCCGGCCGTGGCCGAATACCACGCAATTCTGGCGCGGAGCCTGGCGGGACTGACGCAACACCACCAAGAGGCGATTCAGGAATTCGACAGAGCAATCGAACTGGATGCCCAAAACACATCCGTGTACTTCCAGTTTGCAGAGCTCTACGAGACGATGCAGCTGCCCTCGAACGCGGTCGGGCTGTACCGGAAGATTCTCGAGATCGACCCGGAACACAGCAAGGCCCGCGAGCGCCTGCGCGAGGTCGAATCGGCGCTAGGGGAGAAGCGAGCAGAAAATGACGAGAAATCCGTCTCGTTGCTCTCTCGTCTATTCGGCCGAAAGCCTCCGGAGCCTGAATTTGGCCCGGGGCCTCTCGCAATTCCGGAACAAGGGACGACCGAATTGTCTTCCAAAGAAAACGTAAGCCTCTTGACTACCTCGACCTCAGAGAGTTCGGCGGAAGCCACCGCCGATGAGCCGGAAGCACTGCCTCCTGGGCCCAACGTCGAGGAAGTGCAGGCGCTAAAGCGGGAAGTGGAAGCACTGAGAGAACAACTGAAGTCGAAGGAAATGACAGCAGGGGAGCAAGCGCACCTTCCGAAGCCTCCGTTGACTTCGACCAGCTCACTGCCGAAGCCCAAGTGGCAGCTCTGGGCAGGAGGAAATTTCACGCCAGGATTCCGGGCAGGAGTCGTGCGTCTCGCGCTGCTCACTGCAGCATTAGTGGTCACGGTAGCAAGCGCGGCGTGGTACAAGCACTGGATTCTGAGGAAGGCGGCGGCAAAAAGGGCATCGGCCAGCGTACCCTTAATCGCCATGAATGAGAGCACATTGCTGCCGCCGGGAGTCCAAGAGGCGAAGGAGTATTCGCAATTCAGCAATACAAAAGTGGCGGGTGGCGCGCCGGCGACCCCGCCAGGCGTGGCATCGCAGACGGCTGAGTCCCCCGCTCAACCCATCGCATCGAACGGTTCCGTAGCCCAGCCAGCTGTGAGGAGAATCTCTCCCTCTACACCGCTGGCGGGGAAGGGTGCAATGGTCCGTCCGACGACAAGAGCCACCTCTGATCCCAGTGTGGCTTCTGCGGTAGAGAGCGTCATGGTACCGCCGAAGTTGATCAAATCGGTGCGAGCGGTAGTTTCACCGGATGCCCTGCGGGACTTCGAAACGGGAAACGTCGTGATCGACGCGGTCGTGGGCACGGAAGGCGAAGTGTATTTCATAAGCGTGCTCTCGGGACCTCCGTCGCTGCGCGCCGCCGCCGTGGAAGCCGTGAAGCAATACCGATACGAGCCCGCGACGCGGAACGGCCAGCCTGTCCCGGCACACGTCAATATCACTATCCATTTCCGGTTCGAATCGTAAACAGCCTTGTTCAGCGCGACGCAGGCGCTAGCAGAGGACCTTCGGCATTCTTTTCGATACCATCGTGATAGGTGCGTGTTTTCTCGGTAGGGGGCCGGTTTCCGACTAGCGCGTTTGTTTTCTAGAGAGCGTACCCTTATTCAGAGGTAGCAGTCTCACCGCGAAATCGGCAAAGGCTCGGTAAGCCGCCTTGCAACTTGAACAGGGCATGCATGTGCTTTCGCGGCGGCAGGCGGAGAGATTCAGCCACTGCAAGAATGCTTGACGCGATGGGCGGTGGCGGTTACGCTTCTGTCTTAGTGTTTGTCTTGCAATCGTTTGGGCCGGCGATGTATCGATAGGGAATAGTGGCAGACACTCCTCTCCAGGTAGCGAGTCGCGAAGCCAAACCTGTGGAACGCATCTCCATGGGTGAGGTGCTAGGCGACGCCTTCAAGCAATTACTCGCCAATATTCAGGGTTATGCGGTGATGTCCGCTCAGGCGCTTGCGAATGTGGCCAGCGCGCCGCACTATCTACAGGACTTGCTCGACCAGATGGACGACATTGGCGTGGGTTCGCTGCCTATTGTGCTGATGTCCGGTTTGTTCATCGGGGCGGTGATGGTATTGCAGACGGGATCGCAATTTACGCGGTTCGGCCAGACGGCGCTGACCGGCGATGTGGTAGCGATTGCGTTGGTGCGCGAGCTGGGGCCGACACTGACGGGAATACTTGTGGCGGGGCGCTCGGCGTCGGGGATCGCATCGGTGCTGGGCTCGATGGTAGTGACCGAGCAGGTCGACGCGATGCGTGCCATGGGCACGGACCCAAGCCGGAAGCTGGTAACCCCGCGGGTGATAGCCGGGATCCTGATGTTGCCTTTGCTGACGGCGCTCAACGATTTCATAGGTTTGCTGGGTGGCTGTCTGGCTTCGGTTTTTTCGCTGCGCTTGAACGCCGTGGAATTCTGGACGCGAGCCATCAACGCACTCGATTTTGCGGACATCATGCAAGGGATGATGAAGCCGTTGGTCTATGGATTTATTCTGACCAGCGTTGGTTGCTACAAAGGATTGACGGTGAGCGGCGGCACGCAAGGAGTGGGCCGAGCAACCACGCAGGCGGTTGTGGTCGCATCGGTGATGATCATTGGAGCGGATTTGTTCCTGACGAAACTCGCCCTGTACCTCGGAGACAAGATCTTTTGACGACCTCCTCCCCACAAGAGACGGACTCCCCACAAGGGACGGAAACTTCCGCGGTCGTAACCTTCGCAAATGTAAGAATTGGATTCGACGAAGGCGACATCCTGCGCGATGTGTCTTTCGCGGTGATGCCGCGAGAGACGCTGGTGCTGCTCGGGGAAACCGGAACAGGAAAAACGCTCACGCTTAAAATGGCGGCGGGATTGCTTCGACCGATGCGGGGTAAAATCGAAATGCTAGGTCAGGAAGTGTCTGCGATGAGCGAGAACGAATTGTTGGCCCATCGCCGGCAATTGGGGTTTGTGTTTCAGGAAGGAGCTTTGTTTGACTCCCTTTCCGTGTTCGAGAACGTGGCCTACGGCTTGCGCGAGGAGCGCGTGGCCGAAGAGGAGATTGAATCGCGCGTTCTTGAGGCGTTGCGTTTCGTGGAATTGGAGCATACCGGGGAGATGCTGCCCTCCGAGCTTTCCGGCGGCATGCGGCGGCGCGTATCTATTGCGCGGGCGTTGGCCACCAGGCCGCCGATCGTGCTTTATGATTCGCCAACGGCCGGGCTCGATCCGGTCACGGCGCAAACGATCATTACGCTGATCCTGCGCCTGCGCGATGTATATGGCGTAACGGCCATGCTGGCCACGCATCGATTACAGGATGGATTCGCGCTGGCCAAGTTTCGATTTGATGCCGAGAGCAAGCGGGTAGTACGGCTTACCGAGGCGGAAAACGCGGCCTCTGAGAACGAGCCTCCAACGCGGTTTATGGTCTACCGAGATGGGCGAGTCTATTTCGAGGGAGCGCCGGAAGAGTTTGCGGAGTCCAAAGACGCGTATTTGCAGCGATTTTTGGCGTCAATTTGATAGGCTGTGGGAGCAGAAGAGCAGGCGAGGACGGATCAATCGGGTAACTTTTTTCCAGAGCACTCGGGTAGTGTGTGCGTAAGGCGTAACGGGAAGGCGCGGGAAGGATAAAAGAGTTCATGGCGCTGCGCAAACAACTGACCTGGACGGAACTGCGCGTTGGGCTATTTGTGTTGGTGGGATTGTTTGTTCTTGCCGTGGGCATTTTTTATGTTACGGGCACGAATTTCATCGGTCCGAAGTACCGGCTGAAAACCTATCTCCCTGAAGTTTCTGATTTGGCCCAAGGTGCGCCGGTGCGCGTGGATGGCGTGGAAGTTGGCAATGTGGAAAACATCCGCCTGGTGCCGCGCACGCCAGGGCATCCTGTGGAGAAGAACAAAAACATCGAAGTAGTCATGCGCCTCGACCGCAAATTCCAAAACGACATACTGACAGATTCGACGGCGATGTTGGTTACGGAAGGCTTGCTCGGCAACCGAGTCGTGAACATCTCACGAGGTTTCACCGGTGTGCCGTTGAAAGAAGGCCAGGAAGTCACGGGTGTCGAAGAGAAGGCTATCAAGGAAGTGGTCGAACGCAGTGCGGACGTATTGGCCAATTTGCAGGCGCTTTCCGACAATGTGCGTGACTTGATGGCTGGTGTGCAAGCAGGCCGCGGCACGCTGGGCAAGCTGCTGACAGACGATCAGGTGTACAAGAACCTGAATAGCGCGCTTGTGAAAACAAACCAAGTGGTGAGCGATGTGCAGGCCGGCCAGGGCACGCTTGGGAAGCTGGTGGTTTCCGACGAATTGTATGGCAAGGTGAACGCAGCGGTCGACAATGTGAATGGCATTATGAGCGACGTACGCAGCCAGAAAGGCACGCTGGGCAAGTTGCTGTACGATCCGTCCCTTTACGATGAAGCGAAAAAGGCGCTGAGCAGCGGCAACGCAATGATTAGCGACGTACGCGAAGGTAAGGGCACGTTGGGCAAGCTGGCTACCGACGATGCGCTGTACAACAAACTCAAAGACACGAGCACAAATCTTGCCAACGCGACGGCGAAACTGAATGACAACACCACGACGGCGGGGAAACTCTTCTCGGATCCCCAGTTGTATGACAACCTGACCGGGCTAACCGGAGACCTGCGCTTGCTAATCGGGGAATTCCGTCAGAATCCAAAGAAGTTCTTGCATTTCAAGGTCACGGTATTTTGAGGATTTTGGTGTTTTTTACCGCAACGCCCAGCGCTGTGTTGTAATGGATTTGTAACAAAAACTATATAAGCTCCAGCGAACCGAGTTGATCGTGCCCACAAATGTGACGGATACACAGGATCAGAAAGCGCCGCCGCGTCCGGAGGCGGCAAAGTCCACACTGCCCCAACCGGGACGTCCGGTTCCGAGTCGCGCGTATCCGGGTGCGCTCATCGTCGTGGAAGGCACAGACGGCTCCGGCAAGAGCACGCAACTGTATTTGCTGAAGCGCTGGCTGGAGATTGGCGGATACCGGCTGCACTTTACGGAGTGGAACTCCTCGCCGCTGGTGAAGTCCGCTACGCGCCGCGGGAAGCAGAGGCGGCTGCTCACGCCCACGACATTTTCCCTGCTGCATGCGGCGGATTTTGCGGATCGTTGCGAGCGGCAGATCATGCCCTTGCTGCAGGGCGATTATCTGGTGCTCGCGGACCGCTACATCTACACGGCGTTTGCGCGCGATGCTTCGCGCGGGTGCCCTCCCCGGTGGTTGCGCAATCTTTATCGCTTCGCGCCCGTTCCCGATATCACCTTTTATTTTCGCGCGCCGCTCGATGTCGCCGTCCACCGCATTCTGAGTGGGCGCCCGAAGTTGAAATATTATGAAGCAGGGATGGACTTGGGCCTCTCGTACGACCGCGCGGAAAGCTTTCGCCTGTTCCAGGCACGCATTCTCGAGGAATACGACAAAATGGTGGACACCGACAATTTCGTGGTGCTGGATGGGACTATTCCCGTCAATAAACTGCAAAAACAGATGCGCGACATCGTAGCGTCGAAAATCGATCTGAAGCGGTTCGCACCGCGTGTGGCCGAAGCCGAATAAAATGTCCGAGCAGGAAAAAGACAAAGAGAAAGCAGGCGTCGCCGCACCGAGCGCGGCTGACGCCACATCCGCGCCGGTACCTGGTTCCGTAACGAGGGCCGCGACCGAAGAAGAAGCTTCGCAATATTTTTATGGCGAGGCGCTGGTCGGCTTCGATCCCAGCGAGATTAGCGGGAGCTTGATTGTCATCGAAGGGATGGATGGCTCCGGCCGATCGACGCAGATCGCTTTGCTGCAGGAATGGCTGGAATCCGAGGGCTTCGCGGTGCAGACCAGCGGGCTGAGGCGTTCGAATCTGGTTGGCCGCGATATCGATGAACTGCTGGCGAAAAACGCGGTCACCCGCCTGACTCTCTCCCTGATGTACGCCACGGATTTTTTCGATCAAGTGGAGCATCGCATTCTGCCCGCGCTGCGGGCCGGCACGGTTGTGCTCGCGGACCGCTTCATCTTCACGCTAATCGCGCGCGGCGTGGTGCGCGGCATTAATCGCGATTACATCAGTGGTCTCTACGCGATGGCGCTCCGCCCGCACCTCACGTTTTGGCTCAACGTTCGTCCGGAAACCGCCTTCGCACGCGAGTTTAAGAAAGCGCAGGCCATCAGTTATTGGGAAGCGGGCCGGGATATGTCGCTTTCCCACGACCTGTATTGGTCCTTCATTCGCTACCAAACGATGATCAAGCGCGAGTTTGAGGTCATGGCCAAGCGTCACAATTTTCTGGAGCTGGATGGCGAAGCAAGCGTCTCCGCGGTGAATAAGCAGCTTCGCCAACGCATCGCTGAGCAGTTGGGTATTCGGGCCACGAAATACACTCCCTCCGCTGCATTGGCGCACCTCTGGCGGTAAACTCTGCTCATGTCTGAGCCGGTCCACATTGCCGCCATTGATGCGGGCTCAAACGCGGTACGCCTGTCTGTGGCGCGTGCCTATTCCGCGTTGGACATAGAGCCACTGCACAATGAACGTTACTCGTTGCGCCTTGGAGAAAGCGTCTTCCTGCGGCATCGCTTCAGCGAAGACATTTTCAAAAAGGGCGTGAAGGCGTTCCGCCATTTCAAAGAAGTCATGGACGAATTCGGCGTGACTCGCTATCGCGCGGTGGCCACCAGCGCTTCTCGCGAAGCTCGCAACCGCGACGCCTTCGTGCGTCATATCAAGCTGAAGGCTGGCATCGCGCTTCAAGTAATAAGCGGTGCAGAAGAATCCCGGCTGGGCAGGGAAGCAGCCATCGCGGCCCTTGGACCGGAATCGCCCCCGCGTTGCATTGCAGACCTCGGCGGCGGAAGCCTGGAGATCAACATCCTTCGCGACCATGCCGTCGAGCAAAGCGCGCAATTGCCGGTGGGCACCGTACGCCTGATGACCACGCTGAACATTCCAGGCGTGATTCGTCCGGGACAAGAGGAGCAGGTGCGGCGCTACGTGCGCGCACTGCTGGAGTCGCGCCTGCCATCGCGACCGAACCTTGCCGACAGCATCGCGGTTGCGCTCGGCGGAAACGCGGAAACTCTGATGACCGTAGCGCCCGGTCCCCGAGAGCACGGCGTGCCGACTCTGCAGCTTTCGCTGTTGCGCGAACGTCTTGACGATATTCTGCGTCGCGATGTGCGTGAGCGCATGAAGGCTTACGCTGTTCGCCGCGACCGCGCCGATGTGATGGGGATCGCGGCAATCACGTTTGTCGCGCTCGGCCGCTACCTCAACCTGCGCACTCTCTCGATTCCAGGTGTCGGAATTCGCGAAGGTTTGCTTCAGGAAATTGCGCGCGAGGCTTTCTCTCGCAAGGAGCCGCATCGCTACAATGCGGCCGCGCGCCAGCTACTCGTCGGCACGCGCAGCTTCGCCCGCCGGCTCGAATACGACCAGCGGCATGCCGAACATGTGCGCGAGCTGAGCATCCAACTCTTCGATGAGTTACAGCCCGTTCATCATTTGCCCGCGGAATCGCGCGTGCTCCTGGAAGCTGGAGCGCTACTCCACGACACGGGACACATGATCAGCCATCGCGGACACCACAAGCACGGCGAATATCTGGCGCTGAACGGAGATATTCCAGGTCTGGAAAGCCGGAACCGCGCAATGGTGGCGGCACTCGTGCGCTATCACAATCGAAAGTCCGAGCCTGCCGGCCACCATGTCGCGTATTCTTCACTCAATAACAACGATAAGCGCGTGGCTCGGCGCCTGGCGGCGATTCTGCGCATCGCGGAAGCCCTGGACCATTCGCATCGCCAGCGTGTTACGAACGTCGATGCGTCGTTTCAACGCGGCGCCGTGGGCGTGCAAATCAGCGCGCGTGGCGATGCCGCGGAAGATCTGCGCGATGCTAACGGCAGCGCCGGGCTTTTTGAAAAGGAATTTCACGTGCGCGTGTTTTTCCGGCAGGCTGCAGGTTCCCTCGTGTATCTCGGCCGTGGATGAAACGCGAATTTGTCGGTCAGGAGAAATCTAACTCATGCAGTTGTACATCGTCCGCCACGGAATCGCCATCGACCGCGACGACCCGAAGTGCCCGTCGGAAGCGGAACGCTACCTGACCGAGGAAGGCGTCGAGAAAACCAGGCAAGCGGCCAAAGGCATTGCGGCGTTGGAGGTTCATGCCGACCTGATGATTAGCAGTCCGTACGTACGAGCAATGCAAACGGCCGAGATCTTCGCGGGCGCCCTTGACTATCCGAAGCAAAAAATCCGCTCTACGGATAGCCTACTCCCCGGAGCGGAGCCCGGCGCGTTCTTACGCGAGCTGGCGCGCGAGAAGAACGCATCCTCCGTATTTTGCTTTGGCCACGCGCCGCACGTGGATGCTCTGCTGGCCACCTCTGTAGGCGCGCAGCACCACATCACGTCAATGAAGAAGGCGGGAGTGGCTTTCGTTGAACTAAGACGCTTGTCGCCGCCCAGCGGACACCTTATCTGGCTGGCCACTCCGAAGCTCATTCGCAAGTCGAAGTAGCGCAATTCGCAGCGGGTAGCCAGGTTCGCTGGGTATGTGTAGTTGCTGCAGCTTTATCCCGCGTCGTGCTACCCTTTTGGCCGCAAGGGAGCCGTGCATGATCGAAAATAACTTCATTCCGCGTCGAAAATTCATTGCGCAAGCCGCCGCTACTGCTGCCGGTCTGACCATCGTGCCCCGGCACGTTCTCGGTCGCGGCTTTGTGCCGCCCAGCGACCTGCTCAACATCGCCGGCATCGGCGTAGGCGGTATGGGACGCACAAATATCACCAATCTTGCCTCGCAAAATATCGTCGCGCTCTGCGATGTCGATTGGGGCTATGCCGGAAAATCGTTGGACCGCCTCGACTCTGACATTGATAGATTGCGGGCCCGCATTGAAGGACCGCCCCCGGAGCCCACGCCAGGTCACGAGGGTCCTGAATTCAATCGCGAGAGAGCACAAGCGCAGCTAGCGGACATGATGCGCCTGAAGACTGTGCACGTGCCAAAAGCCAAGCGCTACACGGACTATCGCCAGATGCTCGAGCAGCAAAAAGATATCGACGCCGTGGTGGTGGCCACCCCCGATCATATGCACGCCACTATCGCGCTCGCCGCCATGGACGTCGGCAAACACGTCTACGTGCAAAAGCCGCTGACCTGGTCGGTCGAAGAGGCCCGCCGCCTCGCACGCCGCGCCAAGGAAACAAAAGTTGCCACGCAAATGGGCAATCAAGGCCATTCCATGGACCAGGCGCGCACCGCGGTCGAATACATCTGGGCCGGCGCTATCGGAGACGTGCGCGAAGTCCACATCTGGACGAATCGCCCGCTAGGTTTCTGGCCGCAGGGCGTCCCGCGCCCCGAACCGCTGAAGGTTTCTGCCGACACCCTGCGCTGGAATGGCAACGGTGTGAACACGCGCCTGGCCGCCGCGCTGGCTGGTGACTATCCAGTGCCCGAAGGCCTCGACTGGAATCTTTTCCTCGGCATCGCTCCCCAAATCGCGTATCACCCCATCTATCATCCCTTTAATTGGCGGGGCTGGACCGACTGGGGAGTTGGCGCGATCGGCGACATGGGCGCGCATCTAATTGACCATTCCGTCTGGGCGCTCAATCTCGGCCTACCGACCACCGTCGAGACAATCTCGACCCCGTTCAACGGCGCGTCGTATCCCGGCGCTACGATGACCTTTTACGAATTTCCGGCGCGCGGCAATATGCCGCCGGTTAAACTCACTTGGTATGACGGCGGCCTTCTCCCCAACCGTCCCGACGAACTCGGCGACGAGCAATTGAACAAGGGCGGCGGCGCGATGCTTATCGGCAGCAAGGGCAAGCTGCTTCACGACACTTACGGTCTCAATCCGCGCCTTCTGCCTAAATCGCTGCATGATGCGGTTGGTAAGCCACCGCAAAAACTGCCGCGCATTCCTGGCGAACATCACGAACTGAACTGGGTCGATGCCGCCAAAGGCAAAACTGCAGCTAGTTGCCCCTTCGAATATGCCGCGCGCCTAACAGAAATCATGCTCCTCGGAGTTGTCGCGCTCCGCGCCGGAACCAAAATCCATTACGATGCCGAGAACATGCGCGTCACTAACGCCATCGGCGCCAACGATCACCTCACGCGCCAATACCGTTCTGGTTGGTAGGGTTTAAGCGAAAGTTTGGCTCCCGATGGTGACCCTGCGCGATGCCACCAAGCACGACTCCGCCGCCATCGCGCATTTGCACGCCGAGAGCTGGCGTTCCGCCTACCGTGGGATCTTGTCCGGCGATTACCTCGATCACCATGTCCACGCGGAGCGCGCTGCCCTGTGGCAGACGCGTTTTTCGGAAATAGACAGCAAGCCGTTTCTCGCTATCCTTGCGGAAGAAGGCGCGCGGTTGATGGGATTTGCCTGCGTCTTCCCGCGCGACCATCCGACGTTCGGCTCCTTCCTCGATAATCTGCACGTGGCCCCGCAAAATATTCGGCAGGGAATAGGCAGACGACTCCTTGGGGAGGTAGCTACGCGCCTCGTCAAACAGAGAGCACCCGGCGGCCTCTATCTTTGGGTTATCGAGAAAAACCGTAGGGCGCGCCAGTTTTATTCCAAGGCCGGTGCCGTGGAAGTGGAAACGGTCCCCATGCCCATGGCCGACGGCACACACCAAGCCGAAGTTCGCTGCTACTGGCCCGACCCCGTCCGCCTCCTGCTGTAGAGTCACGTTAACCCCGGTTTATATATGTAAATTCCTGATGGCATTTTCACGGGACTTATGGCACAGTGCCCGGCAGGCGTAGGTTACACAAAAAATACAAAAATTTAACAGAATCTCCGCGCAGTGTTGATGGCGCGGAACGGGTTCGCATGGTGCCATCCATCGCAGCCTTGGGAGGTAGTTGCTTGAACTGCAAGCTCTAAATCATTACAAGGAGTCGACCATGAAGAATACTTGGCGAGTGGGTATAGTGCTGTTCTTCGTTTGCTTTACTATCTCGAGAGTATCGTTTGCGCAGTCGGACCTTGGGACCATTTCCGGTTTCGTCAAAGACCCCTCTGGCGCGACCGTCGGCGGCGCGAAAGTCACGCTGAGCAATCAAAGTGGCCTGCTACGCCAAACGACCACCAACGATTCCGGTTTCTATACCGTCACCAATCTCCCGCGCGGCCTCTACACCTTACTGGTGGAGGCTCCCGGATTCCAGAGATACGAATCTCGGGACAACAAGCTCGATGCCGCCGCCAATCTGTTGATCGACGCATCGCTGGCCGTGGGCACCACCAGTCAGACCGTCGAAGTCTCAGCTTCGGCAGTCCAACTGCAAACCGAGTCCGCCACAGTACAAACACTCGTCACGCGCGAGCAGATCGATTCCCTCGAAATGAACGGCCGCAATCCCATTTTCATGGCCAACTTAGTGCCGGGAACGCGTGGCGGCACCCTTGCGAACCTTAACTTCAATTTCAGCCAGGGCCCCTCGAATATCAATGGAGCGCGCACGCCGGAAAGTTTGATTACTTATGATGGCGCGCCCGCTGTTCGCACTCGCTCGAATGGAACCAGCCTCGGCGCTGCCGACGTGGATTCCACTCAGGAAATTCAGATCCTGACCACCGATTACGCCGCCGAGTACGGCAGGTCCTCTGGCGGGCAGATTCGCGTCGTCTCCAAAGCAGGAGGGCAGGACTTTCACGGTGCCGCCTACGAGTACGCCCGCAACACCGTCTTCAACGCCAACCCCTGGCAGCGCAATGCCGTACCCGCCACCTCAAAAATTACCGCTCCCATTCACTACAATCAGTTCGGATACAACATCGGCGGGCCGCTTTATATTCCCAATCACTTCAATACCAGCAAAAACAAAATCTTCTGGTACTGGGGCCAGGAATGGGTGCGCTACGTCTTTACCGACACCAACAGCTTAACTGTCCCCACTCTCTTGATGCGCCAGGGTAACTTCAGTGAACTTCTCAGTCCCACAAACTTTTTTTACGGCAAGGCTGTGCAGCTCGTGGATCCGAAGACCGGTTTGCCCTTTCCTGGCAATATTCTCCCGGCGCCGGGCAGCGGCGCTGCCGGCTCAAGCGCCAGCGCCAATGGGCTCGGAATCCTCAACTCCTATCCTCTGCCCAATCTCGCTACGCCAATCAACGGCAATCGAAACTGGTTCTTTTCCGCCAAGCACCCGCAAAACCAGCGCAAGGATACTATCGCCGTCGACATGAATCTGACCGACAAACAGCGCCTGCAGTTCCGTCGCGTCTATTTCACCTTCTGGGAATACCAACCTCTGGATGGCGGCACCAATGAAACCCCAAAGTATTTCAATCGCCCCAATCAAACCAATTCCATCGATCACGTCTGGACGCTCAGCCCAACCAAGGTCAACGAGGTTTTGTTCAGCTTCAGCTTGGATCAGGTCTACATACCGGTGAACCAAGCCGCTTTTCTCGATCGTACCAAGGGCGTCGCGCAAGGCGCGGGACTCTTTGGCCTCAGCTATCCCTATATTTTCCCGACCGGTAAATTGATCCCGACACGCATTCCCACTGTGAACATGTCCGCATTTTCGGGACTCAGTGGCGGGCCTTACCCGTCGCATTCAACGGGCCCCATCTTTGACGTGTCAGACAGTTTCACTTGGATTCGCGGCAACCATACCTTCAAGTTCGGCGGGCTGTTTGAACACCAGGGCGAAAACGACAACGATGAGATCAATGTGCAGGCCTGTTCCACCTGCACGAACAATCAGAATGGCCAATTTCTCTTCAGCGACAACGGGGGGAAGTTCGTAAGGCCCGGATATGCCTTAGCGACCTCGGGCGCCGCGGTAGCCAATGCTGCTCTGGGGCTGTTTGACAGTTACTCCGAGATCGGCACTCGTGCCTACACCATCTTCCGGGGGAACATGTGGGAGGGCTTCGGCCAGGATACCTGGAAGGTTCGGCAGAATCTCACCCTCACCTTGGGAGCGCGTTACACCGTCATCGTTCCCTACCATGCTCTGTGGGGAAACATGATCGTGTTCGACCCCAGCTTCTATAATCCGGCCCTGGCGGTGACCGTTAGCCCCACCACCGGTCTCATTACCGGCTCTCCGACGATCGACCAGCTTTACAACGGCATGGTCATTCCGGGCAGTTCATTCCCCTCATCAGCCAACGGTCGCGTTCCAGCCGCCAGTTCCGGTCTTTACAATAATCTTTTCCGCGGCGTGCCCAACCATTACTCGGACATCCAGTGGGGCGACATTCAACCACGCGTAGGCATTGCTTACCAGCTCAACAGCAAAACCGTGCTCCGCACCGGCGGTGGGCGCTTCTTCACGCGTCTCGGGGTAAGCGATTCCATCTTTCTTGGCGGAAACCCGCCTTTTCAGCCCAACGCCAGCGTAACGTTTGGTAACGTCGATAACCCGGGAGGAACAGGCACCAATCCCGTTCCCTTGGTCGTGACCACACAAAGCAAGGCCTTTAAGAATCCCGAAGCGTGGGCTTGGAATTTCATGGTCGAGCGCGAGGTATTCTGGAAATCCTTACTCAGCGTTGGCTATGTCGCTCGCCGCGGTCTGCATTTGCAGCGAGAGGCGGACATCAATCAGCCAACCCTCGCGACCGTAGCAGCAAATCCCGGCGTCAATATCAACGCCATGCGGCCTTACAAAGGCTTCGGCTCCATCCGCCGAACGGATAACGTCGCGAATTCGATGTACAACTCTTTGCAAGTGGCCTGGAACCGGCGCTTCAACAACGGCCTTCAGTTCGGCGCGTCTTACACGCTCTCCAAGAGCATGGATAATGGCTCCAACCAGCGCGACGTTGTTCCCGATACCTACGATATCAGTATGCTGTGGGGCCCATCGGAGTTTGACGCTCGCCATATCTTCGTTGCCAATTACCTTTACCAGTTGCCTTTCTTTCATGGTCGTTCTGGTTTCGTCGCCAAGGCGCTGGGTGGCTGGCAGATCAGCGGAATCACGCAGTTTCAAACCGGCTTGCCCTGCAGCATTGCTGGGAACAGTGACTATGCAGGTGTCGGCCTGGATTCCAACTATGGCTGTGGAGTCAACGGCCAGTACTGGGTAAAGAATGGAAATCCCAGTTACGTCAAGACCTTCGGCCCGAGCGGCCAATGGTTCGCCACTACCAACCCTGATGGAACGCCGATCTTCACCGCTCCGGCGGCGGGAACGTTCAATACCCAGCGCGTTCGCAACATCATCTATCAGCCCGGATTTTCAAACTGGAACATGGGTCTCTTCAAGGCCTTCCCTGTTAACGAGCGGTGGGGCTTCCAGTTCCGTGCCGAAGCCTTCAACGTGTGGAATCATCCTAATTGGTGTGGCGCCAGCGGATGCAGCGGAACAACCAATATCGGGCTGGACCCCACCAACGCCAAGACATTCGGCAAAGTGCTGACTAAGGGCGGCGGCGGTTCGGGAAGCGGCGAACGCAACCTGCAGCTCTCGCTGCGCGCCTATTTTTAGCCGCAAGCAAAATTGACTCCTGCCCTGAGTAGCCTCCGGCTTCTCAGTTCGCGGCCTCTGCCGTGGCGCGCTGGCCTGTTGTGTTCGCCAAAGATGTGGCTTTCGCTTTGTCTCGTAGCCCTAGCGACGCTGCTGCAGAGCACTAGCCCCTGCATCGACAACATCAGTTGTCCTGGTAGCCGCCGCCCGTTAGACGTACTGCTACAATGATTGCAGGAGCACCCTACACCACGCATGTTCGCTGTTCGCCTTATTGGCGTTCTCGCGCTGGTCGCGCTCAATGGGTTCTTCGCCGCGGCGGAGTTCTCGCTAGTCGCTGTGCGCCTCTCTCGCGTGCGCCAGCTCGTCCGTCAGGGTGATACGCGCGCTCGCGTTGTCGAAGTCCTCTTGGGCGATCTGCATCGGGTGGTTTCCGGCGTACAGCTGGGAATTACGCTGACCAGCCTGGCCATCGGTGCGCTTGGCGAATCGACCCTTGCGGGTATCATCCGCTCGCTCGTGCCGGGAATTGCTGATTCACGCTTCACCCTTCTTGTACACGCTGCCGCCCTGGCGGTCGCGTTCGCCTTGCTTAGCGCCTTGCACGTGGTCGTTGGTGAGCTGGTTCCCAAGACGATAAGTTTGGCGCGCGCCGAACGCGTCGCTCTGTTGATTGCGCGTCCCTTTTCCTGGTTCGTGACAACGTTCCGCTGGGCGATCGACCTTCTCGAGGACATTTCCGGTAGCATCGTGAAGGCCCTCGGCGTCTCCGAACCGCAGATGCCCAACGCGGCACACTCCACCGAGGAGCTGCAAATTCAAATTCAGCAGGCTCGCGAGCGTGGACTCCTTGCTCCCGGCGAGGAAAAGTTCATCGTCAGCGCCATCGAACTCGGCCAGGTGCAAGTGCGCGAAATCATGGTGCCCCGCCCGGATATGCACACGCTTCCTGTCGAATCCACGCTTGACGAGGTCCTGCGCGCGTTCGCCGCCACGCAGCGTTCGCGCATTCCTGTCTATCGCGGCAGCGAAGATCAGATTCTCGGTTTTGTGCATATCAAAGACATGCTGTGGGTTCTTCTGGATCGCGAGCGGCGCCTGGAAGAAAACCTTTCGGCCTCGCCCTTCGATCTGCGCCGCGTGTTGCGCGAGGTGCTTATCGTCCCGGAGACAAAACCCGCCAGCGAGTTGCTTCTGGAGCTGCGCACGCATCACGTGGGTTTAGCCATCGTGGTCGACGAATTCGGCAGCGTTCTCGGTCTCGTCACCCTGGAAGACATCCTGGAGCAAGTCGTCGGCGAGATTCACGACGAATTCGACGTCGTCGAGCGCCCGCTCACCCTGGCCGACGGTGCAATAATCTTTGACGCCGCGTTGAATGTCCGCGACCTCGATACGCAATACAACATCACGCTGCCGGAAGATCCGGCCTATGCAACGGTTGGAGGATTCGTTCTCGATCAGCTCGGCTTCATTCCGCGCGGCGGCGAAAGCTTCGAATATGGAAACTATCGCTTCTCGGTCGTCGAAATGGACGGCAAGCGCGTCGCCCGAGTAAAAGTGCAGCGCGCCCGGCCTGTCGTGGATGATCGGCCGGCGGAACCAGCCGCGGCCGCCCCTGCGCCCGACGAATCACCGTCCGTCAGAGCCGCAGGATCCTCGCAATCGAATTCTTCGGCGGATCCGCGCTGATGGCGCGCCACGTCCTGCAGCGCTTTTACTAACCCTTCCTGCTCCCTGGCTGGTGCTCACTCTCGTCTCCATGCTGCGGATCGCGCCGTCGGGGATGTGCCCGTTCAGAATGGTTGGAGAAAGTCGGTAGAGTGTCAGGATAGACAAGATTCGGTGGTATGAGCGTTGAGTTTCGTGAGGCTCCCGTAGACGATGAAGGCGTGAGTCCGCACAAGCACCGGGTCGCCGACTACCTGCGGCCCAAAACGCTGACGATGTTGTTGCTCGGGTTTTCTTCAGGCCTTCCCTTTTATCTGGTCGGCAATACGTTCGGCTTCTGGCTGCGCGATGAGCACACCTCCCTGACGGCGATCGGGTTTCTTTCCTGGGTGGGCATTGCCTATTCGCTGAAGTTTCTGTGGGCTCCCTTGATGGATCGCGTGGACTTGCCGTTGTTTAAACGGCTTGGACATCGGCGCGGATGGATGATGTTCTCGCAGATCGTCGTCGGGCTGGCGCTGTGTGCCATGGGCGGGGCTGGCACGAAAGCCGGGCTCGCCCGGCTTGGCGCTTTTGCGCTCGTCGTCGCGTTTGCCTCATCGACCCAAGACATTGTGGTCGATGCCTGGCGCATTGAATCGGCAGACGACGGAGAAGAACAAGGCCTCCTCGCCTCTGCCTATCAGTTCAGCTACCGCCTGGCGCTCCTGACTACGGATTCCCTTATCCTCATCGTGGCAGCGGCCGTGGGCTGGCGCATGTCCTACGGCATCTACGGCGCATGTATGGCCGTTGGAATGATCGCGACCTGGTTTGCGAAGGAACCGGAGCGCGCGGATGCGGTGATGCTTGAAAAAGGGCGCGAAGCGCCGCTTTGGACGCCGCGCGGTTTCTTCGACGCTGTTGTGGGACCGTTCACCGCTTTCTTCCGTGCACATGGCTGGCTCGCGCTTGTGATGTTAGCGGCAATCAGCCTCTACCGGGTGCCGGACTTCGTCATGGCTCCGATGGCCAATCCCTACTACCACGACCTCGGCTTTACGAAGCAAACGGTCGGCGCGGTGCGCGGCTCAATCGGACTCATCGCTACGTTTGCAGGCATCGCCGCGGGCGGATTCTGCTCGCTAAAGCTTGGCTACATGCGCGCGCTCGTCATCGGGGGCATTGTGCAGGCAGCCGCGACTGCCGCGTATGCGGCTCTCGCGTTCGCGGGCGCGAGCATTCCTCTCTTCGCGCTCGTCATGGTAGGTGACAACTTCAGCCTCAGCTTTGCAGGCGTTGCGCTTGTTGCCTACATGTCTAGTCTCACCAATCTGGGAT
>Ga0210409_10002304_pt1 | contig 22883 bp, 10 predicted proteins | sample IncBWH17MmetaG_FD_161649 | JGI IMG/M metagenome (GOLD analysis project Ga0210409, IMG submission 161649) | Forest soil microbial communities from Barre Woods Harvard Forest LTER site, Petersham, Massachusetts, United States - Inc-BW-H-17-M | ecosystem: Environmental > Terrestrial > Soil >...
TCCGGAACGCCGAAGGCGGCACAGATTTCGCCCCGCGAGAATTTTCGGTTCTCCAGGAACTGAAGATCGCTGCTCGATAGCTTGGGAGTGATAACCTCCGCGCCGCCCCAAAGGAACACCGGGCGGTCAGCGGTGCCGGGCCGGCGTTTGCGTTCACTCAGGGCCGCGACAATCTGCTCACGCTGCTCGGGGTCCAGTTGCTCGCTGGTGCGGAGGATGGCGCCGCTCTCGCCGTTGTTTTCCATAATGCCCCTCATGTGGAGCGAAGCGGCATAGTCGGTGCCGGCGGCAGTGGCAGCGGCACTCAGCGGCGACATCCCCCGCCAGAAGTCGAACGGGTTCGGCAGCTTTTCAAACCACACCTCTTCGGGAAGGAACACCTGGCTGCCGAGTGGCGCCTGAGGGCCGAACCCGGTGTACCGCCACCCAATGAGCTGGTGGTCCTGAACAACGTGTTGGAAACGGCCAGGGTCCAGAATCAGCACAGATCGCAGCCGCCCAGGTAGGGCGCGTGTTGGCCCGTCCAGCTTGGACCCGAGCGCGCCGCCCTCCTCAAAGATTGGAACCCGGAAACACTCCCCTCGCAGCATTAGCCAAATCACCCGCAGTTCCCAGTACTCGAACCGGTTGATCTGGGCGTGCGGCCGCGCGTAAAAATCCACGAGCGGCCCGGTTGTGATGAGCTGCTCGCCGGCAGCGGTGGTGGTGGAAAACCGGAAAGGAATGTTCGAGACCTGCTCGGCCAGCGCATTGACGGCACGGTAAACCCACACAACCTGCTGGTAAGCGTTCGACAGCACCGTGCCCGTGCGAGCCTCATCCGGCCAAAACCCGGCCGACAGCGCATACTGGGTCCCGTCCTTTTTCACGGCAGGCTGGCTTTCGCGGGAGACCGAAATATTCAATCCGAAGAAACGCATCCTTTTCGTGTGTTCAGTGTGTTTCGTGGTTTCTCCCATGAACGAGCGCCCGCTCGTGCGCCACCGTCCGTCCATCCGGTAACACCTCGCCGCGCTTCAACCGTTCCAGCATTGTCTCGCGGCTGATCGCGCCCGCGCGCCACGCCGCCACCACGGCGGTGATCTCCTCGCCGGACATCGCGTGCGCGCCTAGGTCCGTATCCATCGCGAAGCCGACTTTGCCCGCCTGCGCATCCAGTTCGCCGCCCTCAACCCACCACTGCGCCAGTTGCAGCACACGGGACAGCGACTGATTCAAACTCGCTACGATCGAGCCAAGGCCGCATAAATGGCCATTGCCGCCGCTGGCGGCTGGCACGCCGGTGGCCTGCACGCCAGTGCTGCCCTCAAGCATCCGCGCCCCGAACAGAGCCATCCTCCGCTCGACCTTCTCCATCGCGCGTTCGATGTGGCCGAGGCCCGTACCGGGGAACTGCAGGAATCCAGCCGATGCCCCAGGCACCTCGGAGACCCACGCCGCACTGGACCCGATCCGCAAAGGCGCGTCCTTGTCGAAACCGCTTACCCAGGCAGTAGGCAACGCAGTGAAGTGCAGCCCGTGCTTGTAGTCAGCATCGAGGCGGTAGTGGTCAAGGTTCGCCGCGATGATATCCGCCAGCGGCAAGCGACCCGGCTCCGGCCGAGAGTCCCTCGGGCCATGAAACACAAACGGAATGAACGACAGCGGCACACCGTCGCGCTTCAAAATCACGCACTCCTCCAGCACCCAGTCATCCGCCCCCTTTTTCCAGATTTCCTGCACACAACCTGCCGAGTTCAGCGAGGCAGCCGCATCAGGTAGGGCGCTTTCTACGAAAGCGCCGTCCCCAGATCCAGGCGGGCCGCTCTCTCCACCCTCCACGCTCGACGCTTCACGCTCCACGTCCCCCAGCCTCAGCACCCGGAACCCGCCCGCATCACGAAGCACCACTTCAACCAACGCGACTCGTTGCCCAACGTGCTCAACCCTCCAATTGACGATATCTTCCGCTCTCCAAACCGAAACGACAGGCCGCCCGCTTTCCTCCCACAGAACGAGTGAACCAACCCGACCGACCGCCAACACCTCACTGACAACCCGCCTGGCGTAGCGCAGAAAATCTAAACCCCACAGATCGCAGTCCACCACAAACTTCTTCAACTGCTCGCCAGCTCCGAGGGCAAGAGCCGGCGCGCGTCGAAACACCAGGTCCAGATACTCCTCCAGCGTCCGCGCCGTCGCGCCGAAGAACGAAGAGCGCGCCTTGTAAGCCGCATACTCCTCCTCGCTCTGCGAATCCAACCTCGGCAAATACTTCTCTCCCGCGGCCTTGACCGCGTCCTCGCCGGCCAACACGTCGCGCGCGCGGGACCAATGCTGCGCGCTGGCATCGTAATCAGGATGTGTGGAATTCGCCGGCACGGGCGGACCTTACCACCGGTTTTCCGACGAATTCCCAATGCCTCCCTACCTATGCGAACATCACCGAAAGAGCCCACCCTCGCTCCGAAAACCCCCGAAAAAATAGTTAGATCAAACCCCTTGACGAGTTCCGCACCATGAGAGAACCCGGCGAATCCCGTACTGTCCAGTTGCCGGTCCCGGCAGAGTCGATACACCCGCTCGATTTTAGTTCGGCTCTTCTGAAATTCCGAACGCCGCAGTTCCCCACGACTCAGCAATGCGTTCCCAACTTACGGGAGCGCCTTTTTTGCGACACTCCGGTGCGCGTAAAGACGGTCAGCACCATCCTCGTAAACCAGCCGGTATTCGGTTTGCAGCAGGGCCTCAAAAGGAACCTCACGGCCATCGTTGTCCCGCACGATCAGCTCGGGTTTGCACGAGGTCAACTCCTCGACAAGGCGGGCATTGGTCATTTCTCCCGCCCAAAAGCGCTTCGTCACCAGAACCGCAAGCTGAGGCGGCAACGGAATGCCGCTGTAGAACGAGTAAATGGGCTTGTCGGCGTAAATCCAGTGCGCGAAGGGCCTATAACGTTCGATTTGGCTGAGCACCAGCGTGCTGTACGTGTGCGGAGATTTGCGAATGCCTGAGACCTGAAGATAAACCCGGGTGGCCATCCAGGGAACGGCGCAGAAAACATAGAGTGCCAGTAAAACGTACCCGTAACGGCGCCGGCTTGCTCGTACCCCGTCGACGAGCTTCCAGATGCCCAGCGCCGCGCACCAGCAAAGAGGAACAGCAGTATGAATGTAGTAATAGGGCCACCAGGGCTTGTGAATCGCGAAGACAAGGAACGAAAGCGCCAGCCACGCCAGCGGGACCAATACAGTGGGTGTTCTTTGCACCAGAAAGGCCAGGAGGAGAACACCCAACATTGCCGGCGCGCTGGTGTCCCAGTTTCTCAGGAGAACATTCCAGCCAAAGGGGTGTTCGTCAGCAGAGCCGTAGTCGAAGGACTTCGCCTCGCCGAAATGAGAGGTCCAAGTCTGCTGGAAATTTGACAAAAAAGCGCCCCGGTCGATCAGCAGGTCGAGTGTGACGTAAGCCGCGATCAAGCTGGTGCCCAGAACGAGCAGAGGGACGATCGCAGATTTTAGACCCGTTCCGCCCTTGCTGTTGCGAAGCCAAACGATGAGTGCGCAGAGCGGCACCAAGTACAAAGGCACCAGCTTCATCTGCGCAGCGGCTGCCAGGAGAATGCCTGCGACGACTTCTCTGATAAACCACCTGCCTCTTGGAGGGATCGATAGAACAGCAAGCGCAGCCACCGCGGTGCCCAATGCCGGAATCTCCAACATGCAGGAGGCACTCAGTTCAATGAATCCCGGCGAGGCAATTACCAGGCCGATACATATCGCCGCTACGCCAAGTCCGCTGTGTCGCAGCACAATCACGAAGACCGCACCGAGCAGCGCCAGAGCGAATCCGACGGTGATCAGCCGGGGCCACAAAACGGAATGGCCCAGATGCCGAAGCGCCTGGGTAACGAGGAACGTGTGTAGCGGAGGTTGGTCATTCCAGATTTCGGAGTAGAGCCTGTGCCCTTGGAGACAAAGCATTGCTTTGGCAAGCTCAATGCCCTCGTCTGCCCCGATCTGGACCGCCGTGCTCAGTGGCAACAACGATTCCAACAGAATAAAGACACCCAGCAAGGCCGCAAGGGCGCACCAACCTTTGAGGGTCTGTCTGCGGGGGGTGCAAGCCGCCGCCTCAGGCATGGTGCCTGACACCGGCTGTGGGCCCAGACCAACATGTGATGCCGGCGACGACATAGATTCGCATTGACAGGGATTTCTTGTGCCGAGGGCAATCTTACATCAATCAATCAGAATTTTCCATGAATTCGCCAGTGGCTCCGCAGATTTTCAATCGGACTTCGGTTTGCGCAGAGAATTAGGAAAATGAACTGGAGCAACAAGTCGCGCTTGACAGATCCGGCGTCTGTGGTTTAGAAAGGAAGCATAGCCAGGACAACACGAGGCAAGTTCACTTTCTAAGAAGCGGCGGTCCGTACGGCTGTTAGTCCGCGTTCGAGGGTGATCTTGCGCGTCGAGGTAACAAGCAAATGCGCAGTCGAACAACGCTCAGGGATGAGAGAACAGCGGCGTGGCTGCGTTACAAGGTGAGCTTGGCTCCTGCAATCCGCCTTGATTGGCCAGCCGGTTATGAACTTCCAAGGAGCAAATCTGGGTTCCGCCATTGGGGACGATGCGGTCCAGGAAAATCGGTTTTGTCCTCCCAACGAAAACTTCACCGACAGGGTCCAGCGCTGGACCGGAACTGGGAAAGCCGGGGTGATACCTCCGGAACGGTGCGACTGCCGGCCAGGCCGCCACGTCGGGCCGGAGCCAGCACGCACGGCGACGGCCGGTCCCGAAACCGAAGCAGGTGTTGCCAGCTCAGTGAGGGCGGGCGTGGACGCGGCGCTTTGCCGGGTGCGCGCATGGCGCCCTCCACTGAACTGGTCGCGAAACGATTGGCTGGAGGAAGCCTGCCAAATCAGTGAGCTCGCCGCGTTGCAAGCGGTGGAGCACTATGATCTGGCTTACGGAGTACCGCTCGAGCCCTTCGTCTGCCAGAGGGTAGTGGGGGCAGTGTTCACCCAGTACCGCCGGGAATGGAGGTTCGGCATGAGATTTGTCGCGCCGGAACCTATCTCGGAAAACGATATCGCCCAAGAGCCACAGCCTCGGGAATCGTTTTCTGACAGCTCCGCCTCGCTTCCCGACGTAACCGCTTATCGCGACCTGTGGGAAGGTGTTCGAGCGCTGCCGAAATCCGCCGGTTGGCTGCTCGTTCTAATCTTCTGGTATGGACACACCGAAACGGAAGTGGCCGCAGCCCTTGGTCTCACCCAGCGGGCTGTGTGCAAACGAAAGCATGCGGCCCTGCAAAGTTTAAGAGGATGGCTGACTGTGGGACTGTGTCCCTGAATTCTTAAAGAAAGCTCTCTGGCCGGTTCTAAAATCTTCGAGTCGCTGCATTTCACAGAGTATATGCGGGCATTATTCCTCATTTCGAGGCCGGGGTTCGGCTCAACTACGAGGCTCATCCAATTTTTAGGTCACCATCGGAGGTCCACAATGAAGAGGCTGCACCAAACCATTCAGCGATCGTTCTTGCCCGGTGTTCTCGTTGTGACCCAACTGCTGTGTTCCGTCGGAGCCCGCAGTGCGACGGCGATCAGCGACACGGTGATTTCGCCGTTCTCCGGTCCGCCCGACGATATAGGCCCTGACCACCGTTCCTGGGCCACAATTGACCCCATCAGCGGAGCTCCGCAGCACCGGATAGTCGAAATCGCTACCGGTATGAATTTTTGGAATGGCCAAAGTTGGCTCCCCAGCGATTCGACTTTTTCCCTGACCAACGGCGATTTTGTCGCATCCCGGCTGCAGCATAAGGTCAGCATCAGCGCCGATGATCTGAATGTGGCCGGCGCCGTGAACGTGCGGACCCCTGATGGACTGATGGTTAGTTCCACCCCGAGCGGAATTGGGCTGTACGACGCCGCCAGCGGCCAGTTCTTGCTGGTAGGGACCCTGACGAACTGTTCGGGAGCCCAGGTCGGGACGAACCAGGTCGTTTTCGAAAACGCATTTGCCGGCGTGTGCGCCACGGTGGTCTTCACGGTGGAACAGCATTCCTTCGCTCAGGACATTGTGTTCACTGGAGACCTGAATCCAGCGGACTACGGGTTCCCCACAAACACCACGCGGATTCAAATCATTTCCGAGCTCTATAATCCACCGGCACCCGATATCATCACGCACCCCCTCTACGTCGAGCAGAACCCCGCTGTTCGCCAGCAAATGGCGTCCCCGGATTTGATGGATGAAACTATCGGCTTCGGGGAGTTTGTCCTAGGGACGGGGCTGGCCTTTACCCCGCCCACTCCGACGCAGCCGAAAGGAACCTCCGCCTACGTGGCAAAGGAGTTTACAACCATCAGCAACAGGACATTTTTGATTGAGTCCATTCAATACTCGGCTATCGCTGCTGGCTTGCGCTCGTTGCCACCGTGCAGTGCCGCCGGAGGCCGCCAAGCCAGCCTGCACACCACCCATCTGAAAGCCGCTTACGCCGCCCTTCCGCGTCCGCCTGAGCCGGCACAGGCCAACGCCACGCCCGGCCGCCCCCCCAGGCTGGCGAAGCGCGCTGCAGTACCTCGCGGCGTGGAGATCGATTACATAGGAACCATTGGCGGCAATCTAAACGCGAACCCAACCGTCTTTCAAAGCTTTACAAACTATTTTGTGTCCGGTCCAGTGTTCGTGAACGGATCGGCCGTTATCGAAGGCGGCACAATTTTCAAGTATAAGGTAGGCGCTTATCTCCAGTTTGCCAGCTCGATCACCTGGAAGGGGTCCCAGCTCAGGCCAGTTGTGTTCACGGGGGTCGACGATGATACTGTTGGGGACAGCCTCATTAATTGGACAAATTCCGGTTACACGGGGGTGATCAACACCAATGGCTACGCCAATCCTGCCATTTCCGCGAACTTCACCGTGACCGTCAGCAACGCCTGTTTTCGCTATGCCCAAATTGCCATCGCTAATAATGGGGATCCCTCAGGCATGACTCTGACCGTCGCTCACTCCCAGTTCTTTAATTGTATCCAGGGCATTAACCTGACTTACAACGGCTCGGGCACTGGTGCGCAAGCCACGGTTAATGTGAACAATGCCTTGATGGTCAACACCAAGTACCCAATCGTGTTTACGCTCATGTACGACACCACTTGCACCCTGGCGAACTGTACTGTGGATCAAAGCGCGCAACTGCTGGGGGGAGACGGATCGGCAGGCATATTCTCCTACAACTCCATCTATGCCAACATCTCAACCTTGGGCCCCGGTGGATGCTACGGCCACAACAATGGATTTTACAGCACCCCGGTCTTTGGCTCTGCTTATGTCCAGCCCTCCAATTATCCCTTTCAAACAGTGGGTGCTGGCAGTCATTACCTGACCAACAGCTCCGGGCTTCAAGGCGCCGGGGTCACTAACAACGTTCCGGCCTCGCTCCTGTCAGACTTGAAACTGCGGACCACGTACCCGCCTCTCGTTATCGCCAATGCAATAATCACAACGAATCTTGTACTGCAGCCAACGGCCCAAAGAGACACAAACACGACACATCCAGACCTGGGTTATCATTACGATCCAATTGACTACGCGCTCGGTTTCATTCTGGTGACTAACGCCACGGTGACCCTCACGAATCCCGCGACAGTCGTGGCGACCTTTGGCACCAACGGCGGAAGTTACGGTCTGGGCATCGGTCAGAACGCACAACTCCTCTCGCTCGGCACGCCCAACCAACCCAACTGGATCGTTCAATTCAACACCGTGCAGGAGCAACCGGGCAGCCCCTCGACGTGGTATCGGACGACCAACGGGCTGGTCATCTCGGAATTCCAGGGCCTTTCACCGCAGCCCGTTATCAATTGCCGCTTCACCGACTGGTCGGTGCTGGGATTGGATGCGCCGGCATTTTACGCTCCCACAAACCTCGGCCCCATCAACTTCCAGGACTGCGAATTTCACGGCGGCAAACTTTTGTCCTTTGGCCCAACCGTCAACCTCACCAACGCTCTGCTTGAACGGGTTTACACCGACCTGGAACCAACTGACACCCTGGTCTCTTATTACCGCAATGCCCTCGTTTTTGGCGGTATGTTTAGCGTCGCCCCAACCAATTCCGTCATTGAAGCAAATCTTTTCGACAGAGCGTGGATTACAAATTACATCGGAAGCCGCGGCAATACCTACTCCGGCGGGTTCAACGCTTATGTGATACCCACCAATTATGGGCGGCTATACCCGACTAATTCGGGCGATGTAATCCTCACTGCGTCGCCCACTTACTATAAAGGCAAGCTGGGCGCCTATTACGAGCCAACGACCAGTTCCTTGATAAACGCGGACACCAGCCACACTGCCGACCAGGTGGCACTGTATCACTACACAGTCGTCACGAACTTCAGCGGCAGCTACGAAATCAAGGAAACCAATAGTTCGATTGACATCGGCTACCACTATATTGCTCTCGGCACCAACGGCCTGCCGGCCGATTCTAATGGCAACGGCATTCCGGATTACCAAGAAGACCCTGCGGGCACGGGTTTGCTGGGACCTTCAATCACCCTGATCTCCCCAGCAAACAACGCGTTCTACACCGAACCCGCTACGATTCCCATTCAGGCTTCCGTGTACGACTGGAGCAGCATAGTTACGAACGTGGCTTTTCTTCGAGGAGGGACGATTACCGTTACTACCTTTGCCGGTTCTCCGTATCAGTATTCGTGGCCGATTGTTGCCGCTGGCCAGTACGCGTTGACCGGTATCGCATCTGATTTAGCCGGATTGTCGTCTACCAGCGCACCGGTCAATGTCACCGTAACCAATCTCTGTGGTCACTGACTCCGACAGTTTTTCACCTCTAACAACCACCATTCTTATGAGCCGGATAAATCTCAAGGAATACCTAATGGTCTCTTTAGGCTGCTCGCTCCTGTTCTGCGGCCACCGCGACTCCATTGCCCAGGTGACCGGCGAGGCGCCGCGAACCTCCTTACCCACCTCGGGGGATGGCGGGGATCTTGGAGGTGGCCAGTTGAATTTTCAACCTGACCTCTTCACGGGGCGATTCACTTACTCTGTGCCGATCGTCGTCCCTCCGGGCCGACAAAACAGTCAGCCGAAGATCAAGTTGCTTTACAATTCTTCAGACGGCAACGGTTGGTGTGGGGTTGGTTGGCAGCTCGAACTTGGGAAGATCGAGCGCGAAACGCGGTACGGTGTGCCGATCCTGTGGACAAACGGGGCGCGAGCTCAATACGACGACAGCAAATCCTTTACGGTGAATTTCGCCGGCACACAGGGGCACTTGGTCAAGGTCAGTCCCGCCGGACAAACGCCGCTCGAATACCGGCTCAGCGTGGACAAGAGCTTTTTGAAATTCCTTTTTTACAACCAGATCTCCAACGCCTATTGGAGCGTTCTGGATAAAGGAGGCAACCAATATTTCTTTGGCGAGGCCGCGACCAACCGCTTGGACAACCCGAACTTCAGAGGCGGATTTGGAACCAATACCTTCCGTTGGGCTCTCGACCGAATCCGTGACCCAAACGGCAACGAGTCGTACGTCAGCTATACTAACGATCACGGCCAGCTCTATCCGGTGCGCGTGAGCTATAACGCCAACGTTAACACGCCGGCGTTGAACGCCACCCATACGATCGATTTCGTGCTTACGAACAGGTCCGATCAGAGCCTCAGCTTCAAGAGCGGATTCCGGACGGAGACTCGGGATCTGCTTTCTCAAATCATAATCAAGGCGGACGGTCAAAAGGCGCGCCGCTACGTCCTGGCGTATACGAACTCTCCCTCCACCCTGCGGTCCCTGCTTGCCTCGGTAGCGCAATACGGCACCGATGATACGAACTCGCTCCCACCCGTGGTATTTGCATATCAGGTGAAGCCGTTTGGATTTGGGCCTCTCCAGGACTGGAGCGGCTTGAACAGTCAGGGGCTGACAAACGCGGATTGGAACAGCCTGCAAGCCAGTGATACCAACGGGAATTCGTACGTGAGATTTATTGACATAGATGGCGACGGCCTCCCGGATCGCGTCATGCGCAGCTCAAGTTCTCCCTACAACACCTTTATCGTCCAGAGAAACACCGGAAGCGGATTTACCGGAAACTACACTTGGGGCGGGCTTGACAATCAAGGGCAGACGACTGCCGTTTGGGGAAGTCTGACAGTGTCGAGCAATCAGGCCTCGGGAACCAATCTCACTTCCGTGGACTTCTTCGACGTGAACGGCGACGGGAAGCCAGATCGCGTAATGACGAATTTCCAATCAGGGACAAGCTGGCGGGTTCAGTTGAATTCGGGCACGCCCAGTACAAACAGTTTCTCCATTGCGTCACTCTGGGGAACTCTGCAGGGCGCACAGGACGATGTCCACAGCGAAACCGGAAGTCTCGGCGGCTATGATTGGGCTCTTGAAGAAATGGTTGATTTAAACGGCGACGGCCTCGTAGATCGCCTGCTTTCAGGTCAATCCCAGGCCCAACTCAACACCGGAAGCGGTTTCGGTCCCATAGTGAACTTTACTAATATTATTTCCACCTTTTATGTCATCGGAAACGCCGGCCAGTCGGCGTCACCCTCGTATCTTGGCACAGACTTCTACGGCAAGAGCTCGCTAACGTCTCTGCAAGACATTAATGGTGACGGTCTGCCTGACGTGATTCAGCCATCGCCACCAGGCGGCGGATATGGATGGAGCTATTCCATAAACTTCAACAATGGCTGGGAAGCAGAGCTCGTTACTCTTGGAACGCTCGGTGTCTCTTATGCCCCTATTCTAAGTGAGGGATTCACCAATCAATCACCCAATACTGATTACGGCTGGAATCAACCTTATTACTGGGTAGATGAGAGCGGCGGAACTGGGAATATGGTCCAGATGGTGGATCTTATTGACATCAATGGAGACGGCCTTCCGGATAGAGTGCTGACAAAGGCTTATTCGCCATTCGACCGCTTCAAAGTCCAGCTCAACACGGGTTCTGGGTTCGGTCCTCTCATTGATTGGACAAATGTTCTCTCAGAAGCCGGCAATACTTCACAGCCCTGGAACGCCGTCAGCTACGTAACAAATGGCCAGATGGCAGTTTCCCTGGTTGACATCGATGGGGACGGGCTTCCCGACCGCGTGATGCGGAAGCTCGGCTCCCCGTACGGTTCCTTCAAGGTCCAACTGAACCAGGGGCCCTTCCCGGATTTGTTGTCGGAGGTGGACAACGGGATTGGCGGCAAGGTGATGGTAGCTTACACCCCCTCAACGAAGTACGACAACACAGACCGAACCTGGACTAACGACCCGTGGGCGGAAGGCGCCAAGAGCCTCCTGCCATTCCCTGTTTACACGGTTTCAACCATACGGGTCGATGACGGCTTTGGAAACCAATCCACTAATACCTACGCGTACAAACACGGGATGTTCGACCCGGTTTCCCGCGAATTTCGTGGCTTCAATTCCGTGATCGTGACCGATCCATTTGGTGCCAAAACCGTGACGTACTTTCATCAGAGCGGCGGCTTTGACGATTCCACAAACGGAGAATTTCTCGATCAGGGCTCATTCTCAAAAAAGGGAATGCCCTACCGTGTAGAAGCTTGGGGAACAAACGGGCTCCTTTACCAACTCACGCTGAACAAGGTGATCGAGAACATCCTTAGCACCAACGGTTGGTACTTTCCGTGCATAACCCAAACCATCGTGATGAGCTATGAAGGTTTGACCTCTTACCGAGCCATCGCAAAGCAGTTTACCTACGACACGAACACAGAAAACCTCACGGCAGAAGCGGATTATGGTGAGGTGACGAACGTTGTCGCTAACGGTCAAGCTTTCACGGACATCGCCAACGATTCGCTTTTCGAATGGATGACCTATACGAACATCGGCACCATTTTGGATCGGCCCTCAGATGCCAAGATCACCTCCGACAGCGCTGGTGCCAACCGCCTGCGCGAGACGCTCTTCGCCTATGACGGAAACGGGAATCTGACATTGAAGCAGCTTTGGCTGGACACTGCTGGAAACTTCATAACGATTTCTTCGGCGCTCTACGATCAGTATGGCAATTTGTCGCACTCAACAGATGCGGCGGGAATCACGACAACGAATGTTTTCGACTCCACGTACTACCAATATCCCGTTACGCAAAACACCGCGACCTTCAGCAGCCAGGCAACCTACGATATTCGGTCCGGCAAAGCTCTGACGGCAACCGACGCGAAAGGGCTCGTCTCCTCTAACGCTTTCGACGTGTTCTTCCGCTCTACGGGAAGCTACATTTCAACGAACGCCTATGGCACTCCCAACCTGTGGCGAACCCGAACCTACTACTCGCAGGGCGGAATCAGCAACGGCATTTCATTAAACTATTTCCACAGCCAGATAAATGACGGCGTGGATCCGGTAAACGGATATGAAACTTACAAATTCGCCGACGGCCTTGGAAGACCAATCGAGACCCGCTCGGAATCGGAGACCGGCCAATTCCGGGTTGCCAATTCCTCTTACGATCGTCGAGGCAAGGTATTTTACCAAACGCTCCCATATTTCAGTTCTGGTACCAACTACACAGTTTTGAATGGATCCTACCTGGGAGCGCTGACAGAGTATGACGCGATCGGCCGAGGCTTCCGCGAAACGCCCGCGGTCCAGGCAGTATTCAACTCGTCGGGTCAATTGCAATCCACCACCGCAACCGGTGGGGATACTGGATCGCCGGTGGGCCCGGCCACGCTTGCGTTTGTGGACGGCGGCAATCCATGGGCAACGGTTGCAACGGATTCAGAAGGGAAAGTAAAGAAATCATATCACGACGCGTATGGTCGGAGCATATCCGTCACAGAGGTCACGAGCAACGCCAACGTGAATACCACTTACGTTTACGACCTCATCGGAAATCTCACCAACCTGGCCGATAATGCCGGCAACGTAACGCGAATGGGGTATGACAGCCTGGGAAGAAAAACCTCGATGACCGATCCCGACATGGGCGCGTGGACTTACAGCTATGACAATGCTGATCGCCTGACCCAACAGGTCGACGCAAGAACCAACACCATCAAGCTGTTTTACAGCGATCAATTGGGCCGGTTGAGCTCAAAACAGATATCGAATTCGTCGAACTCTTTGGTCGGTACGGTGACCTACACCTACGATACGAGTGATGACACCAATTACACTGTTTTCAAAGGACAGCTCTACAAAGTCATCGATCTGCAGGGTTACCAAAGAAGCAGCTACGACGTGCGCGGCCGCGTTCTGAAAACGGGACGGTTCTTAAATCTCAATGCGATGGAGTACCTGACTCAGGCAACTTATGATGATGCCGATCGCCTGCAACAGCTCACTTATCCTGGCAATGCCGCCACCGTTCAATACTCCTACGATACGGCGGGGCACTTGAACCAGGTGAAGAGCATCGCCGGGACGGGAGCAAACGAAACCTTCTACACGCCAGGAGGCTTCAACGCCCTCGGGCTCCTTACCAGCTATACGAACGGCAACGGCGTCATTTCGGCCTATGCCTACTATGGGAATTCGGCGCGGTTGCGGAACGTCACGACCGGGACCGCAACAACGAATTACCAGAATCTGACTTACACGTACGATACCGTTTCCGATGTTAAAAGCATCAACGACGGCATCTACAGTGGAGCAGCTTCCGCGGCCCTGAACAACATCGTTTATGACGACCTTTATCGCCTCGTGTCACTGAACTCGACTGCTCGTGGGGTCAAGAACTATGCCTATGACACACTCGGCAACATTGTGACCAACCAGGATTTCGGCTCTGGTCAATACCAATACGGGACCAAGCCCCACGCTGTCATAAGCGCCAACGGCACCAGTTACGGCTACGATGCTGGTGGTAATATGGTCACCCGCGGAAACCAGACGCTGGGATATGACGAGCAAAACCAACTGTCGCGTGTGGCGACAACCAATGACTTAGTGACCTTCGGATACGACGAGAGTGGCGAACGTCTTTGGCGGTCTGGCACCAACGGCTACACCATTTGGATCGGCGGCATCTACGAGGTCAATGGCCGTAAAGTATTGTGCCATGTGCTTGCTGGCGGCCAATTGCTCGCGACATTCGAACCACAATGCACGGCCGGTTTGAGCAAAATTCTCGGAGACCGGCGTTGGTATGCCGCTTCTGTTGGCATTCGTTCTTTGCTGGATTGGCCCTTTCAAAAAGGCCGCGGTCCCTGGACAGTATTCGGGGGAACGTGGATGGGAATCGTGGCCGTGTGCTTTGCAGCGAGGAGGGGCGTGCGCCTGAGGCGTCACGAATTCCGCGCGGCGTTGCGTCCTCGCGCACTATGTCGGCAGGCGGTCACATTTACGGTTATATCGGCATTTGTGGCAGGGAGCGCCCAAAATGTGGAGGCGGCGACGTACAACCCTGTGTTTTATTACTACCACCCGGACCGGCTGGGCTCCGCGAACCTCATGACTGACCGCTCGGGCAACCTGGTCCAGCATTACGAATACACCTCGTTTGGCCAAACCAGTTACTCAGGCACCACGTCGGCTTTCCCAATTTCCAACCGCTATACGGAACAGATCGCTGATGATGAAACGGGGCTCTATTATTATGGTGGAAGATATTACGACCCTCAGTTGGGGCGCTTCGTCCAGCCCGACCCGACGGTTCCAGACCCTGAGGACTCGCAGAGTCTAAACCGCTACTCCTACGTTCGGAATAATCCGCTTAATGCAGCGGATCCATCCGGGTTGGATGATTCTGGAGGTGGTGACTTTGGGGGCAGTGATTTTTGGGGTGGTGATTGGTTTGGTGCCGGCTGGGGCAACAACAACAACCCCTCCGCCAACAATAGTAGTCAATGGTCGTTCAACTTCAACATCACCTACGATTTCGCGATTGCCCAGTTCACCCTGCTGGGCAGGCTCGATCCGGGCGGCGCGGAATTCAGCGCCCAACTTAGCTATGTACAATCCCTGTTTTACGACGATCGGCTTATATCCGAGCCTGTTACAGCCGAACTCTTCAACTTCTCGACATCCTGGTCGTCGCTGCCCGCCCCTAATCCATCACAGGTAACCGATCCCTCGCCCGCGCCGGCACCGACTCCGAGCGGAGGGGGACTGCTGTCGTCGGTGGCCAATGTGGCGGGATGGCTTTCATTAATTCCGGGTCCAGTTGGCACGGTCGCCGGGATCGTCAACGGCGTCGGCGAGGCTTTGCAGGGGCATTGGGGTGCCGCCGCGATCGGGCTTGGCGGTGCTGCATTGGCTACGGTTGGACTCGGTTTCGTCGCGAAAATCGGAAAGGAAGCTCGAGAGGCAGAGAAAATCGCACAGGAGGCCATCCGGATTCGGCATTACACAAATGCTAAAGGGTTGCAAGGAATTGCAGAAAAGAGCATTATTACAGCGTCGGATCAGAATAGAGTATTCGCAGAATCCGCCAGGCTCAAACCGCTCAGCCAGCTTGAAGCTGAAAGCACTTACGGGTTGAAGCCAGGCCGAGGACGAAATTATGTCGAAACAGACGTCGCAAAGAGTAGTGTTCGCCAGAGATACAATCCGAAGACGGGAGCCAACGAACTAGTGATAAGAGGGGACGTTCCATTGCAGAATCCAACTTTTACGAAAAGACCATGAAGACCAACGCGAGAGTCCATGTGCGCGCAGCAGACGTGAGGAAAATAATCAAGGACTTAAGCTTGCTTGTGGTTTCCTTCGACCATTTGGGGTCGGCATACTATGACCGTCCAGAGCAACGTGCCCTTCAGACGGACAAGTTCCTAATGGATGTGAAGGCATTTAAAATCCTAGCTCGAATACGAGCTGTCTTGTCAAAGGCTTACAATTCCCAAAGCACTAAAGAGGCAATAACAGAACTAGAGGAAGAAGCTGAAAAATTGCCCTACTGGGAGGAGAAGTGAGCAATAGCGCCAACGCCGCTGGCAACGGTGGAGGTCAACGGTCGTTCACCGCATGGCCGCCTGGCCAGCGCTCCAGCTCACCGCGGCTCAGTCATGGCCCCAATCGTCTCGATGGCATTCCCCTCGAGCCTGTTGTTGACGAAAACAAAGGTTCGGCGCTTTGGACCTGCCGCGATTCCCTCGGCAACTAAAGCCCGTCCCGCAGCGCGTGCCTCAGGGTTTTCATCTTTGATCTTATCATAAGGCTCGAAAGCTTTGACCGCCTCCTCGTATCTGCGGCCGGGCTTGAGCAGGAACCGGGCGGCCACCAGGTCGGGATTCGTGCGGCTTCCCGGCATCGCCATTTGCTCGCCGACTGCCTGCATCGCCTCCCAGGAATTAAACACGTGCGTGACCCCATGGCGTGCCAGGCAGGTGAAGTACTCTGGTTGGAGCCAGTTCTTGTTGCGCATCTCCACGCCGTACGGCCACCCCTTGGGCAGCGCCCCCAGGAACCTGTCCAGGTCGGCGACGAAGTCACGGCCATGTTCGTAGTCTGTCGGCCAGAATCGCGAAAACTCGAACATGAGCAACCCGACCGCCTGGCGGACGGGTTCGCAGGGCTGCAAGAACGCCTTCGCGAACAGCTCAGCATTCAGGAAATTCTCATTCTGTTTTCCGGCCTGCTCGCCGAACCGGTCCAGTTTCGGGAACTTCTTGATGGTGATGGCGTCGGTCACCTTCAGGCCGAACATGAAATCATCCGGCGTCTGATCGACCATGCCTTCCAGATACTGCTGGCTGGGAAAGTTGTAATAGGCTGCGTCAACGCAGACCGTCTTGAACACCTCGGCGTACTCTCTGAGGGATTCTCGATTAAAGCGCGTCTGGGCGAACTTCCCTCGATACTCGTAACGCGAGGGCGTGTAGAGCATCCCGTTCCAGCCGGGGTATTTCCAGGAGGACGTGCCGATGAACACCCCTTGGGCTGCAAGGGACGCGGCGCGGTCAGCCAGGTCTTGCCGGGTGATTTTCACGCCCTGTTATCTACGCTACCCAACCAGCGATGACAACGGCCCCGAGCAGCTCCTCGACAACTCGAACCCTGCTTCCTGAGGACTATCATCCCCTCCCTGTCGCATTCCCTGAGACTACGAATAACATACTATCAATAAGACGCTTGCATCGCGTGTATAAGAATCTGAAAAAAACTCTTGCATTAGCACTGCCCGAAGTCTTAAAACTTGAATTGTTCCCGGTTGTACTTCGGTCGCAATTGTGTCGCTTTTTTCGAAAACAGGTTCGTGGCCGCGAAGGATCTTCCCAACGGCAGCGGAATCTTTAGACGGCGAGGAATTAGTAGTCGCCAGAGTAGAATGCCTGTCCCGAACCGAACACTGCAACGGCGCAGGGTCAAAGGGTGAGAGCTGGGTGAATACCGCCCTGACCCCGGGAGCATGAATGGGAATTCCGGCTTACGCAACACCGGGAAGTGAGCATGGCAAAAGCAAACACACCAGCGGACAAACCTGAGAAGGCCGTGGTAGCTAAGGATGCGCCGCCAGCTAAGGCGGCACCGGGCCAAGCCGCCCCAGCAGGCGGGCCTCGTCCTGCCGTTGCCAATGCGCTTTCGCCCGCGGCGATCACTACGGAACCTCTCATTTGGCCTTTGGTTCCCGACCAAACGAGTTATGCCGGCCGCAATTACATGGACATGGCGCTTACTTCGAACAAGTTCGTCCCGCAGATTTCGGTCGATCGAAACGGAAACATCATAACTCCTCAAAATGCACCAGCCGGCATTTTCGCCGCCGGCGTCCAAGGCAAGCCTTCTGCGGTCGTTGCAATGGCCAACCCTATTATGCGGTCGACGACCATCGTCACACCTGTTGACCCCTCTGGTGCGCCCACTAGTCCATCGCGCGCGGCTCCCGGAATGGCTTCCAGCAAACCAGCGGCGGGCGCCAAACTCAAACCGATAACCGAACCTTCGGGTTTCTCGGTGATGTTCGACACGCCGACAGCCGGCCAGATCATACAGGCCACCGGCACCAGCGTTGAGATCACGGTTTCACTCGTCGTGAACCCGGCAGACAACGTACAGTCGGCCGCAACCAGCACCTGCGCAGTCCGATTCGACGGCAAAACCGCTGTGCCCCTCACACAGTCTAACCCAGATACAAACGGAAGCGTGACGTTTACGAGCAAGGCGCCCCTCACCGTTGGTTCCGGCTCGCATACGCTCAGCGCCACCGCAACGCAGAAACAAAACTCATCCTCGGCACAAATCGAATTTGTCGTTCAACTAACCACCGCGGGAGGTGGCGGTGTTGTCGCTGTGCCGACGCTTACCATCGTAAGCCCGCTCGATGGAACCGTGATCGCTGCCCAATTCGGCGATCCCAACTCACCACCCGAAGCGGTCGTTTCTTTTACCGGAGCCGCAATCCCACCAGCAGGTGCCACCATAAAGTCGGTCCAAGTTCAAGTTGGGTCGGATGCAGCCACCGCATCAAGCGCTACGCCCGATCCAACCGCTGGCTGGTCTAAATGGAGCGCTGATCAGGTGCTCGTTGGCTATGGTCCCCAAGCTGCCACGGTTACGCTAGTGGACTCAAATGGAAGCACCGTCTTGCAGACCATAACCTTGATCCTGGCACCTTTCGAACCGCGGCTGTGGCTCTATTCCAAGCTTCTTATAATCGAAGACGTTCGACTGACTAACTATGCCGGACGGTGCGGGCGTGGAAAGGTGTTGCGCACCCTGTCTCTGCTACCCGGCGAGACGACAAATATTTCGGTCAGCTCGTACAGCACAAGTGAAACAACCACAACGGACACAACAAGCATCTTCGATGAGCTAAACGACAGCACAAGCTCAGATTTCGACTCGAGTATCTCCGATGAGCAAACAGACAAGCAATCCCATCAGGACAGTCAGGCCTGGGGCATCGCGGCCAAAGCCAGTGCTTCATGGGGTTGGGGCAACGCGGAGATATCGGGCACCTATAAGAGCGATTCCAACTCCGCGAGGGAGGACTTAAGGAAATCGGTGTCCGCAGCGACACAAAAACATGCCGCCCAGCGCTCCTCCCGGCGCACAGTGCAGGTGAATGCAGAAAACCAGCAGACGATCACCAGCGGCACTACTCAATCGATACAGCGGCAAATTAGTAATATTAACGTGAGTTGCACGCTGAACTTCATCTTCTATCAGCTAAACCAGGAATACATCAGTCTGTTGCATCTCGTGGACGTCCGGATCGGCTATGTCTCGGCGTTCTTGAGTCTCGTTGACGGAACTACGAAGTTCGACTATCAGGAAGTCACGCTTTCCGATCTCCCAGCCCTGCTAGCCAAGGCGATTAAGACCGATTACCAGGTGGAGGTCAGTGGCCATATCGACGATGTGTTGAACAACGTGGTGGATTACGGTGATGTTTTGCACTCGGTGACTGAAACGGTGACGCCCACCGACGAAGTAACCAAAGCGCCAGTTCCCCAGGCTCAGTATTTTCGCTTCAGGCGGGGCCTTTCTGGCTCGTGGGTGGATCAAACGACAGGCACAACCTACGTTGTCTCCGGTGTTCTTATCGGCGTGGATAAAGTAACGATGCGGACCGACGGCGTCTTAGTTGATTCCGCCTTGGGCCAAAACCCGGCGATTGATAACTACAATGTCGGCCTTCAGCAGGCATCGCTCGCTCAACGCCAGATCGCGAACGCGTCCGCGCAGCAGGTGATAGACCTCGTTAACAATCCTGATGCGGCAAAAACGGATGCATGGCAAAAGACGCACCCACAGAATCTTCCCGCCTCGCTTACGATTGCTGCCTCGAATCCGGCAGCGCAAGGCGGTCCCTAACCGCGGAACATAAGGGGCCACCAGTGACAGGTGTACCTCAGTCCCGAATAGGCGGATCAAGACGATTGCGCAGCGAACAGGATGCACGCTCGACCCTAACGTTCAGATTGAAAGATAGCCGAAGATGACAGGTGCGCAGCGTGTACTTTCCGATCGTTCGACCGCAGGACGCTACTCAAGTCTCGGACTGGATGGCGGGACCGTGATCTCCTCTCCGGCTATCGACACAGCAGGGCAAACACTGTCCAGTGATCTGAAGGAATCCACTCTCCTAGGGAGCGCTGCTGCCCCTCCTCCAACGCTGCTTGATTCGCTTCCCTCGACCGGGTTTACCGAAGTAACACCTGATCAGGTGATGATGGCGGTGCTTGCGGACAGTCTCATTGCTGCAACCGGCGTGCCCGCCAATAGAGAGATCTTGCTTTCAGTGATTGGGACGATCGAGGTCGCCAAAAACTTGGTCGTTGGATTTGGCGGCCTGCCCGGCAGACAAAGCCCCGAGAGTCCACGGAGTCCCGAGGGTCTTACGGACATGCTTCGACTTGCCACAGAGTACACGGCCTCTGGCATGCCTACCTCAGCGGAAGCGAAACAATTGGCGGATTTCGCGATTAAGGGCGTCACCGGATTGCTCGGCATGACGCCCGCACAATTTGTTGCGCTTAGCAATTCTTTGGTTTGCAAGACCGACCAGCCACAGGCGCAACCTGAGGATCCCGACGCCGCATTGCTCAATGCAATTTGGGACAAGCCCGATGCAGACGATAGCGCTCATCCGGTCTGGGAAGACACTAGCCCGGCCGATTCTTCAGATCCCGTGCAGAAGTCCCTCGCTACACCTGCGCAATTGCAACAGGCCGCGGCCGCCCCGATTCCACCGCTTGTCATGCGACTTCTTGGCTTGTTGGATGTGGTTCGCCTGGAGCGCCTTTTGCGTTTCTCCATGCCCTACGGTCTTCGCAAGACGTTGCGAACCTATGAACAATCGAAGGCGAGCCTGCCCGGGGAGACTGCTATTGACGGAAAGCTCGTGGAAACCGCACTACGCAACCTGTATGAAGCAAATGTGTCACAGGGCCAGAACACTGTTTTATATGGAACTCGTATTGGGCTTGGTGCGAACACGCTTGGAGACTTAAGCGGTACCGATCCGCTTTGGGGAGGGATCTCAACTGGGCTCCTGAGCTTTTTCGCCGGACGACCTGGTCAACCCGATATTCTCGACACCACGCTTGGGCATGTCTACGAGATTAAGCCCATGCGACGAGCTGTAGACGCCGGACAACAGTTGTGTCGATACCTGTTTCGATTGAACTTTTATGAGCTGGCAATCGCCAACCCCGGCTTTACGCCTTTGCAGATCGCAGCGTGGGCAGCGAGGGCGGCCGGAGGCAATACCGATCCAACCTTTTTCCTGAAGGGGCGACCGTTTACAAGCCCAAAACGCTTTTGGGCGCCTGGCCCATGGATACCACCGCCCACCATTCCCTTTGCGGACGGCCAATCGACTCGGATTGCAACCATCGAAGTTCCAGCGCCAGGCATCATTTGCTACACAACCTCGCGGGGCAAGACTGAACCGGACCGGGTGCCGGACCCGGCGCAATCACCCGACACTAACGCTCTCCTGCGACTGCTCGTAGCCATGCTCATCGCTTGGGCCGGCTTCGAGGCGGGTCGGCGGACAAAAGGGCTAACGGAAGCCGACTATGCCCGCTTTTTCGAATTGAGTGTCGTGTTTTCAGGAGGGGGCAGCCACGTGGATCCGGAATATGAGGCTTTAGTGGGCACCATCAAGCTTCTCTTGCTTGTTGCGGGTGTTGGCGCGGTTGTGCTGTCAGCCCCCGAGGCCCTAGCCGGACTCGGGGGCGGTGGCGTACTTGAGACGTATCTTGGGGGAGGGTCACCTGCGGTAATGTCCCTGGCTGGCGTCCAATAGAAATAACTCGATCAGGGAAAATGCTAGAGGGGTGCTCGTCCAGACCGTTTCCGAGCATCAACGGTGATTGTCTTTACGTCTCGTGCAACCAGCGAGGAACGTGCTGGAACCCGTGGTTGGTGCCATAAAGAACCTCCGACTGCCGAGGCGAGGCTAAGCCTAGAAAGCTGAAGCTTCCCATTCGGCGAGGTAGGGCGGAAATCACTTTGCCACTCGTGCCGGTTGCCGAAGGGAAAGCAAGCACGTCCATCGCCCACGTGAAGCGAAATTAATGCCCGACCCCGATCGATATTCGCCGAGGGTTTCGCGAGCTTCTCTGGGCTTGCTGCGTGAGGTGGCGAACCGATCGCTGCCGTCTTGGGCGCCAGACTCCGAGATGGGCGCACGAACACTCCAATTCGTCTATCCCTGGCTTCGCGCTTCCGACGATCGCTTCTGAATTCGACTGACCCTCCACATCCGACGCCCTCCCGCGCCACAATTCGATACGCCCTCCGCAACTCCTGGGGCGTGTCGGCGCGGCACACCTGTCGGGCGCACCAATGCCCGCTGTGATTCCAATGTCCCTCCTGCCTTTATGGTAGTGGTGCCGCGCCGCCAGCCCCGGCCCTTCCACACTCGACCAGCCCACGCTTCGCAGTTCCTGGCTGGCACGCCCGCGCCGCCTGACCGCCTGCCCGGCGCAGGCGGAAAGCAACAGGCGGCGCGGCGGCCAGCCAGTCCCACCGCTGACCTAAGCCAACCTCCATTCGAACGCGCCCCGCTTCGCTCATGAGCCGGCAGGCAGCAGTCCCGCCAGCCCCGCAAAGATTTCAGAGGTGTAGCTAATCGATGGCGGGGCTGGCAGGCCTGCTGCTCCGTCTGCCGGCTCATTCGCTCCGCTCCGCTAAGGTTATGGTGGAATTGGACTCCTTCGGGCTAGCTACGTCTCTCTCCGCACTACACCACACCCCTGCCAGCGGCCCACTGTATTTTTTTTATTTGTTTCAAAGAAAAAGGTGATGAAACAAATAAAAAAAATACAGTGGGCCGCCCGGCGTTGGCAGGTGGTGGTTTGCGTTCGTTGGCAGCGGTTGCAGGGTCGCGTGGCAGGCTTCTATTTCCAGCGCGTCACCCTTCCGGTGCAGTTCTGGCGTGCGTGCGGTTGTCCGTCCCAGTTTCCTCCTCCGCGTCTCCCGTGGTG
>Ga0210409_10002306_pt1 | contig 22881 bp, 20 predicted proteins | sample IncBWH17MmetaG_FD_161649 | JGI IMG/M metagenome (GOLD analysis project Ga0210409, IMG submission 161649) | Forest soil microbial communities from Barre Woods Harvard Forest LTER site, Petersham, Massachusetts, United States - Inc-BW-H-17-M | ecosystem: Environmental > Terrestrial > Soil >...
CGTTGCTTCTGATGGCGGAAGCCTATTTCCATCGTTGGTTGGGAACTTACCGGAAATGCGTCGATCACTTCCTGACCCCCAGCCGTTTTGCCAAAGAAAAACTCGTGCAAAATGGCTTCAACCCGCAAAAAATAACTGTACTCCCCCATTTCCAGAAGTTGCCGGCGCATGCTCCGCCAAATGCTGGAGCAAACGCACCTATCCTCTACTTCGGGCGCCTTTCGCCGGAAAAAGGACTCGCCGACCTCCTGTGGGCGATGAAGCATCTCCCGCAGGTGCAACTCCAGATTGCCGGCGATGGGCCACAGAGATCCGAACTGGAAACCCTGGCGCGCGAACTGGGTCTGGCCAACGTGAAATTTGCCGGCCACGTGGGCGGCAAAGTCTTGGACTACATGATTGCTTCGTCCCGCTTCACGGTCTTGCCCTCCCGAGCCTACGAAACTCTGGGCAAGACAATTCTCGAATCCTACGCATGGGGACGTCCGGTAATCGCGTCGGACCTCGGTTCACGACGCGAGTTGGTCGACCAGGGCGAGACCGGGCTTCTTTATCCGCCAGGCAACGTGGAGCAGCTGGGCAAAGCCATCTCCTTTCTTGCCCAACGACCAGAGTTGGCCGCCCAAATGGGCGCGACCGGCAGAAAATTCGTAGAAGCTCAACACGCGCCCGAAGCTCACTATCGCGCCTTGATGCGCCTCTACACCCAGATGAGGCCATGGCCACGAAAAGCCCGGAAAATCACAGCCCTCCCCGTCACCATCCCTCCCCTACGCGTAGCGTTCATCGGCGGACGCGGCATGGTCTCAAAGTACAGCGGGATCGAAACCTACTACGAAGAAGTTGGCAAGCGGCTGGTCGAGATGGGTCACGATGTCACCGTCTATTGTCGCAGCTACTTTACTCCTCCCCAGCCGAAGTACGAGGGGATGCGGCTGGTTCGACTGCCCACGTTCCGCTCAAAACACTTCGAGACATTCGTGCACACCTGGCTGAGTACAGTCCACGTGATGTTCAGTGGCTGTGACATCGTGCATTATCATGCGCAAGGTCCGGCGTTGTTTTCGTTTTTCCCGCGAATGGTTGGAAAGAAGACTGTCGTTACGGTTCAGGGACAAGATTGGCAGCGAAAAAAGTGGGGACGCTTTGCCTCGCTCACTCTTCGTCTCGGAGAACTCGCCTCCGCACGGCTGCCGAATCGTACCATGGTCGTTTCCCAGACTCTGCAGCGGCACTACCAGACCACCTATGGCGTTCAGACTACATACGTACCCAACGGGTCCGTGATCCGGAGACGATTACCTCCGTCGCAAATTCCGGAATGGGGACTCGAGCGGGACAACTACATTCTATTTCTGGGCAGATTCTCTCCCGAGAAAAATTGCCATTTGTTGATCGAGGCATACGAAAAACTCGACACCCGCGCAAAACTTGTGCTTGCTGGCGGATCGAGTCACACGAATGCCTATGTCGACGAATTGCGTAAGCATCAGAGCGACCATGTGCTTTTCCTCGACTGGGTCCATGGCCCTGCGCTCGATGAATTGCTCACCAACGCCGCGCTCTTCGTCCTGCCGTCCGATCTCGAAGGTCTTTCATTAGCGCTCCTGGATGCCATGGGAGCCGCCGTCTGTGTGCTTACCAGCAATATCCCCGAAAACCGCGAGGTGATCGCAGGTACCGGCTTCACCTTCAAACCGGGAGACGCAACTGACCTGGCACGTATGTTACGGATGCTTCTGTCTGATCCGGAGAGCCGAGCGGTGGCGGGGCGTCATGCGCAAGCTCGTGTGCGCGAGCGCTATCTATGGCCCCAAATCGCAGCCGAGATTGGACACTCGTATGTGGAATTAACCGACCGAGCCACCGTTCTTGAGGCGTATCCAGCGGCCGAGGCACCGGCCACAGCAACGTCGGAACAAGTCGGCTAGAGCGTTCCAGCAATTCCCTCCCAGCGGCGGCCGCTGAATCCAGTCCTCGCCCGGAAGCAGGAGCTGCCCGCCTCCTGAATCGGGCATCGCCGCCCGTTTTTCGAAATTCTTGTCAAGCCCCCTAAACCGGCAGAATCCTCCCAACTTATTGTTTCCAAAGCGAATATATTTTTGCAAATTTGGCGGGTTTACCCTATGCGATCAGCTATCATAGAAGAAGGTAGAAAATTCCGCCGTTCGACCCCGAGTGCCGATCCGTGTATCCCGGAGTAAGCTTTAGAAGATAACTCCTTTAGAAGAGATATTTCAGAGGGTATCCCCACATGGAAGCGACATTTCAGAGGGTATCTCTCGCAGGCATTACCTGTTTTCAAAGACTTACGATGCAAGACCGGCTATTCGTCGCTGGTATGGCCTCGCGGTAAGTCCTTTTAAAATGATATTTTGCGCGGGTATCTCTTTCTCTAACCCAATCAATTCATAGATTTACGCGGAAAACGCATTTTCCAGGGTATATACCCCTGTCCGCTGCTTCGCAGGATCGCGTGAGCGAGCAGACTTGAAGTCCTGATAACCGCAAGAAAACGAGGAGGGCACTATGCCGCAACTTCCCTTTCAAGGAACTGCCCGAGCACTTTCTGCCGCCGGGCTCGCCACAGTTAGCCAGAAGCTGGGTGTGCACGCCCCCGAAATTTGGACCGTGCTCGCGGTCGAAACCTCGGGCTGCGGATTCCTGCCCGACCTTCGGCCGCAAATTCTCTACGAGCGCCATATCTTCCACCGGCTGACCCACGGCAAATACGACGACGGCGATATCAGCGACCCAACCCACGGGGGCTACGGCCCATCGGGATCGCACCAATATGATCGGCTGGCGCTCGCCATCGCGCACGATCGGACGGCCGCGTTGCAGAGCTGTTCTTGGGGGATCGGCCAGATCCTCGGAGAGAATTACTCCATCGCCGGATTTGCAGACCCGGAACAAATGGTCACAGCCATGTCGGCGTCCGAAGATCAACAACTGGCCGCCATGAGCGACTTCCTGGTGAGCTCGCGTCTAAACGTTCCGCTCCAGGCGCATGATTGGGCCTCGTTCGCCCGCGGTTATAATGGCTCCAATTACGCCATCAATCGCTACGACATTCGCTTGAATGCCGAATTCCAAAAGTATTCCGCCGGCGGCGTCCCCGATTTGACCGTACGCGCCGCCCAACTCTATCTTAGGTATCTTGGTTTTCACCCGGGGCCAATTGATGGGAACGCCGGAACCCGCAGCCTGTCAGCGCTCGCCGACTTTCAGGCGCAACATGGGCTCGCGAAGACAGTTACAATCGATTCGCGCATGGTGGAACGATTGTTCACCGCCCTGGCTGGTTCCAGAACCCTGACACGAGCGGCGTCAGCTTCGTAATCTACCGTGAATTGAGAATACGATGAGCAAATCCGAAACATTCTCACAATAGAACTGAAGAGCATCATAGACAACGTCCGGAAACGCTGTCTTTAAATAATGCCCGACTCAAACCGAGTTTTTCTTTCTGCTGAATGGCGAGACCTCGTGATGTTGAACTACGAGGTTGAACCAAGCTTGTTGAATCGATACGTTCCGCCCGGTACGGTACTGGATTCATTCCAGGGACGAACATACCTCAGCCTTGTCGGCTTTCGCTTCTGTCATACGAAGCTGCTTGGTTGTTTATCGGTTCCGTTTCACGCCAATTTTGATGAGGTGAACCTGCGATTTTACGTTCGCCGCAATGAAGGCTGCGATCACCGAAGAGGAGTTGTCTTTATTGCCGAGGTGGTTCCTATGCGAGTAATTGCAGCTACCGCTCGCATTGTATACGGGGAGAACTATAAACACTTTCCGATGAGGCACCGCATTGAAACAGAAGGTGTGAGTAGGACAGCCGAGTATCAATGGCAACTTGGCGAGCAGTGGTGCGGGCTCTCTGCTCAGACTGTGGGTCTGCCAGCGTATCCTCAAGAGAGGAGCTTGGAACAGTTCATCACCGAACACTACTGGGGTTACGCGAGTCAACGAAGCGGTGGTTGCGTCGAATATCACGTCTCGCATGCCCCATGGCAAGTGTGGGCGACCACGAACGCTGGATTTGAAGGAGACGCCCGCGCTCTTTATGGGGATGATCTCGCCAACGTTCTGCAGCGACGCCCTGATTGCGCGTTCGTAGCGGATGGCTCGCCCGGCATCGTCTTCAGGGGCAATAGAGTTCGATGAAAACGCCAGACCATGAATCAGAACCTGTTCTGCCTCGCGCGGGCTGGATACTTTACGATGGCGGATGCCGGTTCTGTTTTCGTTGGGTTCATCTCTGGAAGAAGGTAGTTGCGCGGCGGGGCTTCGCGCTTAAGGACTTGCAGTCCGCCTCCTCCGACGGCAGCTTGCAAGTCTCCCCGGAGAATCTGCTGGATGACATACTCGTATTGACCCGCGCCGGAAAATTAGAATCAGGTGCCAACGCATACCTCTATGTGGCACGGCAAATCTGGTGGGCATGGCCGTTCTGTGCAATCTTCAGTTTGCCTGTTTTCAATCGGATACTTTGGCGCGCATATCGTTGGTTTAATCGAAACCGATACCGAATCTCGCGCCACTGTCCATTACCACAGCAAGCCGGCGCCGGGTGCATTCCGAAGAACGACACTTGAACGTCCTGCAGCAAACTGCAATGACCAAAGCTGGCGTTGCGACGACTGCCCCGAATGACTATTCACGGATAGCAGGCAGCAACTAAGCGGGCCAAATGCTCAGCGCCGTCTTGCTGAGAATCTGCTGCTTGATTTCCTCTTTCAGCGGCAGCGCCCGAAAATCATCGAGATTCTGTTTGATGTCGGGAACTCCGGGCCCGGGCCAGTCCGTACCGAATAGTGTCTTGTGGGCGATTTCCTCAAGCCGGGGGAAATATTTCAGCAGAGATTTAGGCGGAATGCCGCTGATGTCCAGGTACACGTTGGGATGGCGGCGGATCAGAAAGAACGCGGTGTGCATCCACAGCGGGCGGCCGCCGTGGGCGAGCAGAATTTTCATCTTCGGAAAATCGACGGCTACGTCGTCAACGTAAATGGGGTCGCCGTAGCGGTTGCGGGCTCCGTGAAAAATCGACGTGCCCGTGTGGAACATCACCGGGATTCCGTTGGCCTCGGCGGCTCGATAGATCACTTCCAACTCAGTTACACCATTCTGGTAGTCATTGGGAAACAGAAGCTGGTGGGGAGGATGAATTTTGATCATGCGGATTTTGAGCCGCAGAAGGTGCTCGACGTCGGCCAGAATGTTCTGGCTGTGACGCGGATGCAGGCCGCCGCAGGAGATCAAACGCCTGGGGTCTTCCTTTACATAATCGGCGATCCACTGATTAACCGCCGCCGTGAAGCCGATGACTTCGGGCGCGACGTAGTTGATGAGCACACCGCGATCGATGCCGGCGGAATCCATGTGTTTGAGGAACGCCTTCGGTGAACGGCAGTACTCAGCGATCTGCTCGTAATTGTGGCGTTTTCGGCGGATTAACTCCAAAGCGTCGGGATGGAACATTTCCATCGGCGCGATGTGGATGTGGCAGTCAGTGATCAAGTTCGTCGTCAGCTCTCAGCAGCGTATTCAAAACGCGTTGCTCGCTTCAACTCAACGCCGGCAACTGTTTAGTGTAGTTTCACAGAGGACTTAACGCCAGCCAGGACACAACTGGGAACGAGTGTTTCCACCCCAGAAATTCGGGTGTAACATATGGGGCCGATAAAGGAAGAGGGAAGGATCAAGGAGCAGGGAGCCGTGACCACGCGTCAAAACAAAGTTCGTCAAAACAAGGTCCGTCAACCCAAGCTTCGTCAACCCAAGACGCACACTGAGCTCGGACGAGCCGCGGTCCAGATCTTTGCCGCCAATGATCGCATCAACCAGATTCTTATCGAACATCTTGACCCTGCCGCCTGGAGAGCCAAACCGCCCGGCAAGGTCCGCAGTATTGCGGCCATCTTCACGCACATGCACAATATGCGTTCCAAGTGGGTCAGGCTTACCGCTCCGCACCTGAAGCTTCCACGACAGCTCAACCGCACGCGCTGCACGCCGCAGCAGGCCTGCGCGGGATTGGCCGAGAGCGCCGCTCGCTGCGCGGAGATGCTCGCTGAAGCGCTCGGCGATGGTGGAGGTCGCGTCGAGAAGTTTCTCAGAGACGGCTGGGGTCGGCCTTGGCCGGTTGGCCCAGAAATGCTCTGCTACATGCTTGCTCACGAGGCCCACCATCGCGGCCAGGTGTGTATGCTCGCGCATCAGCTCGGATTCCCGTTGCCTATTGACGTGACGTCCGGAATCTGGAATTGGGAAAAGCTGTGGAAAGAGTGCGGCTCGCCCGGCGGCCCCGGCCACAATTCTTAAAATTACTTGCCCGCCTTGGGAAGAATCTCCAGCTTCTCCAATTCCTTCACGACCAACTCCACTAATCCGTTGATCACCTGATGCGCCGAGCTGGGATCAAACGTGTCGCTGGTTCCGGTCCAGATGAGTTCACCATCTGGCGACGTAACGGAGTACACATTGGTTTCAACCTGAACCGTCTTCTCCTGGATCAAATAGTCCGGCGAGTAAACGATCGGATACACCGCCCCGTAGTAACCGTAAAAAGAGCCGTAATAAGGAAGAAGGTAGGGTTGACCGGGCACATCGACAGTGCGGTTTTTCACCTTGATCAACCGGCAAACCACGACCGCATCGATCTTGTTGGCCGCGATCTGCTCCCTGAGATACACCATGTCGATGGGGCCTGCGGTCGGCCGCAGCAGGATGTCAGTTCCCGCGATTGTCGTGATTCCGGGCCGGGCCATCTTGTTGGCCAGCGCAACTTCAAAGTCGGCGCGAGTCTCCAGATTCTTGGTCATTCCTAGGGCAAGGATTGTCTTAATGGGCTGGCCAGAGTAGTTCGGATTCTTCCAACTTTCCTTCAGCTTGGTCGACGCCTCGCCGTTTGCCGCCACAAATAACAGGACCGCAATGAGCAGTATCCGTTTCAAACTAGTCCTCCAATCGCATCCCACTAGTGGGCCCCATGCATGCCATGAGCCTCACTTGAGTAGACGCACCGCAAGTCTACAACGAGTTCGATGCAAAGGCAGTCAGTGAATTATGCTTATCGATACGGACGATGACACGTGAGAATCCAGCCCAACTGTATTCATGACGCGGTCGATGAGTGATATGGCGATTTTATCGACAACTAATCTCTGAGGTCCTTGAAGCGAACGACGAGCCATAGCATGCTTCCCAGCCACACAAACAAAAATATGCCCCGAAACTTCTCGTTCGGGATTAGATGGTCGGCAAGATTACCGAGAATTGGAGGTCCTCTTCGGCTCCATCCGATACGCAAAATAAAAAAGTAAACCACACCGCAAACTGTTATCAGTCCTGCCGATATATCCGGCAATCTTCGTACCAGCGCCATTGGCGATATTGTCCGTGCCGGCATCACCCGGACGGTGCTTTGGACGCCGGATGCCAGCCTGATCAACCATCACCAAGGCGTAAACGTCGTGATTACGGAGCGCAGCGAGATGTTTCTCCCACGTGGCACGCATACCAAGCTGGACATCATGATTGAAGGCACTGCGAAAGAGCCTGGTGATTCTTGCCTCGAATTCATTGGTGTCGTTTGCCTCATCAAACGCACGGGCTCCGGCAATTTCCTCTGCGCTGGCGCTCTCCTCAGTAAACGAAAGCTGCTTCAGTTCAATATCGGTCAGCGGAACCGAGTCTTTGCGGGCCTCTTCTGCCACGCGAGACGATAGAAATTCGACTGCCTTAGTAACGGATGTTTCCGCCTCGGCGCTTTTCATGAAGACAATATACGCAGCGGCATCTCCGAATCACAAGACTTTCGACACTGGCCGCGTTTGAAAGCGGACAAATTGATGTACCCAGCCCATAGCACTAATTGAGCATTGGCCGACTCTGCCCTCTCACTGAATGCTCTAGCGATTTTTTACCAACTACCTGCTGCCATGAGAATCGGACAGCCGTGTTCGCGACCCCAGTGACTAACAGGACAGTTTATGGCAGGCTAGATGACTGGCCTGGCGGACTTCGGAGAATCTGGCAAGAACTTCATCGAAATAGGCAAGCGGCCCAAGGTCAGGAAACTATACTTAGGCTTGCGGGCCCTTTGAGGCAGACAGAACTTCGCAGCACAGGAGAAACAATGCAAAAGCGCAAACTTGGAAAAAGCAACTTGGAGGTCTCGGCTATCGGACTTGGCTGCATGGGGATGAGCTTTGGCTACGGTCCGGCCGGAGACAAGCAGGAGATGATCTCGGTCATCCGGGCAGCCGTGGAACGCGGCGTCACCTTCTTCGATACCGCTGAAGTGTACGGCCCTTTTACGAACGAGGAACTCGTTGGCGAAGCCCTCGCTCCCTTCCGTGAGCAAATCGTGATCGCCACCAAATTCGGGTTCAAACTTGATCCGAACACCGGCAAACAGGCCGGGTTGGATAGTCGGCCAGAGCACATCAAGGAAGTTGCCGAAGCGTCGCTCACGCGCCTCAGGACCGATGTCATCGACTTGTTCTATCAGCACCGTGTTGACCCCAACGTACCGATCGAAGACACTGCCGGAGCGGTGAAAGAGCTGATTCAGCAAGGCAAAGTGAAGCACTTCGGACTTTCGGAAGCAGGGGTGCAGACGATCCGTCGGGCGCACAAAGTTCAGCCCGTCACCGCACTGCAAAGCGAATACTCGCTATGGTGGAGAGAACCGGAAGCAGAAGTGATACCGACGCTGGAAGAACTCGGGATCGGATTCGTTCCATTTAGCCCGCTGGGGAAAGGCTTCCTCACGGGAAAAATAACCGGAGATACGAAGTTCGACAAAGGCGATTTCCGCAACATCGTTCCTCGCTTTAGCGAAGAGAATCGGAAAGCGAATCAAGCAGTGGTTGATCTGGTTGGCACATTCGCACAACAGAAGAAAGTCACACCGGCTCAGATCGCGCTCGCCTGGCTGCTGGCGCAAAAGCCGTGGATTGTTCCAATCCCGGGCACGACCAAGCTGCATCGGCTCGAAGAAAACATCGGCGCCGTTAACGTCACACTTTCGCCCGACGAACTCCGCGAACTGGGGACCGCTGCCGCAAAGATCCCGGTGCAAGGCGCTCGGTACCCGGAAGAGTTGCAGAAATTGGTGGGCCGCTGAAAGGAGAGTCAATGTACAAAGCCAAAGCTTATTCCGCTGCCAGCGCGACATCGTCGATGGCCTCGACCACGATCCCGCGGCGCGATGCAACCGAAAACGATGTGCAGATCGAAATTCTGTTCTGCGGTATCTGCCACTCCGATCTTCACTCGGTGCGAAATGAGTGGAGCGAATTCATGCCCACCCAGTACCCGATTGTGCCGGGCCATGAGATTGTCGGCCGTGTGACTAAGGTCGGGTCCGCTGTCACGAAGTTCAAGCCTGGCGACCTCGCGGCAGTTGGCTGCATGGTCGACTCGGACGGCACCTGTCCCGAGTGCCGGGCAGGCTTCGAGAATTTCTGCCCGAACATGGTGCTCACCTTTAATTCGCCGGACAAGCATCTCGGCGGCGTCACCTATGGCGGCTACTCTGAGAGCATCGTCGTCGACCAGCGTTTCGTTCTGCGCGTCCCCTCGAACCTCAAGCTCGCCGGAACCGCGCCTCTGCTCTGCGCCGGAATCACAACTTACTCGCCCATGCGCCGCTGGGGTGTCGCCAAGGGCAAGAAAGCTGGCGTCGTTGGTCTTGGCGGACTGGGCCACATGGGCGTGAAATTTGCACATGCATTTGGTGCGCACGTTGTCGTCTTCACCACTTCGCCGAAGAAAAAGGAAGACGCACTTCGTCTCGGAGCGGACGAAGTCGTCATCTCAAGGAATGCGGGCGAGATGCAAAAGCACGCGGAGAGCTTCGATTTCATTCTCGACGCCGTTTCCGCCGACCACGACATCAACGCTTATATCAACCTGCTCCGCCGCGACGGCAACCTTACGATTGTGGGCGCGCCGCCGAAGCCTCTCGGCGTTTCTGCCTTCGGCCTGATTATGCGCCGCCGCAGTTTTTCCGGCTCGAACATCGGCGGCATCGCCGAAACTCAGGAGATGCTCGATTTTTGCGGCAAGCATAACATCACCGCCGATGTCGAAGTCATCCCGATCCAGAAGGTCAACGAAGCCTACGAGAGACTGCTCAAGTCCGACGTGAAGTACCGCTTCTCCATCGATATGGCTTCTCTCAAAAGCGAGTAAGCCGGGAGATGCGAATGACGAGGAGCCGGACATGAAGAGAATGCTTTCGCTCGGCGTAGTGTTCTTGTTTATCGGGATGACTGCAACGACGCTGTCCGGCACACAGGATCGTGATGTCAATGGCGGCGTCGGGGAGCGTTTTGTCGGAGCATGGCGGCTGGCCTCGCTCGAACAAGAGGGCGCAGACGGGAAAACTCACAGAGCCGACTGCACCGGGCTGCTTGTCTTCACACGCGACGGCCACATGTCGGTCCAGGTCATGGAACGCAACCCGGCGGCACAAACCGCCGCTGGGCCTGAGCAGTATTCGCAAGGCGGGTACGAGGCCTCGTTTGGCACGTACGAGATCGACGACGCTCACACCTTCACCTTCCATGTTGAGGGCGCACTGGTGCGGACCCTTATCGGCAAAGACCTGCCGCGCGCGTTTGAGCTCTCGGGCAAACAGCTCATCGTGAAGTCGACGCGCCCGGACGAACACTGGAGAGTTGCCTGGGAACATTACTAGGCCCGACAAATTCCGCGGGATCGAAAGCACGCTCGGTACCCCGAACACATTGAGGCAACGAGCGGTCGCTGAGCTGCGAGTAGAGTAATTGATTGTGGGGATTTTGATGAAGCCTTCGATCTTTGCTCTCTGTGTTCTGTTTGCAGTTGGCGCGGCGAGCGCGCAGACGCCTGCTTGGCAGCCATCGGCGGGACATACGCAAGTGCCGATATGGCCAGGGGCGGCGCCTGACGCGCAGCCTGTCTCAAACCCCGAGGACGAAACGAAAACGGCGACGGAGCCGCTCGTCGCCGGCAGGCCGTGGGTTTATGTGGGCAAAGTCTCGCGGCCTACGATGACGGTCTATTCGCCGAAGGGGAAGAACACGGGCGCTGCGGTCGTCGTGTTTCCGGGTGGGGGCTATTGGATTCTGGCCATCGACCTTGAGGGCACGGAGGTCTGCGACTGGCTGACGTCCAGAGGAATCACGTGTGTGCTGCTGAAGTATCGCGTGCCGGGTGAGGGGCTACCTCCGCGATCGGGGCCGTATCCGGACTCTCCGATGGCGTTGGAAGATGCGCAGAGAACCGTGGGGCTGGTTCGCTTTCACGCCGCGGAGTGGCATATTGATCGGAACAAGATTGGAGTGCTAGGGTTTTCGGCAGGCGGGCATCTGGTAGCAGCGATGAGCACCCATTTTAAGCAGCGCCTGTACCCGGCCGTAGATGCGGCGGACAAAGAAAGCTGCCGCCCCGATTTTGCGGTGGCTATTTATCCGGGGCACCTATCGCTTGCCGCCAGCAGTTTAGGCCTGAATCCGGATATTCATGTCACGCGCCAGACGCCGCCTACGTTCTTGTTGCAGGCTGAGGATGATCCCGTGGACCGGGTAGAGCACTCGCTTGCTTACTACGCTGCGCTGAAAAAGGCTGGGGCTCCGGTTGAGATGCATTTGTATGCGCAAGGCGGTCACGCGTTTGGCCTGCGGCGGACGAAGCTACCTATTACAGGATGGCCTCAGTTGGTAGAGACTTGGCTGCGGACGATCGGGGCGATTTCGGAGTAGGTGGCTTTAGCCTTTTGCGCGAATGCGACCTCAGGACCTGAATGCCAATCTTATTTTCCGGGCTCAACGGCATGGATGGAACACGTCACCGACGAACAATACCGTGCCGCGAAATAAAGGACAATTCGATGAGCAATAAGCCAACACAGAACGATGCTCTGAAGGACCGCCTCTCCCGATCTCGCGAAATCAACATTAGCGTGATCGGCAGAAAGTCAGGACACACCATCTCAAATCCGGTCTGGTTCGTATTGGACGAAGACAAACTTTACCTCCTGCCGGTGCAGGGGTCGGGCACGCAATGGTACAAAAACGTGCTAAAGAATCCATCGATTCACATCCAGGCAGGAGGCGCAGAGGCTGAGTTCAAGGCTATTCCTATCACGGACCCCAAACAGGTACTGTCCGTGGTCGAGAAATTCCGCGAGAAGTATGGGGCGAGCGACGTGAAGAAGTACTATTCAAAGTTCGACGTTGCCGTCCTTGCCCAGATGCAATGAGCGCTATCATGATTGCAAAGGAGGTATTCTCAAAGGCGGGAAGACTAACGGCAAAGTGGTATCGTTGCGGCACGCAGGCAATGGATTGAACCCGAACGAACCGTATGCGGCCCATTTGGCTCGCTTGATTGCCGCCTATGCCCCTCACGACGGCAGTTTCGAGCTATGCATCCCAGGTTTGCACGCCAATCGCTTTTCACGAACAAACAAGGAGTGTGTGCATGCCCTCTCGTTGCCCTCGTTGTGCATCGCGGCACAGGGAGCGAAGACCGTCATCGTGGGGCAAGAGGTCTATGAATATGATGCATCGCGCATGATCGTGTTCTCGGTTGCCTTGCCCGTTGCTGCCCAAGTCACGCAAGCCAGCTATTCCGCGCCCTACCTTTCTCTCAAGCTGGACCTCGATCCGCACAAGATCGCCGAGCTGGCCTTGAAGGTCTTTCCGCACGGTCTGCCCCCGGCTCAAGGGAGGAGCGCCGTCTACGTTACTCCTGCCGATGCAAGCACTGTCAACGCCGCGACGAGGTTAATGGAGTGTCTAGCGCAGCCCGGAGATGCTGAACTGCTCGCCCCACTCGTCGTCGATGAGATTTTGATCCGTCTGCTACGCAGCCCCATTGGCGTTCGGGTCGCGCAAATGGGCTTTGCGGAATCCAGCGTTCATCGAGTTGCGAAGGCCATTTCATGGTTGCGTGAGAACTTCTCTCAACCCATGAAGGTCGAAGACCTGGCCGGGCCGGTGCACATGAGTGTTTCGTCTTTCCACGAACACTTCAAGTCCGTCACTTCGATGAGCCCACTGCACTATCAAAAAGTGCTGCGCCTGCAGGAGGCGAGGCGTCTCATGTTGTCGACAGTGATCGACGCGGGTAGTGCGAGCCAGCGCGTGGGCTATCTGAGCGCTTCACAGTTCAGCAGAGAATACAGCCGCTTTTTCGGGAGTGCGCCGACTAAAGACATTGCCAGATTGCGTCAAGAGACTCGACTTTGGGCCTGACCTATTCCAGCTAGAACACCATTATTGAACCCGGCTCTAAACCGTGAACCTCGATGTTGGTGAAGAGATGAGCTAGACGGGGTTATCCCTGGTTCATCCATCAGCCTTCGAGGATGACCTGCGCGATGGCGTACTCTTTGGTGTGGGAGAGTGAAAGCGCCACGTGGACCGCGCCGAGCTTCGCTGCGAACTCGGCAGCTTTGCCGTGAAATGCAATCGTGGGACGGCCTCCGGGCTGGCGGCAGACTTCAACGTCGCGCCACGTGACCCCGTGATTCCAGCCCGTGCCAACGGCCTTCATTGCGGCTTCTTTGGCGGCGAAGCGCGCCGCGTAGCGCTCGATACGGTTGGCTTTCGACTCACAGTAGCGGATCTCGTCCTCGGTAAAGATTCTGTGCAGGAAGCGAACACCAAAACGTGCGATGGACGCTTCGATGCGTGGAACCTCCGCTATGTCGATGCCGGTGCCGACGATCATGGAGACAGTTTAGTGGACGGGCGCCTTCGGAAACTAGAAACAGCTTGTTGGCTTTAGCTCTCCGCGGGCCAAGACTTTACACGCGCCAATAGTCTGGCCGCCAATTCTTGATGGATTTCTTGATATCGGCACCGGCAAGATTGGCCGACAGAGTCCGCTCAACCAGTGCAGGAAGCTCTTCATCCGAGGCAAAACGTAGTCCGATTAGCTGATCCTCGGTGAGCTTCGCGATTTGTGGGCGCCCTGAATCGGGCAGCAACATTGCCAGCCGCAGTCTTTCTTCCAACCTTATGATGCGATCCTGAACTTTCAGCGCGTACTGCCGGGTCCTGCTCACGGCAACAATCAGGGCTGTGTTAAAGATCACGATCCAGATGTGCAGGAAACCGGGATGGCGCACCGCGAAGAACACACTGACGATCCACGTGATCGCCAGAACCGGCAAAACGAAGAAGTGGAATGGAGGATCGAGCCTGGTATGATTGGCAAGATTTTGCGGCGTACGTTCGGCCATGGTTCTCCTCTTTTCGCTGCAATTGAAAGTCTAAATCAGTTCAGTCAAAAAACGCTGCTCGGTGAATGGAGACGTCTGCTCAGAGCAGGCGATCGCCGCGATAAATAACCTGGCCATCGATCAACCGCGCTTCAGCCATGAGCTCATGTTTTTTGACCGGCCCGGTTCCGTCGATGTGAAAGACTTCATGTCCGTGAGCCACCAGCCAGTCGGAAACCAGCATACGGTGGCAGTGAAAATACACGCGCTCGGCACACATGTAAGCCGTGCGTGACTGCTCGGCCAGTTTGACCAGTTCGGCGATGCCGCGCTGGAAGTCCTCGGTGAGCATGTAATCGGCGTAGTTGCGGAAGCTGTCGTTGCGCAGCGCGATGTTGGGTGAGTCATCGAGGATCTTCTTCCGGCGACCGCCAAGCTCTTTGATCCAGACGTACCGAATCCCCGCATCGGGCATGGTTTTCTCCAACGATTCGCGATTGAAATGGGGCAGGCGGCGTGACATGGGAAAGGAGCGGATATCCACCAAGGTCTGTATGGAATGGGTTTGGAGGACAGCAATAAATTCACCCAGCGGGCGAGTCGAATGGCCGATGGTGTAAAGGGTAGCCACTAGGTGGTTTCCACTGGGGAGACTTCTTGAACCCCTGCCATCATTCTTGAGCGATTTTTCTGATAACCTGCACCAGCGCTTCGTCCTGCGCCGCAAATACCGTACGCAGATCGAGCAGCACGCGTCCTTCTTCAACCCGCGCGATGACCGGCGGATCGGAAGCGCGCAGGCGAGCGGAGAGTTGGTCGGCGCTCATGCCCTCACAAGTCATCGCCACCAGTCGCGTAGGCAGAAGTGCAGAGGGTGCGGCTCCGCCGCCAATTACGGATTCGCCGCCCAGCACTTCCACCGACACTTTTGAGGTCTTTATTTTCTCTGCTACCGCTTGTGCCCGCGTTCCAATTTCTCCTTTCAATAGACGCATCATGCGTAGAGCGGGGATCGCATCGTGATCGCCTTTCACGTAGGCAAGCAACGTGGCTTCGAGCGCCGCGTAGGTCAATTTGTCCACACGAAGCGCGCGGAACAAGGAGTTCGACCGCATGCGTGCGATCAGATCGCTGCGGCCGCTCAGGATTCCTGCCTGCGGGCCGCCGAGCAATTTGTCGCCGCTGTAGGTGACCACATCCACACCTTGGCGAAGGCTGTCGAGTACGCTTGGCTCCCCGTTCACTCCGACCGAGCGCAGATCGAACAGCGCGCCGCTGCCCAGGTCTTCGAGAAGCGGGATATTGCGCTTGCGAGCCAGGGCCACCAGTTCTTCAAGTTGCGGTTGCTCGGTGAATCCGGTGATTTGAAAGTTGGAGCGATGTACTCGCAAGAGCAGGCGAGTTTTTTCGTTGATTGCTTTTTCGTAGTCGGCGATGCGGGTGCGATTGGTTGTGCCCACTTCCCGCAGGATGGCATTTGATTTCGACATGACATCCGGAATGCGGAAGGAGCCGCCGATCTCGACGAGTTCTCCACGGGAGACGATGACTTCGCCGTTTTCCGCCAGCGTGTTGAGCGCGAGCAAAACGGCCGCGGCGTTGTTGTTGACTACGATGGTGGAGAGCGCTGGCTTGGCTACACGGGCGGGGAGGCCCGCGTCTACACGAGCATCTACAGCTTCATCGAGGAGTTTGCGGAACAGGCGATCGACGTGTACGTCGCGTTTGCCACGCTCGCCTGTTTCTATGTCGAACTCAAGATTCGAATAACTGCCGGCGATCTCCCGGATGTGTTCCAGCGCTGACGCAGCAAGCGGAGCGCGGCCCAGATTGGTGTGCAGAATAACTCCGGTGGCATTGATGACGGAGCACAGCGAATGTTGCAGAGCTTGTCTCACCTGCCGCGTCACTGCGTCTTCGAGTCCCGAAAGTGCAAGATCGACACCGTTCGCGTCTAGCCGCCCGGTAGCGATTTCCTGCCGCAAGGTTGCGAGAATGGCACGGGCCGCGTCGGTGACCGCGGCTTGTCCTTCTTTTGATACGAGTGCGACAATCCCAGGGCTGCGCTGGAGTTCGTCTACAGACGGGAGTTTGCGATACAAGCCGGCGCTCGAGTCGATTTTCACCGGCATTGATTATGCCACTGGCAGTGGCGTACGACCAAGAGCCTGGCTTGCTCGCCTCACGCGGCATCCGCATCTACGATTTCGGCGCACGACGGGCGAGGACGCCCGTCCTCCTATATCACAGCTAGCCTACTTCTACCAGGCCGTAGCTCTTGTGCCAGCGAGTGCGCATGTGGCGCAGGGCAGCGTCGATCTCTGCTTGACTGATTTCTGAATTCGGGGCGGCCAGGACCATGGCCGCTTCACGCTTTGCGGCTTCGAGCAACTGACGATCGCGGATCAGATTGGCTACCTGGAAGCTGGGCATCCCGGCCTGGCGGGTACCAAAGAACTCACCTGGGCCACGAAGTTCCAAGTCGAGTTCGGCGATCTGGAATCCGTCGCTGGTTCGTACCATTGCGTCGAGGCGGCGCTCTCCGTCTTCCGAAACTTTGCCACCAGTCATGAGCACGCAGTAAGACTTGGCGGCGCCGCGGCCGATGCGGCCGCGCAACTGATGAAGTTGGGCCAAGCCGAAGCGCTCAGCATGTTCGATGACCATCATGGTCGCGTTGGCGACGTCAACGCCCACTTCGATCACCGTCGTGGCTACGAGGATGTCCATCTCTCCCTTCTGGAACACGCGCATGACCTGCTCTTTCAGGTCGGGCTCCATGCGACCATGCAGCACGCCGACCCTCAAGTCCGGGAAGATTTTCTGGCTCAACTCTTTGTACATCTTCATTGCCGCTTTCAGTTCCGTCTCTTCGTTTTCCTCAATCACGGGATACACAACATAGGTTTGGTGTCCGGCGGCCGCTTGTTTGCGTACGAACTCCCAGACTTCAGGCGAGCGTTCGTCGGATACGCAGCGGGTGATAACTGGAGTGCGTCCGGGCGGCATTTCGTCGATCACGCTGACGTCCAGGTCGCCGTAGAGCGTAAGGGCGAGGGTGCGCGGGATGGGGGTTGCGGTCATAACTAGAACGTCCGGCTCCGGGGAGGCTGGCGAGCTTTGTTCGGCCGTCCCGGGTGAGGCACCCGTCACTACACGATCATCTTTTGTCTTCTTCATCAGTTTGAAGCGCTGCAGAACTCCGAAGCGGTGTTGCTCGTCCACGATCACCATGCCCAGCTTGTCGAACTCGACTTTTTGCTCGATCAAGGCGTGTGTCCCGATCACGAGTTGGGCATTCCCTTGCGCGATGTGACGCCGGGTCTGGCGCTTGCGATCGTCTTCCATGGAGCCGGTCAAGAGAACCACGCGATAGCCTGCGCTCTCGAGAATACGGCGAGCAGAGAAATAATGCTGTTGCGCCAGGATTTCGGTGGGCGCCATCAGCGCGACCTGATATCCGTTCTCCATCGCGATGATTGCGGCTTCGAAGGCAACGATGGTTTTGCCCGAGCCCACGTCGCCCTGCAACAAGCGGCGCATGGGAAACGGTTTTTCCATGTCGGATGCGATTTCCTTCAGCACCCGCTTCTGTGCGGCCGTGGGATGGAAAGGGAGAATCTTCTTGATGGCGGCGCGGGCACGGTCGTCTAACTGGAAAGCGATTCCGGTTTGTGCTTTCTGTTCGCGACGTTTCAGCTCCAGTCCCAGCTCGACGAAAAACAGTTCTTCAAAAATGAGGCGAAGATGCGCTGGGGTGCGGGAGGACAGCAGATCGTCAACACTTTCACCGGCATCGGGCCAGTGAACCTTCTGCAACGCTTCTCGGGGCGGGATAAGGCTCAGATGACTCCGAACTGCGGCCGGGATGGGGTCGGGCAAATCCGGCGGAAGATTCTCCAGCGCGGTGTGGATGATGCGACGAAACCAGCGGGAGGTCAGACGGCCTTGTCCAGCGGACTCGTAGATGGGCACAATGCGGCCGATTTCGAGCGATGCCGCCAGCTTTTGTTCCGCGGAATCGGCGCTGCCATCTTCAGCAGCTTCTCCGATAATCTCGAACTGAGGCTGGGTGAGCTGGAGCTCGCCGCCGCGGTAGTCCTGCTCAACCTTGCCGTACAGGGCGACGATCTGTCCGGGTTTGAACTTGTCCCGCAGATAAGTGGCGTGAAACCAGATGCACTTCAGCCGCGTCCTGCCCTGCCCGGCGGTCATCTGAAAGATGGGCATTCTACGGGTACGGAAGAGCCCGGAGGTCCGCACTTCAGCAATCACTGTAGCCATTTCTCCAGCCCGCAGTTCAGAAATCCCCCTCGGGTTCAGCCGATCCTCGTAGCGAAACGGCAGGTAGTGCAGCAGGTCGTCGAGGGTCTGAATGCCCTTGGCTGCCAGGAGCTCGGCAAGTTTTGGGCCGATGCCCTTCACGTATTGAACGGAGGTGCTCGGTTGCAGCATCTGATGCGATGTTAGCAGGAGCCATCTCAGGCGCTATAGTCCGCGAGGCGTTTTGACACTAAGAGGGACGTCTCCCAGACCGGGATCAGATACGGTATGTCGAAGGCAGCGGCCAATTTTATTCACGCTCTGGTTGCGGTTCTCGCCGGGAACGGAGCCTACTTTCTCCTGATGAAGTATCTGCCGCCGCGAGCCCGTCATGTGCCCTTTCAAATCGATCTCGGGCTGGTGGTGGACTTCTGGTTCTGCCTCGTCGCCTTCGGAATAATCAAAGCCGTAGCTGTCCGGAGACGAAGGTCCAACCGAGTCAGCTAAGACCCGCCGTCTCCCTCAGAAACCCAAGATTCCTTCGCTTGCGGCTTAAGAAACCGCAGCGGCTTGTCTGGATTTTGGACAAAGGTGCCTACGACTTTCATCCACCACAGGTTACTTTCGGAACCTCCGTAACCGGGGACGGGGAAGCTAGAATCTGGGCTGTAAGCATGCAAAAGATCTCCATCCTCTATGACGCGAGTCAGGCGGTGCTCTCCACGTTTGAGCTGGACGAGGTGCTGCAGCAAATCCTGACCATCGCGCGCGACTACTTTCACCTGCAGAACGTTGCCATCCTTTTGCGGGAGAAGGATCAGCTTTATGTGCGCTGCCAGGTCGGCTGGGACGATGGCCACGACAAAGTTCGGCTGCCCATAGGAAAGGGAATCACCGGAGCCGCCGCTCAACAGAAACGCCCCATCTACGCCGCGGATGTTACCAAGGACGCGCGTTATATTCTGACAGCCAAGAACACTCGCTCCGAGTTGGCAGTCCCGCTGATGGTGCGCGACCACGTGGTGGGTGTGCTGGACTGCCAGAGCGAAAACCTCAATCACTTCGATACTGAGACCACAGACCTGCTGGCGCTGTTTTCCACGCAGGCCTCCATGGCCTTGCAGAATGCTCGCCTGTACTCGCTGGAGCGGCACCGTGCCTCGCAGCTGGAAGCGATCAATGCGATCGCGCAGCAGATGACGGCCGTGCTGGATCTGAAAGAATTGCTCTCCAAAGTGTGTATGAGGATTCAAGAGGCTTTTCAGGTCTGCCACGTCTCGGTGCTCTTGAAAGATGAGGAAGACCTGGTTCTGCGCGCAAGCCACGGAAAGCTCACGGGACACACTCCGGAAGGAGGGCGTCTGCCAGATGGAGCAGGACTTTGGCAGCAAGCCCTGGCAGCGGGAAAGACCATCATCGAAAATGACATGAGAGCGGTTCCAGACAAAAGCTTGTACGTTGAAACCGGCTCGAGCATGTGCATTCCACTGGTCTCATTTGGGCAGACCCTGGGTGTTTTGGTGCTGGATACAGCCCGCACCGACGCTTTTAACGCCTACGATACGCAGCCGCTAGAATCAGTAGCGGATATCTGTGCCACTGCCATCCAGAACGCTCACTACGTCGAGCGGGTAAAACAATTAGCCTATCTGGATGGATTAACCGGGATTTTCAATCGCAGGTTTTTCGAACTGCGGATTGTGGAGGAAATCGACCGAGCGGAGCGATTCGGCACAGGTCTTGCGGTGGTCATGGTGGATATTGACCAATTCAAGCGCCTGAACGATGAATTCGGACACCTCCTGGGAGACGAGGTGTTGCGGCAGGTGTCTTCGATATTTCATCAGCAACTGCGGAAGATCGACGTTCTATGCCGTTATGGAGGTGAAGAGTTTGCCATTCTGCTTTGCCAAACCAATGCGGTCCACGCCCTCGGAGTGGCGGAGAAGCTGCGCAAGTCGGTAGAAGCCTGGCAGTTCCCGGGCGTCCCCCGGCCAGTCACGATCAGCGCAGGAACCGCAAACTATTCCGAACACGGTTCCACCCGCGATGAGTTGGTGAAGGCCGCTGACGCAGGCTTGTACGCCGCAAAACAGGCGGGGCGGAATCGGGTTTGCCTGGCCCCGCAACGCGTCTTGGCAAAGGGCTCCAGCAACTAGCCCCAGTATTCAATCAGAATAGGCTGCCGGGTCCGTCCAATTCCTCTCTTAGTTCTCTCTCAATTTCACGCTGGTGGTCTCGCCATTCCCTTTGTACATCACGCATCTGGCGCTTGTACTCTTCGGCGTGTCTGTGGGCTTCCCGGGTCTGCCGCTCAATCTCAGGCTTCAGCTGCTTCATCTGACGATTGATCGCTTCTTCCATCTCCGGTTTGAGGTGGGCCATCTGCGTCTCGATCTGGCTTATTTCCTCGCGGGTCTTGGCGTCGATCTCGGGGAGTTCGATGTCCAGACTTTCGCGGAAAAGATCCGATTGCTTGCGTTCCGGCAAAGTGATGGTGATGGTCTGCTCTTTCTTATCCCGAATCACGCTGATGCTGGCGGTGTTGTCCTTGCGCGAGCGCAAGGCGTGAGTAAAGTCACCGCTGTCGCGGATGGGCTCACCATTGATCTTGACAATCACGTCGCCGGCGCGAAAGCCAGCCTTGTCCGCACCGCTCCCCTTTTCTACCGAACGCACAAGAACTCCCTGGCCATTCTTGGCTCCGAAGAAATCTCCGAGCTGCGGTGTAAGGTTCTCCACCATCAGACCGCTGCGGGCCGAGGAGTGCACCACCACGATGGAAACCGGCATATCCATCTCGGGCATGACCGGCATTACGGGCATGGTGGGCATAGTGGGCATGTTGAACTTGAATTGCTTGCCGTCGGGACCAAAGTTGTAAGAGTGATTCTGCTTACGATCACCAAGCTCCACCTTGATAGTCATACCCTGACCATTGCGGCTGACGCCGAGCGTTACCACTCGCCCAGGCGGAGTCTCGCGAATCATGCGGCGTAACTGCTCCACGCTTTGTACATCTGTGCCATTGAGAGTCAGGATCACGTCCTGCTCTTTGAGGCCAGCCTTGCCGGCGGGAGCATCCTGATCCACCATGGTCACTTCCACGCCGCGCTCGTCTTTCAAATGGAGAGGAGCTAAGCGGTCGGGAGTAATGTCACGCGTGTCCACCCCTAGATAGGAACCGCTGCCCCAATCCTCACTGGAGTAACCATAGTAAGTGTCACTAGCCGGAGCAAACGAACCGTTGTCGGCAGCATAGGCTGCTACTGCCAGAAGTGGCAGCACTATGATCGTCAGCAGAATTGAGCTTCGCATGTTCACCCTCCCAAATTCCCAAGAACTATCCTAGTGGCTGGACCGGCGGAAAGAGATGTCCCCGGTCGTAGTGCGCACTTTGAGCACCGGACCACCGCCGTTCAGACTTCCTTCCGCGGTCACGGTCTTTGGGCCGTAGTCGCCACCTTCGGTGGTAACTCTGATATCCGGAAAATCTGAACGAATGCTGTGACCGTTAGCTACTTCGATCGAAGCACGAACGCTGATGTTCACGTTCGGAGCCAGGTAGACTGTGATGTCGCCGGCGGCAGTTTCTAATTCGGAATCGTGGTGCTCGCCGTTGGCCGCAACGAACTTTGCCGTAATTCCACCGGCTGCGGTTTCCGCCCGCGCCGATGGGACCCCGTTCAATTCAATGCTGCCTCCGCCAGTTTCCGCGCGGACAGGACCCTTGGCGGAGCTGAGGCGAATGCTGCCCCCGCCAGTTTCCATTTCGACTGGACCGCCGATATCGCCCAGATCGATACTGCCGCCACCGGTGCTGGCCTTCACTCGACCCGCGCACCGCTCCACCTGAATGCTGCCCCCGCCCGTCTCTAGCACCGCGCCCTGCATGCCGGACACGATGGACACGCTGCCCCCGCCGCTCTCGGCTTCGATCTTGCCCTTTGCGGAATTCACCTTGATAGAACCTCCGCCGGTGTGCAGGCTGACATCGGAAGCTACGTTGCCCACATCAATGGTGCCACCACCGGTTTCCGCGTTTATCGCCCCGCCAATGTCGTCGACCCGAATGGTGCCGCCACCGCTCTGCGCATCCACCCGGCCGGCGATCCCGCTGGCACTGACGTTGCCACCTTCAGTCTCGACTTTTACCTCATCCATCTCGCGCGGCACATTGACTACGAAGTCGCCGGAGAACTTGTGCGGCCTGCCGCCTTGCCAATCGCCCACGATCCACGCCGTATCTCCGTGGACGTATGCGCTGATCTTGTAGTTCTCAAATTCACGCCGGGCCCGGTCTTCCGAACCGCTATAGGAATGATTACGAATGACGTAGTTGATGCCTTGCTGCGAACCACCTTCCACGCGCACCGAACCGATATCAA
>Ga0210409_10002307_pt1 | contig 22875 bp, 22 predicted proteins | sample IncBWH17MmetaG_FD_161649 | JGI IMG/M metagenome (GOLD analysis project Ga0210409, IMG submission 161649) | Forest soil microbial communities from Barre Woods Harvard Forest LTER site, Petersham, Massachusetts, United States - Inc-BW-H-17-M | ecosystem: Environmental > Terrestrial > Soil >...
ACGCAATGCGACAATCGCTTGGTACGCCCAAAAATCATGTGTGGTCTGTTCCTCAACACGATCCAGGTAATAGACCTGGTCGTAATGGGCGAACCATTTGATCAGCGAGCGGTCATTCGACACCAGCGGCTTGATGAGCCGCAGGGTATTCGAGCCGTATCCCTTTAGGTCCTCCTCCATCTGATACCTCTTGCGATCCAGTTTGGCGGCCGTATGGAACCATTGCCGCATCGACGTCAGATCTCGCTCCTCGAACCAGGCATAGAGCCCACTGGCTTCCGCATGATGCGACAATGACATCACGCACGCACGCGGGTTACCGAGGCCGTTCTCGATATTGCGGACGAGCTGATCGAGCTTGAATCCCCCATCCAGATGCGATTTGATGTGGGCAATTCGCTTGACTCGCTCCGGACTCAGTTCCGCATTCATAGAACCACCTCGTACCGACGCAAAATCTTGGACAGGGTATCTGCGCTTGAGGGGACTCTCAACTTGGTACGTATGAACCCGATTGTGGAGCGCAACTTTTGCAACCCTCCTTTGGTCACACCTTTATAAAGGAATCAGCGCAATAAGAGAGGATATGAGTTCCATTCTGAATTAGGCCTTCGGATTTGCAAAACATATCGCCCAGAGGGCGCGGAAGAAAGGTCAACGGCCGCTTCCATTGACGTAACACCATCTTTCAGAGAGGCGACACCATTTGCGGTGAAGATCGCGCTTCCCCCTGTCAGCGCGATGCGCAGCTCGTAAGGGCCCTCAGCGCTCCCGAGCGGCAGATAGACATTGAGACGCTTCACCTCGCGACTGACCTCCAGTGGTTGCTCACCCGGATTCGCCTCACTACCACGGGGGACCGAGCGATTTCTCAAGTCCAGGACAGCCGACTGGACGACAGGGGGTCCCTTCTGTTTGAAGAACAAATCCCAACCGGCAACACCGACGACAATTAAAATGCTCGCTGCGATTGCGAGAGCGGTCCGCATCCGACGACGCCGGTACCCGGCCTGAAGTTCGGAAAAGTCGCGATAGCAGGGGCTGCAGGAAGTCACGTGATCGAGCCACTTCTCCGCTTCGGCGAGTGGCATTTCATGAGAGGCGATTCTCTTGAGAACCTCAGGGCCAGGGCATCCGGCACGGTCAGGATTCGGGAACTCCTTGAGCAGACCACGGCCCAGCGCATCCAGGATGCGCTTTTCGTCTCGCTCCGAGTATTCTTTCGCGTTCAGATCTGACTCTCTTTGCAAACTCTATCCCCTTTCAGCTAGAAAACAAATTCGTTGGACCTTACCTAGCCCCTTTTCGAATTTCCTGCCTTGAGCAGTCGAAGAATGCGTTGACGGGTCTTCTCCAATCCGTAATGAAACTTCATTTTTGCTTGCTGCTCGCTGATGCCTAGCCAGGTCGAAATCTCTTTCCACGAATAGCCGTATTGTCGCGCTTGCCAAACCTTTCTTGTCCAGCCGTCCATGCGGTCAGAAATTTCTTTGATTGCAATTGCTCGTTCCAGTTCTTCGACCCACCCAACATCTTGGGCACTTTCGATACGCTCAAGGTCAACACTGGACGAAACAAGCTCAATCCTCTCCGCGTGTCTCTGTTCTTGCTGTACGGCTCTGTTGAACCGGTGAACGAAGGCCAGGAAAAGATAGGATTGCAGGTCAGCTATGGGTTGTCGCGGATATGTATTTCGTTGGCGCGTTTTTGAAACCGAGCGGAGCATCTGCTCCCAAACCTGAGCAGCCATTGAAGAATTATCGGAGCCGAGACTATTTGCATTCAGCTCTTTCTTAGCGTGAGCGAGAACCCGCGGCCATACTTCCCGAGCAGCAAGAATCAATTCATTATCGGCGACGGATGGGTTCTTACTCTCGCCTTCGCTGGCCGGAAATAAAACCCAATCGCCGTACGGGTCCGGTTTGCTCATTGGCCCAGGGGCACCTTGATCGCCACGCGGGACTGGCGGAATTCGAGCGTGCCATCCTGTTGCGATGCGCGTCAATGGTACTGAGATGTACCTGCGGAGCTTCAAGATTTATACGCTTGCGACTATGCCGGCAAGCGCCATGAGCAAGGTGGATTACTTCCGGGTCATCCGACATCGGTTGTGAGCGCAATCATCTAATAGCGAGCGGCTACCGCGGAATGCCCAACGTGCTAGCCCACCACCTCACCCCCATCTGGTGGTATCTGCGAGACGTATCGCATGACAGCTTAAGATCGAGATTCCTTGGTTTGCCCTCTCCTTGATCCAGCTTGTTCATTCGGGCCCGGCACCTGCTAGCATTGGATGTCCTAAGGCAGGAGGTGTCTTGGAAGTAAAGCCGAACAAATTAGCGCAGGTCATTGCTGGATGCTGGGTTGAAGCCGAATCCAGGTTGGCTGAACTTATTACCGAGAAGCATCCAAATCCATCAGAGGAACTGATAACGGAGCTTCTGGCGGGCGAACTACGGGCTTCGATTGCCCATGCAAGCGATACTCACAGAATCGAACATGCGTTTCTGGAGGATCTTGATTCTCAGATTCCCAATCTCAACCCCAGTGACTCGCGCCGATTCGGCGGGCTGATCGCAACTGTTACTCCTCACACGAAGTCCCATGAGGGCCGAGTAAGTGCCGCGGACTTGGGGATTGTGATCCTCCGTCCGCAGGTTTGGCTGAACGGTTGGGGTAACGAGACCATCGAATGCAGCCGAGATCATGCAACGGGACTTCTGGCGCAAGCCAAGTTAGGACACCGCAAGAAGCGTCGCACGGGATATAGTTGGAATTCTCTCAAGAAGAAGCAAGAGGATCTGTTTCCAGTCCGCCGCGACTACTATTCCTTACTGTTGTACCGACTGAATGGCAAGGAGTTGACCGAATTTCAACCCTTGTGCTGGCAGCTATGTCGAGATCACATGGTTGAAGAAGTAAAGCAGTGGCTCAGGTCGGGTCTTTTCCCAGAGGAGCAACCGTCGTCTACGCTCTTGAAAAAACTGTTCGAGGGGAAGATAGGCACGCTGGATCCAAATGTCATTCAATCCGTTATCGCCCCAAATACGGGAGACTTTCGTGCCATCCAAATTCGCATCTTCTGGCCGGATGGCGCAGGGCCGCCTCCATCGTTCCACCATCATGGTCATCATCAAGCGAATATACAGCGGCTCTATCAATGAAATCAGCTGCACTGCCCCCAACAAGGTCAGGACACTTCGTGGATGATCGGCTACACGGAAGTTATCCAGAACGGCGTTGTCGGAAGTTACCAGTTGCAAACCGTTTCAGGACCCGCGTCGGTGGTTGCCCAAAAGCCCTTCCTTCCGCTTGATCTCAAATAGTTGATTCTATACCTGGTGAGATTTATTGGGTTTCGCTGCGCACAGACAGACCTTTTAGGGCACCTCGGGTCCATCGTTATCATGTTCGAACTGACATGCGCATTGGCGGACCATCGAGATCCGAAACTTGGTTATTTGATTTAAAGAAATGGCTCGAACGAAACCGTCTGGCTATCGAGGTCCAAGAAGAAGTCGACATCCTGTAACCATGTGGAATTCCAGCTCGCGGGACGCTCTCCAACTGCGAGAACGAACCCGGCCGGGTCCACCCAATTGATGTGCGTTCCGATTTCTGCCGGCAGAACGCGCCAACGTCGCGCCGCCTTAACCGGGAATTTTCTTTCCAGCTTCACCTTTATCGTCGATTGCTGTTTGCTTTTCGACCGTGAAAGCACAGGCCTTGAAAGTGAATCCGCCCACTTCCTAATCGTTGAAGGATTGAGCATTTCATTAACTTGAAGCTCCTGGTTTGTTTCGAAGTATTGGTGGGCAATCGCGCTCGCGTCCGAGCGAGTCCCTGCGCGGCCACGACCGAGCAAGTAAGCCGATACAGGGTCAAGGGTTCCCCAAACAATGAGTTCTTTGAGCCAAAGAGTGATCCATGGCAGTCCAGTATCATCCCAGCTTTCAAGCGTTGTCGGTTGAAGCTCACCTTCGTGCGCTTCATCCGCGGCGATCGCCAGCATGCACCCTATTCCCCACGCAAACCGGTAACTGAAATTTGCAGCCACGTAGTCATACCAATCGGACACTTGCTTCGCGGTCGGCGCCGTAATCGGCCCTTGCGGATCGAGCCACCATCGCAAAATGTCTTCCCAGGGCGTCTTCCCGGGAGTCTTGGCAGCAAGTGCGAATTTCGGATGCCTACTGAGAATATCGACAAGAATCTTGATGAATTCGAATTGTTCATCGGCGTTGCGTTGCGCGTAGTCCGCACCCGTGAGCAAATGCTGTTTCGCTGTCGGATAGAGCAGCATCAATTCAGCGCCCAACCGGGGCGGTAAACCGCTCCGATATAGCCTCCGGCGCTGGCGGGCCTCCGGATAAATTCTTGCAGTAAGTGCTCGCCCTCGCCCCAAGAACCACTTTGCGAGCGTAGCTTCCTGGTCGGAGGCGTAGTGCGCATAGCATCGCCGCCAAATCTCTGCGAGCTTACTTTCCAGGTCATCGGAACTAATCTCCGCTCCTGCTAGCGATTCGATTTCGACAATCGCGGCAAGAAGCACGCTGTCAAGAGAATCGAGCGTCTCTATCAAACCAGCCGTCGAACTGACAGGTTTAGAGTCGGGCGGACTCAGAGTCGAGGTCACTTCCAGCCATTTCAAAAATTCGCTTTCGCTTGCCGACTTTGAGACCGTTTCCCATTGCGTCCGCAAAGAGACGAGCAGCTCAGCCAGAGCGCTTCGACCACCCGTTGAGCTGTCTGGCGCGTCATGCGTTATTTCCAGCCTCCTTATCAGGTCCTCATATTTTTGCACGAGCTGATTTCCACTCCAGTCGTTCGGATCGGAAGGCACGAGAACGAGGCATCTTCCCTCAGTGCCGTGCCCAGGCCTTCCCGCTCTTCCCGCAAGATTTGCGAATTCGCGGGCCGACATCCAGTCTTTGCCCCGTCGTAAGGTCGGCAACAAAACCACCTCGAATGGAAGGTTGACGCCCTCAGACAGCGTCGATGTTGCAAGAATAAGGTGCACAACACCTTCGTCGACCAGTTGAACGAGAAGCCGGCTCATCAGCCCGGGCATCTTACCGTGATGTGCGACTATCCCTTTTTGAAGCAGTCGATACTCGCGCGAGCTTTGTCCGAAATAGTCCTCACACGCCAGCAGACATCTTTGCCACTTCTCCATCTTCTCGGGATCATCCGGGGGCTGAAACACCACTGGCGTCTCGATGTTCGCCCAATCGTCTTCGAGAAGATCCAAGAGGTCCTGCGCATAACCTCCGATTCGCTGCGGGATCGACACAAGAACGGCGTGCCGCCGGCCGGCCTTGCTCGGCGCAACTAAATGCATCGCCGCCCAAAAAAGATATGGCCGCAGCCTCTTCTCCGGTCCCGCTGTTTCGAACGAAGGTGCAGCCGGATATGGTGGGAATGGGCTTGGGATATACGGCGTTCCGCCCTCTCCAGTTTCCGTGAATCGCAGACTTGCGCGGTCAAGCAGATCGTAACGAATATCAAAAGCTCTTCGCGTCTTGCACTGAAGGCGCCCAATGAGTTGGCGCGTGCTCCGGTAAAGGGTCCGGGCCGGGATCGCTGATTCCTCTCCCGTAATCCATTTGGCGAGCGTGTTCTCCATGCCAGCTGCGACAGCAGAAAGAGCAATGATGCGGCTTTGCTGTTCTGGAACATGAACAAAGAGCCGCGCAATGAGCGACTCAAGTCGAAGCGGGCGACTCTCGGCACTCCGCAAATCTTCCTCCTTACCGTCGAACTGCACCATGTGTGCCTCATCGAGCACAACGAGCGACAACCTGCTCAGGAAAAGCGGCCCAAGGAAACGGATGAGGGCTTCAGCTTTCTCATAAGTGCAGATCAGAACCGTCTTGTCATCGCTGGTTAGCCAGGCATCGGTCGGACCCCAGTCGATGCCGCCGTACAGACCTGTGATTACAACTCGTTCGTCGCTTAAGGGAGCAATCGTGCGGAGTAGTTTTGCCTCGACTTCTGCTGCAAGGGCCCGCTTTGGCACGAGGTACATGACCAGCGGCGCGATCTGTATGGTTGCTTCGTCATCGGTGGAAAAAAGGCGCTGCAGGATCGCGATCTCCGCTACCGTCGTCTTGCCTGACCCGGTCGGGGTACACAACACGAACGAATTGCCCTCTTCCAGCCTTTCTATGCCCCGTCGCTGTGATGGCCACGCCTGCGTTTTGCAGGCTTGATACGCCTGTCGCAGATATCGCTCGACCGCCAGTCCTCCCGCGCTATCTAACTCAGGCGGCAACCATGTAAGACATTTGCGAAGAGATGTTTCGACGAATGTCGCGCACGTTTCAGAAACGAGCTTCGCCAGCAGCCACGAATAGCGATCATGACCATTAAGCATGACCTTAGACACCGCTCCGAGCTTTTCCAGAGCTGCAGTGACGCGATCGTCGCTCCCCCAGCGCATTGCGGCGCACAGAATGCCAAGGGCGCTCGCAGTTTCGTCCTCAACGAGTCTGCGGAGTTGTGCGGTCGATTGCGTTTCATCCAGCCATTCGATACTCACAGAATCCGTCGGGCGTCTCGGGTTCGCCGCCCACCGCGTCATCAGCGACCTAAGCAGAGACGGAAAATCCCCGCTCAGGAGCGCGCGCAGCGCGCCCGACTCTAAAGTCGACTCGCTTGCAACGTTTAACAGTCCGGCCGCACGCGCGGGATAACCGGCGAGCTGATAGGCTGCGGCGGCCAGCAGACGCATCGGAAGGCGGTCCGGATTAAGCGGGGGATGAGATAGCCATTCCATCACCTCAGCGGCGCGAAGCATCGCTTCGAACCATTTTTCTTCGCCAGCGCCTCTCTGATACAAGGCTGCATCAACGAGCCTCACAGCGTCTTCGAGGCGGCTCGCCGCTTCGCTCGTTCGCCACTGTCTCAGCCCTGGCTGCCCTGCATCCAGCCGCGTGTGCTGGCTGTAGAGTTTTGCAAAAGCCGGCGTCAGCGCAGCGCCAGCCATTCGCTCGCTCAAGGCGCGTGCCAGACCGAGTACGTCGCTCTCTTTAGCCATAGCTGCTACACCACACCGTAAACCTTTTTAACCAATTCCTCTACTTCGCTTATGTGAATTTCAGCCACGTGAAGCCGCCGCCCGCCCGTGTATTTGTCGTGTGGTTTTTCCGAAGGAATCCAGCTCTTCCCGCCACGCACCGGCTTGCGGCCACAGACGTAGGTGACTTGGTCGAACCGCTCATAGGGCGCCGCCGGATTTGGGCCCTTCAAGTAAAGGCTGCGGAGTGCCTTCACCCACTCCTTGGCCCCGGCCTCGTTCGAATCTTCCAGAATTTCAATCAGCTGAAGGAGATCAACCGGCAGGAGATTTGGCAGACTCGATTTCTCGTGTGCATCACCGATCAATCCGGCGTCATGGTCCGCCGTACACTTCGCTTCGCAGAAAAGAACTGCCACAATGTCTCCGCTACTGTTGCGGAGAAATGCGAGGCAATCGTCACCAGTGCGCCCCGGTCGCAAGTTTGCGTCCGTACCCGTTTGGTTCATCATGGCTAGTTGCTGGAATTCCACGAGATGGTAGCGAAATAGATAGGCTGGTACCTCCCAGTCCTTAATACCGAACGGATTAAGGTTTTCAGCAACCGCACCCGCGAGAATTTCGCCGAAGTAGCCTTTGAGGGTCTGAATGTGCAGGCGCTCTGGGTACCCCTCCGCCGGGTCCCTCGGACTAGGCGTGCTGAGGGGGTCTAGGGAACCGTTCGCCAGTCGGCGCAGCCTCTTGCGAGCATCTTCGTGAGCGCTTGAGACCAGGCCCTGCAGGCCCGGAAGAATTGTGGATCGGTTTGCCCCATTTTCCTGTCCCAGGGCATGCTGGTATCGTCCTCCCGCATCCGTTTGCACATCCACTGTGAGCCAGGATGTTATCTGGGGAAATCTAGCCATCGACAGTCCGACCGCAACCTGAGAGGTTAAGCTTCGAGGTAACTGAATTGCCTTCTCAATATACACCAGCACTGCGTTTGTTAGGTTGGTAGGTGGTAACCCAACACCCAGAGAAAAGTGACTCGATCGAGTACCTGCCCACAAACAAGCTGGGGAATCAAATAACTGGCGCGGAATGAGGCGATTCTAACCGGCGAATCAGCCGCCTACAATTCAAATGGAGTTGGGCAGAGATCCTAGCATGAGCGCAGTCGAGCTGTAGCATGTAGGGACTACTACATAGAATCGCCGGTCTATTTCTTTCCAACAAAACTGTGGAGAACTCGGCAGATTGTGAGCCAGCCGGGCGCTTTTGGTATTAGACTCCATTCTTATGTTTATTGGCTATATCGACGATAGCGGCAGCACTGAAAGCCACCTAGTTACGTTGTCGTGCCTTGTCGGCTATGCTCCAACGTGGCAGAAGGTCGAGCAGGCGTGGCTGGATTGTTTGGATAAGAAGAACACTCAGCTGAAGCGCGCAGGAAGAACTGAAATGCGGAGGTATCACGCTGCCGACTGCAGCCAGTACTACGGGGACTTCAAGGATTGGAAGCCGGACGAACAGCGAGAATTTACGTCCTGCCTGATCAAGGTGTTTCAAGACTACCCTCTGGCCGTTAGCTCGTACACACTTAACCTTAAGGATTTGATTGCAGAGTTTCCAGAAGCCAAGGACGACTCCTACGGCGCTACAGCTTTGGCGCAAATAATTCTGTTTACGCACATCGTGGTTTTCATTGCTGACAAGGTTCTGAGCGATCCGCGATATGTTGATGATCAAATCACGCTGATCCATGACCGCAGCGACTATAACGCTGTTCTTGCCGAAGCTTTCAAGCATCTGAAAAATGACGAGTCCTTCATACACAGAGATAGGTTCACTACGATTTCTCCAATGGGCTGGGAAACCTGTGTTCCTTTACAGCCGGCAGATTTGATCGCGTATGAAAATTTCAAGATCGTTGAGCGCGAAGCAGCCGGAGTGAAACGACGTAAATCTATGGAGCTAATTCTCAATTTAGATTCGTTTGCCGGCCGAGGGGTGAAGTTAAAACCTGAGGCTTTTAAGGAGATCCGGAGAAAACATACCGACGAATCGGTGCGCATCCTTTTTGAGAACGCACGAATACGACCGTCTCAACAAACCAATAACAAGGTGGCGAAACATCCCGAACAGCCAGAGCCACCGGAGAATACATAGGATTGTATAACTTTCTCAGGAGAGCGTGCCAATGCCGGACGGTCGCGCGGAACGATTTGAGATTTTTGTGACTTGGTATCTTCGTTTTAACGGCTACTTCACAATTCCAAGTTTTGTCGTTCACGCAGGTGACGATCCAGCCCGCATCAGCAGGGGTGCGGTAGGTAATCTAACGGAAGTCGATACGCTGGCAGTCCGGCTGCCGTTCTCCCGAGAAGAGTCGGGAATCCAATTCCAAACGGATAAAAATCTAGTCGAAGGGGCGGAAGGTCGATTTGATGTAGTCATAGCTGAAGTTAAGTCTGGGGAGGGTAACTCGCCAAATCCGATTTGGCGAAAAGGCGAAACAGGTCCTGTCGAATACCTTCTTAGGTTTGTTGGGTGGCATAGCGACGTCGCGAAGATCGAAGAGGCCGCCAAGCAGTTAAGTCAACGTTACGTCTTCGAGGAGCCCAGCCTCCGAATCCGTTATATCGTTTTCGCCGAACAACCTGACCAGGTGTGGCAGGACAAGGGTGTTCGGTACATCACCTTTGACAATTGTATTCGCTTCCTCTCGGAGGAGCGTGGCCAGTGTTGGGCAAATTCTGGGATTGGCAGGCGATCGATGCACAGTCAGTGGAATCCGCTTATAAACCGTATCTTTCAGATAGCGAACGATGCCTCGCTAGACGCTCCGCAGCGTAGGGAAAGGATCTGGGGAGTTCTAGACAAGGAATAGATCTTGGGTGACGGTTAGGCGGTACCTCATAAGGCCAGCCAGTGCCTCAATGTATTCGAGCAAAGCTGAAGCGACCTAGACCGAGTACCTGCCCATAAACCAGCGGGGAATCAGATAACTGCCGCGGAATGAAACAATTCTATCCGGCTCGGCGGGGGACGTTTCTGGCCAGCCGGGTCGGAGGCCAGCGCGCAAGCACGCCTCCTCCGACCCGACAATCGACGGACTCGATTCGTCCCGTCGTTTAGTGGGATTGGAAGGTATTTCGCGGAATCGTAATTATTTCAAAGATTTTTTCTTACTTTTTCCCTTCTGGATGTTCCTTATATATATGAGGGGAGTTCTCACCGAATGTTCCCCTGGGAGCTTGGTGGACCTGATTCAGTCGGGTGACCCGCTAAGCGTCGTGGACGGCCGAGGGACGACGCGCCGGACGCGAAGGTAGAAACCCACTGCATGGAGCTAATGCTCCAAGTGTGTCTTGGCATCGGCCAAGACGGTTAAAGCAGGGACTCGGTTCTGCCTGTTGCGTCGAGGTGTTTCCTGGGGGCAACCATTCCGGCGAGAACTCTCCAAGAGAAATCGATCTGCGAAGCAACGCATAAAGGAGATACCCATAATGAGACCCCATTGGAGCAAGGCTCTCCGATTCAGAAAAGCATTCCGGCAATTGACCGTCGCTGCTGTCGGCCTGTTGTTGGCGGCACCTGCCTTCGCCCAGGGTACCTCCCCTTGGGAGAACGCGGTCGGCGTCCTTCAGCAGGCGTTCACCAGCACCATCGCGCGTGGCCTCTCCCTGGTCGCAATCGTGGTGTCTGGCCTGACCTTCGCCTTCGGCGAAGGAGGCTCGAAGCGGGTCCTCGCAGGAGTTCTCTTCGGCGTTGGCATGGCCATCGCCGCCGTCAACTTCATGGCTTGGCTTTTTCCGTGAGGCGAGTGGGCGGCAAATCAATCTGACAGGAGCGACGCATGGCAAACGGCAGGCGAGTGAACCCAGTTTATAGGTCGATTTCGCGGCCTCTGACGATTCTCGGAGCGGAGAGGAAGCTCTTTTTCTTTGCGATGTGTGTCGGCGCTGGCACATTCAATCTGCTGGGCAGTTTGCTTGGTGGAATTCTGATGTTTCTGTTGCTTTACTTCGCAGCGCGATGGGCAACTGAGACAGATCCTCAGATTCTCCGCTTTCTGCTTACGTCGCCCAAATTACGCACTCAATACGACCCTTCAAAATTCAGCCCAATTTCTATCCGCAGGATCACCAATGCTTAAGCTTCGGCGAATCTTCAAGAACTACGAAGAGTCCGGCTCTTTCAATGAGCAGGTAAACCTCTACGGGTTTGTTGATTCGAATGTGTTCCTGACCAAGACGGGCGATCTCGGAGTCATTCTTGAGGTCCGGGGTGTTGATTACGAGTGCCTGGACGGGAACACGCTCGACGGCCTAACAAAACGCCTCGAATCTGCACTCAAATTGTTCGACGACAACTACCGCGTCTACCAGTACCTCTTCAAACGGAACAACGAGACGATCCCGTACAAGCTGTATGGCAAACCAGTCGTAGATACGGCCATCAAGAATCGCATCGGATTCTTTGCAGCCAAATCGGACACGCTTTTTTCGCTCTCCATCTACTACGTAGTTTTGTTTGAGGGCTTCCGATACACTCGCACACTCGGAAGTACGCTGCTCGAAATTCCGAAACGGCCCGTCAAAGCGCTCGGTGAACTCCGGGCACATTTCTCAGGAAGAAAACAGGTCCTTCTCCTCGACCGCGAGATTACCAAAGCCCAAGCCAGCCTGCTCCAGAAAATCGAGAGCTTCATTCTACAGGTCAGTGATTTTCTGCCGGTCCGTCTGCTCGATAAACAAGAAGCCTTCCGCATTCTCAAGAAGATCCTCAACTTTGCCCCGGAGAAGATCGAATCTGCCCGGCTCAAACACGACACCTTTCTCGATTACTACCTCTGCGAATCACATCTCGAATGCCACAGAGGGCATCTCCGTCTCGACGACCATTACGTGAGGGTTTTGACGCTCAAAGAACCCTCCGCGCAGAGTTTTCCTCTGATCTTCAAGCGCCTACTCGAAGTCCAGACCAACTACCACGTTGTGACCGAATGGAAGAAAGAAGATTCGGGCAAAACCAGAAGGGTGATTCAGGCCAAGCGCCGACACTTCCACAATACGAAGCATTCGTTCATTAGTCAGGTGAACCTCAACGACGCGCCTTCGCATGACGTTCTAACGGACGATTCGAAGGAGTCCCAGGTTCGGGAACTCGGGGAGAGCATCAAGGAGATCGAGCTCAAGGGAAACTATTTCGGCCAGTTTTCCCTCACCGTCGTCCTTTATGACTTGGACCCCGCGAAAGTGGACCGCGCTTGCGCCGAGTTCTACAAGGTCTTCAGTGTTCACGACGCCCAGCTTTACGAAGAGAAATACAATCTCCTGAACGCTTTTCTCGCCACCGTACCAGGGAACTACGTCTTTAACCTCCGATCGCTATATCTTCTCAATTCCAACTACGCCGATTATTCGTTTCTCTTTACCCTTCACTGTGGCGAGCCTCAGAACCGACATCTCCGTCAGGAGTATCTGGCGGTTCTCGAAACGAACCACCACACACCCTACTTCCTGAACCTCCATCATCACGACGTGGCTCACACCATGATTCTCGGGCGCACAGGTGCTGGCAAATCGTTCCTTCTGAATTTTCTCATCACCAATCTCCAAAAATACGCACCTTGGACGTTCATCTTTGACTTGGGCGGGAGCTTCGAGAGCCTTACGCAGCTCTTTGGTGGGTCGTACGTGAGGGTTGGCATCAATTCGCCGGACTTCAGAATCAACCCTTTCTCGCTTCCGCCCACGAAGGAGAACCTGGATTTCCTGGCTTTGTTTGTAAAGGTCCTCCTTCAAGGCGCAGCGCCAATCGAACTGGATCCCACCGAGGAGCGAGACCTCTACCAACAGATTGAGAATCTTTATTCCGTTGACCCGGCCCTGCGAACTCTCGGAGTCCTCGCCAACACGCTCGGGCATCGGCTCGCCGAACGGCTCGCGAAGTGGACGCAAGGAGGCCAGTTCGGGTTCCTCTTTGACAACCCAGAAGACACAATTTCCTTCGCCCGGTTCCAGTGTTTCGACTTCCAACAGATGAGTCGGTATCCCGAGCTTCTCGAACCCTTGCTCTTTTACATCTTGCATAGAGCCAACTCGGTCATCGCTGACCGGCAGACCAGCACAACCTTCAAAGCTTTCTTCATCGATGAGGCGTGGGTCTTCCTCAAGAACCCAAGCATTCAGAGATACGTCGTGGAGGCGCTGAAGACCTGGAGGAAAGCAAATGCCGCGGTGATTCTGTCCACGCAATCGCTCGATGAGCTGCGCCGCTCGGAGATGCTCGATGTAATTATCGAAAGCTGCCCAACGAAGCTCTTCCTTGCCAACCCGGACATGGACCGGGAGTTGTACGGCCATCAATTTCATCTCAACCAAACCGAAGTGGAACTGATCTCCACGCTGATCCCAAAGCAGCAATTCCTAATCAAGACGCCTGAGCTCGCCAAAGTAGCCAACCTCACGGTCGATCCAAAGAGCTACTGGCTTTACACAAACGACCCATACGACAACCGCAAGCGAAAGGAAGCATTCGATGCCCACGGGTTCGAGAAGGGGCTTGAAGTGCTGGCGGAGACGCCACGATGAAAACACTCATTGTTTCTTTCGCGATTTGGATTTTTGTCGTCCCTGCCGCGGTTGCTGTGTTCCTCATCTCTACGACCGTCGCAATGCGGACCCCAGACCTGTATTTCATCGTTGTCGCGCTCGCTCTGGCCCTTTCCATTCTGGCGATGGTAAGCGAGCCATCTTGGCTTGAACCGTTCTTCACGGCCAGTGTTCGGTTATTTCCAAAAAATCAGCACCACACAAATTCAATCCAGGAGACAAAGTATGAAAACTCTCTCGAAGGTCGAATTCGTTCTTAAGTTCGGTCTACTTCTTGTGGCCCTCTGCTGCATCTCACTAGAGGCGACGCCAGCCCTCGCGGACCCAGGGGGCGCAAGGACAGTCAAGTATTCCCAGCAAGACATCATTCCTGTCCGCGCGAAACTGCGTTTTTCCACCCTAATTGTCTTGCCTCAGAACGAAGACATTCTGGATTTTGCCACCGGCGACAAAGAATTCTGGATCATCAACGGCGCGCACAATCTCTGCTACGTCCATCCCGCGCAGGCAGGAATTCGCAGCGACCTTCATCTGATCACCTCCACCGGACGCGTCTACTCCTTTCTGCTTACGGAAATCAGCAACGAACCGTCCGCCGAGCCAGATCTCAAGCTGTTCGTTGAGCCCAAGGATGAGTCGAGCATCGGCGGTACAACCGCTTTGCAGGGCTATGTTCGAGCAAGTGAAGCTGAAGCTTACAAGAAGGAATTGGAGGCTCTTCACGTTCAAACGGACGGCCAGATTCATGCCGCCGAGGCGCGCGTGGCCGAACAGGTCAACAAGTACAAAACCGACTATCAGAAGAAACTTCTGTTCGACTACGAGCTGGATAAGAAGGCCGCTCGCGAGCCGTTCCTTGTCTCGATGATCTATCACGACGAGGCGTTTACATACATCAAGTGTTCCGCCCCAGAAAAACCAGCCCTCTACGAAATCAAAGACGGAAAGCCCAACCTCATCAACTTCCAGGTTGAGAACGGCGTTTACATCGCTCCCAAGGTGATTGATGACGGCTATCTCGTCATTGGCAACAAGAAAGTGACCTTCAAACGGCACGACTGAGATTCAGCAACGAAACCAATCGGGTGAGAGGAAAAAGATGAACGAGCCTATTCAAGAAAAATCCCCAAAACCGCCGGGCCTTCTTCCCAAGCACGTTCAGTCGTGGCTAATCCTGGGGCTCGCGGTACTGATGATCGTGATTATGTGGCTGACCGGTGGCAAAAAGCAGCAGACTGCTGCCAAGGCGAATGCTTCCGTACAGCAAACGCCGCTGCCAGTCGAAGTCAACGAAACAAAGATTGCCGATCTCCAAAATCGAATCCAGGAACTCCAGCGCGAGCAGCTCGCCGCGCAGGGCGCTCTCGCTCAACAGAATCGCCTGCTTGCTGGAGCGATTCCCGACCAGCAACAGGCGCAATCGAACTACTCGCCCAACAATCCGCCGGGCGAACGCACCGAAGATCCGATCAAGGCTGAACGCAGGAAGCGCGAGTACCTCTCACTATTTGCTTCGAACATTGCTTTGAGCTATCGCAAGGCCTCAGCTGTGAACCAATCCGGGCCGTCCGAACCGCCATCTCCGACAACGGAGCCGTCTGCGAGCACACCCGCAGAGGCTGCGTTACTGTCACAAATGCTGAAGGACGCACAGGTCGGCATTCCTTCGCAACCGATCTCGGCCACTCAACCCAACCTCGCAACCTCGACCCAAACTCACAACCCTTCGGCGAACGCTGCCGAAGCCAACCAGCAACCAAAGGAGGTAAACAACCCTGTCGCCGCGAAGATCAACACGTCCCCCGCGGCGACAGGGAAGAACTACATCCTCTTCGAAGGAACTGTTCTCGAATCCGTTCTCATAAATCGGCTCGACGGGCAATTTTCCGGCCCTATCGAATGCCTTTTGACGAACGACATCTATTCACACGATCGTCAACACCTTCTCATTCCGGCAGGTTCGAAGGTTCTAGGCGAAACAAAGAAAGTGGACGCCTTCGGCCAGACGCGTCTGGCCGTCCTCTTCCACCGCCTCATCATGCCGGATGGCTATTCCCTGAGCCTCGACCAATTCAAAGGACTTAACCAAACCGGTGATGCCGGCCTTCGCGATCAGGTGAACAATCACTATCTCCGTATTTTCGGAGTCTCCCTGGCCATCGGCGCACTAGGAGCCGTTGCGCAGGGCGGAACGTCTGGCCCTCTGACCGCGTCGGGTACCGACGTTATGCGCCAAGGATTCGCTCAGAGCACTGCGCAGTCTTCGGCGCAGATCCTCGACAAGTTCCTCAACATCATGCCCACGGTGACCATCCGGGAAGGCCACCGAGTGAAAGTCTTTCTCTCGGGCGACCTCGCGTTGCCCGACTACTACAACCACAAATTGCCCTCAGACCTCTGAGGCATTGGGAGGAGAAAAATGAAAAGAAAGGTTCTCGTCTTTATGCTCGTAATGGGCCTCGCGGTTGGCACCGCGTCGGCCCAGCTTGGAAGTGGGATTGTCTACGACCCGACTAACTACCACAACGCGTTGCTTCGTTACTACCAGCTCCAGCAACATCTCCTTCAGCTGCAGAAGAGTTACGCGAAGATCACATCTCAACTCAATCTCGCCATGCAGATGGCCACTTTCGTGCGAAACATGCCAGCGCGTTACCGCGCAGTGTTTTCGCAATGGAGGAATGTGACTTCCCTGAACACGTTCGGGAATACGGGGTCTTGGATTAGCGGCGTCAACTCCGGTTTACTTCCCAACATCAACACCGGTTACCTGAAGTCCACAACCCAACTGCTCCCGTACAGCGCGGACCACCTCTCGGGCATGGATGCTTCAGAGTTGGAGCGCGTGCAGTCCCGATACGCGTCAATCGAACTCACGGACGGCGCGAACATGAACGCGATGGCCACCATCGGCTCAATCCGTGGCAACGCCGAGAGCGTCCAGACACAAATTGCAAACCTCGAACAGGATTCGTTTTCTGCCGATCCTAATCTCAACACTGAAGTGTCGGTACTCAACAAGATCAACGCCGCCAATGTTCTGACGCTTCGAACAGTTCAGGATTCCAACAAGCTCCTTGCTTCACTCCTTGAACAACAGACCATCATTGCCAAGCAGCAGCGTGAGGCGACCACCAACGCGATCAACGCCGACATTTCTAGGCGCGCAAATCTCTCTGGAAACATGTCGCAAGTTACAAGCACCTTAACCGATTCACTTCAAAACTTTCGGATGCCGTAGCAGGCACGCCGCAAATGACCCGTCGCGTCGAAGGAGCCATCACAATGGACTACCTGCAGTTCATCTTTCAGGCCATCAACAACCTGCTCACTCAGAATCTCGGCTTCTTCGACGCAATGGGACAAAACCTTTTTCGTTCCTTCGCCACAATCCTTGTGGTTTGGTACGGAGTCAAATCGGCTCTTTCCTCAGCTAGCGGCAGGCACTTTCTCCACTTCGACAATTTCGCAAGCCTGCTTCTGACCATCAGCTTTGGCTTTGGAATGGTGAATTATTACAGCGCACCCATTCCGGGCGTGGGCACCAGTTTTCACAATCTCATTACCGATGAGTCCCAATTCCTGGCCAACAAGATCAATCAGACTGAGCTGCAAACAGTGGAAGAGCGGATCGCCGACTTCGAGATTCGGATGGATTCGCCAGGTATTGCGGATGTCCTTGGAACTGTCATCTATGTGGTCATCATCATTCTGCTCGCCGCGGCTCAAGCCATCGCCATCGTGGTAATCGCCTTCGGATTTATCGCCACTGCTGTTTGTGTCCTAGTTGGACCTGTTTTCATACCCTTTTTTATCGTTCCTAAATTGGAGTGGTTGTTCTGGGGCTGGCTGCGCTGCTTCATTCAATATGCGTTCTACCAGGTAATCGCCGCCGCGGTTGTCTATGTCATCGCAAATCTCATCCTCGGAATCATGGACCTTCAGCCAAAGGGCACTATTTCGACCGTCCAACTCTTGCAAGCTTTCCCCGTCCTCTTTATTACGTTCCTTGCCTCAATTTACTCGCTCCTGAAGATACCTGCCCTCACTAATCACATTTTCAGCGGCACCGCTGGTGGGTCCTCTGCCGGCATTGTCGGCAGCGTTGTTGGAGGCCTTCTGCCATGAGCGACGACCGTACCTTCCAAGATGCCAAGCGGCTCTATCTCGAACAATACGGCGACCCAATGGTGACGAACGCGTATCTCAAAATCGCTCTGACGCTTGTCTCCCTCATCGCTGTGGGCCTTTTGGTCCTTGATTGGAAGACGATCAGAACCTTTGAAAACTTTCGTCCGCTTGTTATTCGCATTGATGATCTCGGGCGCGCAGAAGCAATCAACTATCACAACCTCGAATACAAACCACAAGACGCGGAGGCTAAATACTTTCTGAGTCAGTTTTGCGCACTCTACTATCGGCGCAACCGCTACACGATTCAGAACGACTTCTCAAAGGCTCTCTATTTCCTTGATGGGAAGTTGGCCGACGGCATCCTCGACGCCTACCGCAAAGACGACATCATCAAGAAGTTTCTCATGAACACATCAGCTTCAGAGATCGACGTGGAGGTGAAGAAAGTCGCTCTCGAGGACATGCAGACTCCGCCTTTCAAAGCCCGAGTCGATTTCTATCTTGTTTATTACTCTCCCGTTGACCATAGCGAGATAAAACGCGACCTATATACGGCGAATTTCGTGTTCGTTTTTAAGAGCAAAGTCCCAAACGACCTCATCCCCATCAACCCTTTGGGACTTGCGATCACCTATTTCCGAGAGGATCAGGCCTTCAAATGAAAAACCGGCTGAAAGCACTCCGCGAGAAAACGGGTTGGACTCCCACTGAATTGGCGGACTCCGTCGGTGTTTCCAGCGCCTGCATCACGGCAGTAGAAAATGGGAGCTACGACCCAAGCCTCTTTTTAGCCTACGACATTGCCGAAGCCTTGGACGCAGGAGTGACCGAGCTATTTCCTCCAGTGTCAAGAAGACTGCGACTCGAAGAGCTAGCAGCAAGACCGTGGTACGTCAGGCTGTTTTTCGACTGAGGCGAATGATTCCGATGAGGACAAAAGAAAGAGCCAGCGCGGAAGCGACGCCTTGCCCTCGGCCCAACCTCACCGCGCCACGCCTTCCTTTCCCTTTCGATTGTGCCTCTCGGTTACACAGCCCACACCCACCGGTCTTTGCCTCCTACGACAAACGGCACGCTTCGGGAGAGCCTTCGGGCTTAACCGGCTTTCCGCTCCGCGCTGGCAGAAAAAGTGGCTGTTTGTTGGGAGACCAGACGCAAACACCTCCAAAGGAGGGACACCAATGGTTGCAAATTCACTCTTCCTGACAATCGCCATTCTCCTGGCGCTCGGCTTTTGGCTCCTCGGCGAACTGAAGTTCTTCATACCCTATAAGACAGTTCTGTTCCATGAATATGGGACCGCGATCCTGGTTTATGTCGCCACGCTGTTTCTCAATCTCTTTGCTGCAGCGTTCGTTCTTAATCGCAAGTTCTTCCTTAAAGACACAGGCCGAAAACTCTCGCATCTCGACAAGCAGTTACACGTAGGGCAGACCGAAGTGCGCGCCCCATCTCTCGAAGAGGAGGTGGATTAACGTGTCCCGCAGTCACGGTCCTGACGAATTCCTCGATCCGCGTGCTACTTCTGCTGAAGCGATTCGAGATCCTCGGCAGAGTGACCGTCCCGAGCCTTCTCGGGAACAGGGTCAAGGGAGCGAACCGCAAGAGGATGGTCGGCTAACGCCGAGCCGCGTACCGGGGCCAACACAGCCTCGATCCGCCGAGCCGCGAGAGGCATTCCAGGTGCGCGGGAAGACTTACCGGCTTCGCTCTTCAGAAATTCGCACTCTCACAGAGCTTGGCAAGTTTCGCGCCGTTGCTTCTAAGGACTTACAGAAATTCGCTTACGGCGGGGACAAAGACCGCGCAAAAGCGGATGTGCAGAACCTCATCCGCCAAGGTCTCGTCTCAACACGGAAAATTCCTCATCGCGAGACGAGTCCGCGACGCCTGCTGACGTTGACGAAGCGCGGTCATCGGCTTCTGCTCGCCACCAGGCGCGTCCCGAACAATCAGGCTATTCACCACGGCTTCGCCAAGCCCCGTGAAGCCCACCACGATGCAGACCTGTATCGGATGTATCTCACAGCAGCAAGAAAAATCGAACGCCAAGGCGGGCGAAATCTCCGCGTGATTCTAGACTACGAATTGAAGAGACGCGTCTACCACGACATTGCGAAACTCGGCTCGGATCGAGAATCGCCAACATCGAAAAAAGAGATCGCCGAAAAACATGGTCTGCAGCTCGTTCGCGGGAAGATTCCCCTGCCCGACCTCCGCATTGAGTATGAAGCTCGTGACGGCGAAATGGCGCGCGTGGATCTTGAGCTGGCAACCGAACACTACCGTGGCCGCAATCTGGCCGAAAAAGTGCGCGCTGGGTTCTCCATCTACGCCCACGCGCAAGACGCCGCTGGCCTCCGCCGCGTGTTGGACCAGCGAGAACTCACCGCGGAGATTTTGTCCCTATGAACATGCCCACTGTTCACATCGAAGGAATCAAGGAGCACGGCTACACCGACTCTGAGGCCCGCTTTCTCTACATCGTGGCTGTGTTCTCAGGCTACTTCACCTTGAAACAGTTCCTTGCTTTTGCAGGAATCAGATATGGGAAACGTCACGCCTCTTTTGCCCAGAAGCTTCTCAAGAAGGGGCACGCCACTGTCCGCGATTACCTACGCAGATGTTCCATCTATCACCTGTTTTCCAGAAGCATCTACGGTCAGATCGAGAAGGACAACCTCCGCAACCGCAAACAACACTCTTTCGATTTCATGCGCACCCGGTTGGTCCTCCTGGACTTCATTTTGGCCAACCAAAACTTCGCCTATTTCGAGACGGAACAGGACAAAGTCAATTTCTTCTGTGAGCAATTGGGGGTTGCTAAGGATTTCCTTCCGGCGAAGGTTTACGAGGGCACTTCACCGAGCCAGCCCACCCTTCGGTATTTTGTGGACAAATATCCCCTATTTCTTGCTCCTCCCATCTCTGGAGCTCCCTCTATGGTCACCTTGAGCTACGTGGATTCCGGTGTCGAAACACAAAGGAGCTTCCTTTCGCACCTTGCGGCCTATCAAAGCCTTTTCCGGCAACTCAACACTTTTCGCTTTCTCTATATCGCGCCGAAGACGGCGAACTTCCAGAGGGCAGAAGAAGGATTCCGGGCCATTGTGAAGAGGCCCTTGGAGTCCGATGTATCGAGCGAGATTCTCCAGTATTTCCAGATACGCAAGAAGTGGGACAACCACGAGTACGTAATTCCCGTGACGGCTGATCTGGAATTCCTGAATGAAGCGCGGAGGCGTTTTCACGGAGACCGATTCGAGACCCTCTATCGGGCCTGGCGCTTTGGCGAAGTTGGAGACGGGGAATTGCGAGCCGAGTTCGCCCAGCTCAAACCTGGCCGAGCAGTGTATTTCGACACCTATCTCGTAAATGGGCATGTCTCTCCACTCACTGTGGGACCTGAAACAGGTGAAGCGTGCACGAAACAGGATCATCACCCTGCGCTTCACGTTTCGCGTCACCCTGAGGGTGACGCGAAGTTGTTGGGAGCATAGAGGTTGCGCGTGGCGCGACATTGGATTTGGACACGGGCAAAACACCGTCTTGGGCTGGAGCGACCCCACTTTTGGCAGCCAAAGGCTGGCCAAAACGTCGTGGGGTCGCTCCAGCCCGCAAACAGGAAACGGCTCTGTTTGCGAAGTGTTTCGCCCATGTCCAGGTAACAGAAAGAAGAGAAAAGGAGGAAACACATGTCGATCATCAACAAGCCCCCGCAACACGTGAAGCGCGAATACGAGTTGGAAGAGCCTGTCGCTCTCGTGGTCGAGAAGTACGCCACGTTTATCGACAGCACCCCGGATCACGTCGTCAATTCAGCGCTGAAGATGCTGTTGTGGAAGGACAAGCACTTCATGAACTGGAGAAAGCAGCAACAGCAGGCCGCGCGGAAAGAAGTCCCCATCACCGGAACACAAAAATCACAGGCAAGAGCATGATGCAGAGAATCCTCAACTCGAAGAATCTCGTCGCATTCCTTTTGGCGGCGGCCACGGGTATGACCCTCTATTTTCGCGTGCCCTTTCCTGAGAGCAATATCTTTCTACGGGTCATGGCTCTGCGGTCGCCGTCTGCCTTTGAGGTCCTGAAGTACTCGTACTCTTTATTTCTGTTCTCGACCCCGTACATTGGCTACTCCGTTGTGCTCTCCGGGTTGTACATTTTTGCACTCAAGGCGAAGAAACGAATCCGAGCTGGCAAATTGCCCCTCTTTCCCGATCCCCGGAAAAGAGACGATCTTTTCCTCGTCGTCGGCGAGGTTCACAATCCTCGGAAACAACTGCCAGCCGAAAACCCGCAGTGGCTCGTGATCCCGGAGAGGGGCCTGCTCACTGGTGTTGCCATCCTCGGAGCAATCGGGTCGGGAAAAACGAGCTGCTGCATGTATCCCTTCGCGGAGCAGATTCTGGCTTACCGCGCGGGCGACACGGAAAGGCGGATTGGTGGTCTCGTCCTTGAGGTAAAAGGGGACTTCTGCCACAGAGTCAAAGAAATCCTCGCACGCCAGGGCAGGGCTGAAGACTATATCGAAATCAGCCTCGATTCCAGGTATCGGTACAACCCCCTTCAAAGCGACCTGGACGCATACGCTTTGGCCTACAACATCGCTTCGCTCTTAAACAACCTCTTCGGGCGTGGCAAGGAACCGTTTTGGCAGCAGGCCTACACAAATCTGGTGAAGTTCATCATCCTTCTTCATAAGGTCGCGTTTGATTATGTGACGCTCTTCGATGTCTACGAGTGCGCAATCGACAATGCCACACTCGAAAGAAAAATCAACGAAGCGGAACGCAGGCTCATCGAGACCGATTCCGTCCTACTTTGGGAGGAGGAGTATCTCAAGCACCCGCGTGATCTAGGGCCGTTCAAGTTTCGACTCGATGAAGAGTCGAAACGCTACAGAGCCCCTCTTACCCCAGGCCTCGCTGCGGTACTAAAGGACAAGGCAATTCAGTGGGAAGCGGAGAATGAAAAGGGCAAGAAGCCCGTTCCACAAGATAAAAAGGACCAGCTCGAAGCAGTCAAGCGCTGGTTCAATCACGACTGGCGCCGGATTGAACCAAAACTGCGCACCTCTATCGTCGAGGGAATTTCCGTCTTTCTATCTCTCTTCGATGACAA
>Ga0210409_10002308_pt1 | contig 22872 bp, 17 predicted proteins | sample IncBWH17MmetaG_FD_161649 | JGI IMG/M metagenome (GOLD analysis project Ga0210409, IMG submission 161649) | Forest soil microbial communities from Barre Woods Harvard Forest LTER site, Petersham, Massachusetts, United States - Inc-BW-H-17-M | ecosystem: Environmental > Terrestrial > Soil >...
GACTAATGAGCACGCACGCGCGGTTCGATTTCGGTGTGTCGAGCGGAGTGATGACGTCCGTGCGCACGCCGCCCATGATTTTTTCTTCCACGTTCACGGGAAACAGCTTTCGCGCTTCGCCGGAGCCTTGGGCGCGCCACTGATCCGTGCCGGCGCGCCGCTCGGCAAGGGTCTGCGGAGCGTACTTTTGGCGCGCGAGCGAGTCCAGCCACTTTTGCGCTTCGGGGCTGATTGTTGTGGGCATGGGAATGACGCGCGTAATGTGAGCTGTTCCCTCGGGGTCAAAGGTGGCGGAATCACCTGCGGGGCGTGAGCACGAGGTGAATAGAAGCGCTACTAACAAGAGAACGAAATAGGTGCAGCAACGTTCCAGTACTGCTTTACGCATGGGTCCCTCCCGACGGTACCAATATGGCGATGCTATTTGTTCGTCGCCGCGACGGGCAGGTGCTTCATGGGATCGTCCGTTTCGACAAAGCGGCGCAATGCTTCCATGACCACAGGCCGGGCGAACAGCTTGCAGAAAAGGTCGATTTCTTTTTTCAGTTCGGCATGGGGCATGGGTTTGATGAACTTTTTCGCCGCGGCGCGAGTTTGTGCGTCGAACTTCGTTACTTGTTGCGCCATGGAGCGCGCCACTTGCAGGGCATAACCTTCACCGGCAAGATGCGACACAAGTCCCGCCTGCTGCGCGCTTTCTGCCTTCACGGTGCGGCCGCTAAAAAGCAAATCACGGATGAAACTGTTTCCGACGTCGCGGCGAAGCCGCGGAATGCCGCCAAAACCGGGGATAAGTCCGAGACGCAGTTCCGGAAAACCGAAGCGCGCCATCTTATCGGCAACAATCAAGTCGCAAACCAGGGCGAGTTCCAGACCTCCGCCCATGCACAAGCCGTGCACGGCCGCGAAGGTGACGAACGGCGCTTCGTCAATGGCATTGGCGGCAGCGTGGATGCGCTTCAGGAAGGCACGAACACCCGCAAGCCGCTTCACTTTTGGTAGATCGACGGCGCCAAGGTACAGTTCCCGCAAGTCGGCGCCTGCACAAAAACCGCCCGGCCGCGCACTAGTAATGATGCAAGCGCTGGTGCTGGGAGCGAGGCCCTTGAACGCAGCAACAAATTTTTCCAGGTCGGCGAGCATGACTGTGCCGATCTCGTTGAGTGGCTCGCGATCGAGGGTCAGTTCAACGACGCCGTCGTGCCATTCCCAGCGCAGTGCTTCGCCGCGAAATTCTTTCACTGGTTCCTTGCCGCTGCGAGGCGCGCTCATCCGCTAACGCCCACAGCCGCGGACTGCTCGCGGTACATTCGGTCGATCTCGTCGCGAAACTTCGTATTGATGGCGTCGCGCTTGATTTTACCCATGGCGGTCAGCAAACCACTCTCCGGCGTGAGCGCTTCTTTCAGAATGGTGAAGTTGCGGATCTGGCGGTAATGCGGCAACTCGGAATTCACGGCATCGAGTGCAGCTTGCACCGTTTTGCTGTCCACGGAGCCCGTCACCAGAAGAGCAAGATATCCGCGGCCGTTTCCCACCACCACAATTTGCTGCGCTCCCGGCAGGTGCTGGGCAATTTTCTCTTCAATTGGTTCCGGGGCAACATTGTGGCCGGAATTCAGAATGATGAGATTCTTGATGCGTCCGCTGATGCGCCAGTTCCCGCGCGAATTCACTTCGCCCTGATCGCCGGTATGAAAGGCGCCATCTCTCAGGACTTTGGCAGTTTCTTCGGGGCGCTTCCAGTAGCCCGGGAAAATATTGGGACCGCGCACGACAATCTCGTCGTTTTCGCCGGCGAACATCTCAATGCCGGAGATCGCCTCGCCGACGCGGCCGGGTTCCGATGGCACACGCGGGTCGTCCATGGTGCAAATGGCGGTGGTTTCGGTGAGCCCGTACACCTGCAGAATGGGGATGCCGAGCATGTGGAAAAATTGTTGCGTTTCCGGGGCTAACGGCGCGGAGCCGCAGATCAGCGCGCGAAGATAAGGACCAAGCCGCTCACGAATTTTGCTGAAGATCAGACTGTTCCCAAGCAGCAGCCAAAGGGCATCCAGGCCGCGCGATTGCCCCTTGTCTTTGCGATGCCAAGCCGCACGCGCGTTCCGAAAAATGGCTTGAATCACTTCATTGCGCTTCGAAAGGGCATCTTCCACGCCGCGACGGACACGCTCCAGCAACGTGGGCACATTCATGAAATAGTGCGCGGAGGCGACTTGAATCTCCTCGGCGAGGTGGTTCAAATCCGTGGAGAGCGTCAGCATGCTCTCGCGCGACAAACAGTTCAGAAGCAGAATCCAGGAGCCGGCGAAATTAAATGGCAAGTAATGAAAGACGCGGTCGGGTTCGCGAGTGGCGCCCATCAACTGATTCAGGCGCTCCGTAGTGCAGGACAACATGTGGTTAAGATTCGCTGTGTTCAGGCAAACGCCTTTGGGTTCGCCGGAAGTGCCGGAAGTGTAGATGATGGTTACGAGGTCGTCGTCGCGGCGCGGATTCGGGCCGCCGGCGGTTCCCTTGCCTGCGGGAATTTTTCCCAGTGCTTCGTCAAACGAAACGCGGGGTGGGGCTTCCGGCCACGCTTGTGCTACGGCTTCGCCGAACGCGGCATCGCTGACGAAAAGCACGCGCGGCGAGCAATCCTTAATCATCGCGGCAAGTTCGGCGGGAGCCTGGCGCGAGTACAGCGGCACGACGATTGCTCCCTCGGCCATCAGCGCCACATCCAAAGTCGCCCACTGGATCGAGTTTGGGCCCAGCAGAGCGCAACGATCGCCGGGCTGCACGTCGGATTGCCGAATATATGTGCGAGCACGGGAAATCTGCTCGAGCAGCTCGCGGCCGGTGACACTGGCGAATTCCCTCCCGCGAACTTCGCGCAAGACCACGCGTTCTGAGGCCTGTTGCAGCTGGGCGAAGATGTTCTGGAGGAAATTCGGCATAAATTCTTAACGCCCCGCGGCAAGCACAACCGGCGACTGATCGTATTGCTCGATTAACTTGCGCAACGTCTCGCTCATCGGTGGCAGGTTATCTTCCCAACTCAAAACACCTTTTCGCAATGGAAATTCGGGATAGACGTGACGCATTTCGTCTTCCAGGAAGATGGACATGCGCGACATGCCCTTCAGATTGTTCACCACGGTCTTGCCAATGCTCTCTCGAATCGCATCTGCCTCGCTGACTAGCGATTCCATCACCTGCAACAGCTTTGGTTCGAGGTCGGGATCCTCCACGGTGAGCAAAAGATGCTGGTGGCCGCGCTCGCGCATCAAATTGCGAATGCGTTCGTCCATGGTAACACCTGCGGAAACCACGCCTGCGGGCATGCAGGTAACAATGCCGTGATAACGCGACGACACCATGTAGGTGCAGGCGCGCAGAATCGACACCAGCTGGAACATGTCGTAGTCGTCGGAAGTGAAAATCGGGATACCCGGCATTTCCTTGGCGATTTCGCGGCAGGCCACCGCGTCAAGGCGCTCCATGGCGACGAGAATCGGGAACACCCGATGCTTCCGCACAAAGGCCTTCGCAGCGTTCTTGTAGCCGTTGATGTAATGCTGAAACTTGCGGTCGACATCCCCGCCAGATTGGAAGAAATATACGGTGCGATACTGGCTGTCTTTGTAAGCGCCCGTTGTGGCTCGCGCGAGATATTTGCCAATGGATGCGCGCACTGGCCAAACAAATGGGTGAATGGGACAGAGCACCAAGATGGGAGTGCGTTCATCCCAGCCGACCTGGCGTAGGGCTTGATGGGCATACTGCTGCGGATGAGGCTCGAAGGTCCACGCGGTATCGGCGCCGAGTTCATTATGAACGCCCATACCGCTGAGCAGGTGTTGCGATTCGAGGCTGCGCGTGATGACCAGGGAGTCTCTCGTGTAGCGGGCGCACATCCATGCGACGAGGTCGTCCATGTGCCCGGCGTCGCCGCCATAGGCCACCGACAATTTATTCTCGGCGGAAGCCAGGCCCAGCGAACCGATCATCATGGTGGTCAGGGCATTGGCAAATTTGCTCTTGAACATCGAGCCTTCGCAGGAGACCACGCCGTGATTCGCGTGGACTTCGCGGAACAGGAACGGCGGATAAACGTCGGGGAGATGAACCTGGCGCGTACCTTCGAAGTAGCCTTTGGTGCGGCCGAAATTTTGCGTCATCACGCTGAAGTCGACATTTTCCGCGCCCAGCACATGACGGATTTGCCGCAGCATTTCCTGCACGCGCACATCGCTGCCGGTATTGCGCGTGCCGTTGTATCCGGCGAAGAGCAATTTCAATTTTTCGCCCGGCGTCCAGCGCTTGCCGAGGCCGAACATCCAGCCGAGGCGTCGCAGCTCAATCAGCGCGCTCACCCAGGCGACCAATAGAAAATCCGTCATGCCACAGCGCTCCCAGCACTCGTACGTTCGACCGCTACGCCGGCGACCTCCGCAGGCCACGGCTTCGCGGGGTATTTGAAATGATTCTTGCGGCTGAATTGCAGCAGCGGATAGGCGTACGATGAGAACTTTGCCGGCGCCTCACCCATCTCCTCAACCACGCGCGAATTGTCAAACACGGTGTTCCAGTCCAGATACGGCCAGAATACTTTCAGCAGCGATGCTCCGTAACCGATGGCGCCGGCCTTGAAAGCCAGCCAGTTCACCGTACCTGAAAACGGACGACCAAGCCACGGCCAGTAGCCCGGCTTTCCCCAACCGCCCTGGGTGGCCAGCGAGTCGGTCAGTTCCCGGTAGGTTTGCGCACCGGTGCCGGAAGAAAGGTGATAGATGCCGTAGTGAGGCTTTTCCATCTGATGGATCTTGACGATCGCTGCGCCTACGTAGTTCGCGGGAACAATATCGATGCGATCGTTGGCGCGCAGCGGGAGTATCGCCATGCGTGCGAGCATATCGAAAGCCTGCACCATATCAAACTGCGTGGTTTGCGGGCGGCGGCTGTCTCCCATGACGATGGCGGGCCGGAAGATCGTGTGCGGCACGTCGGGGAGCAGTTGATGCACCAGGTGCTCGGAGAATTTCTTGGTGCGAGCGTAGGGATCGTAGTCGGAACGCTGCCAGTCGATCGAGGCGTCTTCCTGCACCACTTCGTTTTGCCGCTTCCCCGCCACCGCAACCGTGGACACATGCGAGTAGCGGCGCAACCCGTGCTGATTCTGGGCGCGGCGAGCAAGCTGAATCACTTCCAGCGAGCCGCGCAGATTCACGTTCAGGCATTGTTTCTCGGACTTGCGATTCAGCGAAGCAGCGCAATGCAGAACTGAATCGGTGGTGTCCACCAGCGCGCGGTAGTCTTCATCGCTCAGGCCGAAACGTTCACCGGTCAGGTCGCCGCGGAAGATGCGCACGCGGGAATTCAAGTATTCGAGGAATTCCGGGAACTCAAAATGAAGTTGCAGCGATTGCCAGAGCCGTTCGCGGGCTTCCTGCTCACTTTTTGCGCGCACCAAAAGATTGAGTTGATCCCGGTGTTCGGTAAAGAGCCCCGCAACCAGGTAGCTGCCGAGATAGCCTGTTGAGCCGGTAAGGAAAATAGCCATAAGAGGATTGCGCGGCGCCTACCGCGAAACCGCGGAAGCTCCCGCGGAAGGCACCGACCAATTGAGCACCCGAGGTTCTCTGGCCTCCAGCGGCCGCCCCTCCATCAAGGGATAGCACCAGCGGCGCAGGGCCGGTATGTGGATGTTAATCCAGTAATCCCACCAGTCAATGGTTTCCGGAGAGAAATCGAACAGGGCTTTTTCTTCAGGGCAGAGCGCAGCGGAAAGCAGGCGCGCATTCTCGCACTCGAAGACATGCTCGTTGTGAAGGATGAAAGGTTCGTAGAGTTCGATGAGCTTCTCGGCGCGTCCCAGGTCGCGTTCCACCTTTGCCAGAGGGGTTTTGCCAATGTGCATGGTGCTGGCCACTTTGTTGATGCGCGAAACGACGGCCTTCTGCATGGGAATGGACATGCGCTCGTAGCGCACCTTCGAGACCGGAATGGTTTCCAGCTTCACCTTCAGCCAGTGGTCCAGGCCTTGCTGCATTTTGTAATGTTTGCGATGCGCGAGGCCCGTTAATTCGATGGAGCGTCCCATGTTCACGGGATTGATCGCGGAAGTGGCAAGTTGGTAGAGCCGGGCATTCTTGCGCTGCACCAGTGCGGCGGCAATCAGCGTCATGCCGCGGGTGACCATGTCCACCGGAATCACGTCGAGGCATTTCCGCTCGTTCGAAGGGAGTTGGCGGAAATTCGTGCCCAGCAAATAGGAGAGTGGGCCGGAAGTGTTGATGCCTTCGTTCCAGCCAGTGAAGGGCGTGCGCTCAGAACTTTCAACAATGGAGGGGCGCACAATGGCGATGGCGAGATCGCTTCCGCGTTGCGCGAGCATGGATTCCCCGAGGCTCTTCGTGAACGTGTAGGTATTGGGCCAGCCGAGATGCGCGGCGCGCTTCATGCCCACGCGCACCAGGCGGTTGCGCACCCAACGAGCGCGATTTCGCCGCAATACGCCGTCGAGTTCCTCGGTGGACACTTTCGAGGGGTCCCCCGCGCGGCCCAATGCTTGGCGGCGCAGAGCTTTCGCTAACTCGGGGCTTTCGGAGCGCTCCTCGACGCGCTGGACCATATCGCGCAACGAAGCGATTTCCCTCTCGGCGTCGAAGTCGGGGTGGTTCCCGGGATTGTAGTCGCAGCGCAAGTCTTCGGTGACGCGTCCGTCGCGCATGCCGACAACGTAGCAGGTGGAAAGATGCATCAGTCCGGCGTGCTCGCACTTGCGCAAGAACTCCAGCAGGTTGCTGGCTGAGTCGACATTCGAGGAAAGCGCCTCGCGCAGGTCGGGATTGAAATCGGTCAAGCCCGCACTGTTGGCAATCACATCCAGGGAGCGTTGCAGGCGTGTTTGCGCCTCTGGCGAGAGACCCAATCCCGGCTGGCTGACGTCTCCTTCCACGACTTCGACTTTTTCTCTCAGGAAGTCCGCCAGCTTGGCGCCGTGCAATTCATGCAAGGTATCGAACGTCGGGGATTCCTCGACAATCTTTTCAAAGCGGCGCTGCGCCGAAGTTGTGCGGTTACGCCGGATCAGCAGCGTGACCTTGCGGATATCGGGAATCTTCTCCAGCAGGTCCACAAGCCAGACTTTCCCGATGAAGCCGGTCACGCCAATCAAAAGCAGGTGCTTAGCGGCAAGCGATTCACACACATTCAGGCGCTCGACACGAGGCGTGCTGGCAAGCAATTCCACCGGCCGCCCCGCGGGCATCTTTGGCCGCGTGACTGATTGCACCGAGGATTCCAGAAATTCGGGATTGCGCTCCCAACCCAATTGAGCGAGTAGCTTTTCACGCGAAACGTGGCCGTCCACGGTACCACTTGCCAGCCAGGCAAACGGTCCGCGCGGCCGCACGATGCGATCGACCAGCCGCCCCGTGGCGACGCCGTCGCGAAATTCCAAGCGATTGGCGATGAGTCCGGCGGCGGCAAAGTACTCGGACATGGGCCGGAGAATATGATCGAGGAGCTGGCCGACCAGAACCACGCGCTCGCCACTGCGGACCGCGTCAACGAGCTTTTCAACCGCGTCGCGTCGCATGCGCGGCTTCAGTTCGTATTGAAAATATTCTTCGCCAAGAAGATCCAGACGGTCGCGGGTGATGCCGCGCAGCACGGTGTGCATTAAGCGAGTGGCAAACGTGCGGCTGGCCAGATAGGAGGGCGGCCGAAGCAAGCCGTTCGCGAGCATCGCCGCTCGGCGCACCCAGCGCTCCAGGAAGCTCTGGCTGTTCCAATTGAAGAAGCCAAGACTTCGCAGCGCGCTGATCTCCAACAGCGAGCCTTCGATGCGCCAGTACGTTACCCGACGCACACGCCCGGCTTCGCTGCTGGTCAGTTTAGAAGAATGATCTGGCATCTTGGTGTCAGAAAACTCGATCGTTTTGGAAAAGGGACTACCCGGAGTTCCTCAATTTCCCGCTTGGCATGAGCAAGTCAGGCCCAGGATTCGCGATGGAGCGGGTTTTGACTGGCCGCGTTCCATCTGCAACTCCCCTGGTGCGCGCCGGGAATACTTCGGTAAGTAAAATTAACATTCCTGCAAGCTTCCCGCAACCAGCTGGCAGCGCGATTCGCTGCCCAGTCGGCCCAGCAAGTCCCGCTCAACCACAAAGGACAAGCTTGCAGGCGGGTAGGGTCAGACGCCCCAGCCGTACTTTTCGGCGTGCTCGAAGGTTCGCTGCATTTCCTGATTCAGGATTTCCAGGAACATGGAGGTGCTCACAGTCTTGCGGCTTGGCTCTTCGAGATCCGTGGTGCGATACCCGGCGCCGAGCACACGAGCAATGGATTGTTCCACCCAGTCCGCCTCCAGGCTCAGGCCAAACGCATCGCGAAGCATCATGGTCGCGCTGAGGATGGAGCCGATGGGATTCGCCACGTCTTTTCCGGCGAGCGTAGGCGCCGAGCCATGAATGGGCTCGAACAACGGCGCGCTGGTGCCGAAGCTGGCCGAGGGAATCAAGCCGATGGAGCCAACCAAGGCGGCGGCCGCGTCACTGAGGATGTCGCCGAACATGTTGGTGCTCAGAATCACGTCGAATTGTGTCGGCCGGAGGGTCAGCTGCATGGCCGCGTTGTCCACGTACATGTGCTCAAGCCTCACGTTGGGATAAACCGCACCCACGGCAGAAACGGTGCGGCGCCACAACTGCGAACTGGCCAGCACGTTGGCTTTGTCCACGGAACAAACTTTGCGGGAACGGGCTTCGGCGCGGGTAAAGGCAAACGTAGCGATGCGCTCGATCTCCGGAGTGGAGTAAGACTCGGTGTCGAATGCGCACTCCACACCGCCTTGTTTCGTATTGCCGCGCTCGCCAAAGTACATGCCGCCAGCAAGCTCGCGAACGATTTCGACGTCGAGTTCACCGAGGCGCTCGGGGCGAAGCGGGGAAATGCTGCGCAATGGCTCAATCAGTTTCACTGGGCGCAAATTCACATACAGACCGAGCGCCTTGCGCAAACCGAGCAGGCCGGTCTCCGGGCGCTTGCCCAAGGGAAGCGAATCCCACTTCGGACCGCCGACCGCGCCCAAGAAAACCGCGTCGGCTTTGCGGCAAGCGTCAAGAGTCTCGTTGGGAAGAGGGCTTGCGGTCTTATCGATCGCGGCGCCACCAATGGGCATTTCGACCATGGTGAAGTGGTGGTGAAATTCGCGCGCGCATTCCTGCAAGACACTCGCCGCAGCGCGCGTCACTTCCGGGCCGATCCCATCTCCCGGCAGGAGCACAATCGTCTTTTTCAACTTCATTCTGGGTCCCCGTAGTGGAGTGGCCGCACGAATCAGGCGGCGGATGAAGCTCCCGTAGCCACAGGAACACTCTTCCGGTGGATTACCTGGTGAGCAATGGCCATTATATCGCGCGCGCGAACTTGTTTGGTCTGATCGGCGAAAGTGGTCACGCGACGGTAGCATTCCGCCAGTTCCGCATCGCTGGGCGAGTAGCCGAGGCCTTCCAAGGTCTGTCGCAAGGCATGGCGGCCGGAGTGTTTGCCCAGAACCAGGGAGCGCGAAGGAACGCCCACGGCTTCGGGAGAGATGATTTCGTAAGTGAGCGGATTCTTGATGATGCCGTCCTGGTGGATGCCGGCTTCGTGCGCGAAAGCATTGGCGCCGACGACTGCCTTGTTGGGAGCCACGTGCGCACCGGTAATTTCCGTCAACAGACGGCTGGATTTGTACAGTTCGTTGAGCTTGAGTTGAGTGGCTACGCCGAAGCTTTCCTTACGCACCGCCAGCGCCACGGCCACTTCCTCCAGCGCGGCGTTACCGGCGCGTTCGCCGATACCGTTCACGGTGCACTCAATCTGGCGCACTCCGGCGCGCACGGCGGCGAGTGAATTCGCGACTGCAAGGCCAAGGTCATCGTGACAATGCGCGCTGAGAACCACGTGATCAGGGTCGCCGAGATGTTCGCGCACTCTGCGGAACATGGCGCCGTATTCTTCGGGCACGGCGTAGCCAACAGTGTCGGGCAAATTCAGGACCGTCGCACCGTTGTCGATGGCGATCTGGCAAGCTTCGCAAAGGAATTCCAGTTCGGTACGGCCGGCGTCTTCGGCGGAGAATTCCACTTCGGCAACAAAATTCTTGGCCAGCTTGATCATCGAGCCGATGGCTTCAAGCGCCTGCTGGCGCGTCATGTGTAACTTGGCTTGCAGGTGCAGGTCAGAAGTTGCCAAAAAGACGTGCATCCGCGGATATTTCGCGGGTTTCAGTGCCTCGACAGCCGCCATAATGTCATCTTTGCGGGCGCGCGCCAGTGCGGCGATAGGCACTCCCTGCACTTCGTTCGCAACCGCCATCACCGCTTCCAGGTCGCCCTTGGAAGCAATGGGGAACCCCGCCTCAATTACATCTACGCCCAGGGCAGCCAGCTGGTGAGCCATGCGGATCTTTTCCGCGGTGTTCATGGAGAAGCCGGGTGACTGTTCGCCATCCCGCAGGGTGGTGTCGAAGATTTGAACGTGGCTCATGAGACCCCCAATGGTTCACGTACAAGTTACGCATGCCGGGAGGCCTCTAGTCCAATTTATCTTTGTTCTGGATTTGATAATTCCATCTTATACTAGGGAGTAGACCACGGCGGCTCGCCTAGCGCGGGTGCGCACCGGAGTTGGAACCGCGGGAGTATCGCTATGGATTTGGCCGAACTGCAGGTATTTCTTACCGTTGCGAGGGAGGGCAGTTTTTCGCGCGCCGCAGAGCGACTGTACCGCACGCAACCGGCCGTCAGCCTGGCCATCCGGAAGCTCGAGGACTCTCTGGGCCAACCCCTATTTGTGCGCGGTGCCCGGCCTGTGCGCATGACCGATGCGGGCACACTGCTGAAGGAGTATGCGGAACGACTGCTGAATCTTCGCGATGAGGTCAAAAAGGGCCTGATGGAACTGGCGGGGCTGAAGCGCGGGGAACTTTCCCTTGGCGTGAACGAAAGCTCGATTCATGCGCTTCTTCCGGCGCTCTCCAAGTACCGCGAAGAACATCCGGGCGTGCAAGTGCGGGTGCACCGCATGTTCTCGCGGGATATCCCACATGAAGTGGTGAACTACCGGCTGGACTTGGGTGCAGTCTCCTTTGTGCCGCGCGAGGCCCAGTTGCAGGCCACGGAGATTCTGAAGGACGAATTGACGTTGGTTGTACCGCCGAAACACCCCTTGGCCAAGCGCCGCGAAGTGGAGATTGAGGAACTCGGCAAGGAAGCCTTTATTGCGCACATCGTGGAATCCCCGTTTCGCCGCAAAGTGATCGAGTTGTTCGCGCGACATCGCACTGTACTGAACATGCCCATGGAAATGCCGACCATCGAAAGCATCAAGCGGTTCGTGCAGATGGGCATGGGCGTGGCCATTGTGCCGCGCATGTGCGTTACGTGGGAAGTGGAGCACGGCTGGCTGAAGGAATTGAAAATCAAACAATTAAGCATTCCCCGGCATCTCTATATGATCTCACGACGTGGCGCGCGCCTACCGCATGCCGCCGCGGAATTTCTGCGGCTCCTGAAAACCGAGTAAGCACACGCGAGGACTGTAGGGGTGGTTCGTGAGTAGCCTCCCCTCCCCTGCTCGAAAATGGAGCTTTGCCGATTGAAAAGAAGCCGGGAACGGTTTCTAATCTAGAATCCCTGCTTGGTAGTTGCAGACGAAACTGAAAGGCCGGGAAGGAGGCCCATGTATACGCTCATACAGGATCTCCGCTTCGCATTTCGGCAGCTGATGAAAGCAGCTGGTTTCGGCCTGACGGTTGTACTCACGCTGGCGCTGGGCATCGGCGCTGTCACCGCGATGTTCTCGCTCGTCGAAGGGATTCTGCTGCGTCCCTTGCCTTTTCGCGAACCTGACCGCCTGGTCCTGTTGGGCGATCACATAGGAAATTCCCCGAACAAACCCGTCACCGCTCGCGAGATTGCCGCGTACTCGAGTGCGACGAGTGCCTTTTCTTCTCTCGGCGGCTACATCAACACTTCCTACGAGGTTTCCGGCGGGGCGACTCCGGAACAGATTAGCGGCGCCCGCTTCACCGCAGGCGTCTTTCCGACACTTGGCGTTTCTCCCATCCTTGGCCGAGTGTTCACGCAACAAGAAGAAGACGCACATCAGCCACTTGCGCTGATCAGCTACGCGTTGTGGCTGAACCGCTATCACCGCGACCCGCTCGTTCTTGGCAGGTCGATCGATTTGGATCGCCAGGCTTACTCGATCATCGGTGTAATGCCGCGCAATTTTGAATTTCCCCTGCTAGCTGGGCGTCTCGACCAGGCGCAGCTCTGGGTACCCCTGAGTTTGGGGGCTGACGAACTTTCCGACGAGCATGCGGGCTTTTGGGGCTACCACATGGTGGCGCGCTTGAAGGATGGAGTGACCCTGGTGCAGGCGGCGCAGGATGCGGACCGTGTCGCCCAGCAGATCATGCGGAATTTTCCCGCCAGTATGGCCGCGATCCACATCCGCGGTGATGTGTCGCTGCTGCGGGAGAGCGCCGTCGGAGAAGTGCAACCGTTGTTACGCGCTCTATTCATCGCCGTCTCCATCGTTCTGCTGATTGCTTGCGTGAATGTTGCCGGGCTGCTGCTGGTACGGGCCATCCGCCGGCGCCACGAATATGCGGTCCGGCGGGCTCTGGGCGCAGGTTCCGTGGCGATTATCCGAGGATCCGTGTTCGAGGGTCTGCTGCTCAGCGCGGCCGGTGGGTTACTTGGCTTGGCATTAGCCGCGGTGGCCGTGCGAACCGCGTTGCGTCTCCTGCCCGAGTCTATGCCGCGCATCGACTCCATCTCGATCAATGCATTTGTTGCCGGCTTCGCCCTGCTCCTTGCTTTGCTGACCGGCTCACTCTGCAGCTTGGCGCCCGCCTTCGCGGCGTTGCGAACAAACCTGATCGAAAGCCTCAAAGAGGGGCTACGGATCGGCGTCGGCTCGTCCAGCCATACCTGGTTGCGCTCAGCGCTGGTGGTGTCCGAGATTGCCATCGCCCTGGTGTTGCTCACCGCATCCGGAGCTTTTTTGCGTAGCTTCCAGAAGATGCGTGCCGTGGACCCAGGTTTTCGTCCCGACCATGTACTGGTCGGCGAGTATCAGCTGCCGCTCAACCAATACTCCACCACTATCTCGGTTGCCGCTTTCCATCGGGTGGTGGTCGACGCTCTTTCCAACAAGCCCGGGATCATCGCCGTCGGCACCACGAACGCGCTGCCCGCTACCGGTGCTTCGGGACAGGCGGCGTACACGACCGAAGACCAGATTGCGGAGAATTGGAAACTGAAGTTTGCGAGTTTTGCATTTGTCGATGGCGAGTATTTCCGGGCCATGGGCATCCGGCTGCTGGATGGCAGAACCTTCACAGCAGACGACCGGCCCGACACGGGATTGGTGGTAATCGTGAATCAATCGATGGCCAAACATTCCTGGCCCGGCCAGAGTGCCATCGGCAAACGCATGCACGTCGGCAACCCGAAAAAGGACCTACCGTGGGCAACTGTCGTCGGTGTCGTGGCCGACACCAAGACCGGCGCTCGCGATGAGCCGAGCGCTGACCAGTGGTATAGCCTGGCGCGACAGCCAGCGATTCTCTACGGGTCTAAGTTTGCCGGAAGGCTCACGGAGCCTGCGAGTGGATACGTCACGGTGCGTTCGGCCCTTCCTCCCGAGCAAATGACGCGCACCTTGCGCTCCACGATTGCCGACATCGATCCGCTGCTCGCTCTCCAGCAGGTGCAGCCGATGGATGAGGTGATCGCAAATGTGGAAGCGCCACGACGTTTCAACACCGATCTCATCACCGCGTTTGCCTTGGGTGCTCTGCTGCTTGCCGTCACTGGAATCTATGCCGTGGTGACCTTCTCCGTCTCACTGCGCACGAATGAGTTGGCCGTTCGCGTAGCGCTTGGGGCGCAGCGCAGGGGCATCGCGCGGCTCGTCCTTGTTTCCGCCGGTAAATTAGCGCTTCTGGGATGCGGACTCGGCGTGCTTGGCTCGCTGGCCGTTTCGCGCCTGGTTCGTTCTTTTCTTTTCGAGGTTAGCGCGACCGACCCGCTCGTGTATGCGGCAGGGGTGCTGATCATGATGCTGATGGCACTGGTCGCATCACTAATCCCCGCAACCCGAGCCGCTTCCGCGGACCCAGTGGATGCCCTGCGCGCAACTTAAGCAACCCGGTCCCCCGCGAGGATTTCCCTTTCCAATCTACTTCCTCGTCGCAAAGGCAGGCAATGCCGACCCCTATTGACACCTATAGATATCAACTGATATAGATACTGGCATGTCTAAGATTGACCCGCAAAGATTCATTCCACTCAAGCCCCAGTGGTTGCACATCATGCTCTCCCTCGCCGGGGGAGAGCAGCACGGCTACGGAATCATGCAGGACGTCCTGAATCGCACCATGGGAAAAGTGCGGCTGTGGCCCGCCACATTGTATGGGTCGATTAAGCGTCTGATTGAGGCGGACCTAATCGAGGAATCCAATGAGCGGCCAGCGCCGGAATTGGACGATGCGCGACGACGCTATTACCGGCTGACGCCCCTCGGCCAACGTGTGCTCGACGCGGAATGTGACCGCCTGCAGGAATTGGTTCGCACCATTCGAGCGAAGCAAGGCATGGTGACGGAATGAATCTCGCATTGCGAATCTACCGGTGGTTGGCGCAAGCCTTTCCGCACGAATTCAAATTGGCTTACGGCCCAGAGGTGATGCAACTCGGAGAGGACGTCGTTGAGGAGATTGCCAAGAGGCAGGGAGCCTTGGGGCTGATCCGTCTAATCGCGGACATCGCGATTCGCGTGCCGCTGGAATATCTGAGCGAAATGCGCGGCGACATGCGCTATGCGTGGCGAGCGCTAATTAAATCGCCGGGATTTGCGTTGGTCGGCATCATTTCAATGGGACTCGGAATCGGGCTGACAACAAACGTGTACAGCTCGAGATGGGCAATGATCTTTCGCGAGCTGCCGGCAGCAGCGAACGCCAAAAACCTGGTGATGCTGCAACAGTCGGCCGATGGTGACCTCGCTCCCGTGTCGTATTACACCATCGATCAATTTCGCACGCAAAAGGAGCTGTTCACCGGAGTTGCTGCGTTCGAGACCGGTGTCCCGTTCAATGTCACGTTCCAAGGCGATCTGAATGGCAAACCCCAGCGCGTCTTCGGCCAACTCGTGTCACCAGATTATTTTTTCGTGCTCGGCGTGCGAGCCCAGCGAGGACGAGTGTTTAGTCCAGCAGTGGAGCGGCCCGGCGACGCACCGGTTGTGGTGATCAGCGACCGTTTCTGGCGCAATCGTCTCCACTCCTCTCCCAACGCCCTGGGCCAGATACTTCACCTGAACGGACAAATTGCGACTATCGTGGGAATCACGCCGAAGAATTTCAATGGCGCCCTTTCCATCAATCCCTCGGAGCTGTTCGTTCCGATCACGCCCCCGCTGCGGTCGCACCGGAACTCGCTAACGACGTTCTCCATCAACGCAGTGCCAGGGAGTTCCTGGCGCTGATGTGCCTGGCGCCCGGGGTCACGATTGAATCCGCCGAAGCGGGCTTGGACGCAATCACACGTCGTGTCGACGAGCAGGATCCTTCCTCGCCAGTGCGCACAGACAAGGGCCGGCGCGTGACGTTGCTTCCTGCAGGCACCAGCGTACCGATTCCACGGAAGTTGAAGCCCGCGCTCATCGCTTTCTTTGTCGCGCTGATGGGCTTGGTTATCACGCTGGCGTGCATGAATCTGGCAAACATGCTGATGGCTCGCGGCGCCAATCGCCGCAAGGAGTTGGCGATTCGCCTGTCGGTCGGGGCCAGTCGGTTCCGCCTCGTCCGGCAGATGATGAGCGAAGGCCTTTTGCTTTCGCTACTGGGCGGCGTCGCTGGATTCGCGCTCGCGAGTGGTCTCGCCGTGCTGAACTCTCGTTTCAGGCCGCCCCTGACGGTGCCGGAGGAAACCAACTTCAGCTTGGACTGGCACGCAGGCATGTTCGCGTTCGGCTTCGCGATTGTGTGCGGCATCGGATTCAGCCTGGCGCCCGCGCTGCACGCAACAAAAGCGGACCTGACCCCTGCGCTCAAAGAAGGCTCAGCGCTTCAGTTGCCTGGTTACCGCCGCATTGGTCTGCGGAATTTGCTGATGGTGGCGCAGGTTGCGGCATCGCTGATGCTACTGCTGATGACAGGATTCCTGGTATTAGGAATTAGCAAGGGCAGCAGCCTCCCAACCAAGTTCGATCCGAACACCATGGTTCTGCTGTCCCTCGATCCGGTGCGCGACGGCTACGCGCCGGAAAAAGCGCAAGCTCTCTTCGAGAAACTTCCCGAACGGCTCAAAACCGCCGGCCTGGTGCACCGTATTGCCCTGGCTGCGCAGCCGCCCTTTACGAGCGAAATTGAGCCAACCCAGCTGTCCGCGGAAGACTCGCCCGGATCCTCACGGGTAGTGCAGCCCGTGCTGGAGGAAACTGTGGGCGCGGGCTATTTTGCCGCGCTGAACGAGCCCATGCTAGCCGGTCGGGAGTTCGCGGAGTCCGATCAACGAAGCCGCAAAGATGGATCCAACGCTTTGCCCGCGGTGCTGAACCAGAGCGCCGCACGCCGATTTTTCGGAAACGAAAACGCGATCGGCAAGCGCGTCAGAGATGACAAGCAGTCCTACGAAGTGGTCGGCGTAGTGGGCGACACGAAGGATGTGCAGGGATTCAGCCAATCCATAATTTACTTGCCGCTGGCGTCGCGTGATTTTGCGCGCCCTTCAGCTGGTGGCATCACCATTCTGGTGCGCACGGATGCGGCAACGGATGCGCTGAGCGCGTTTCAGAACGAAATCGCGTTTGTCGATCCCAACCTGAACGTCTTCCATGTGCAAACGCTCGGAGCTTACCTGGATCGCAGCCGGTCTGCCTTGCGGTTCTCGATCCAAACCTATGGCGGAATCGGAGTATTTGGCTTGATGCTGGCCGCCATCGGGCTCGCCGGGGTTACGGGTTATGCGGTGGCGCAGAGGCGCAAGGAGATCGCAATCCGCACGGCGCTGGGCGCAAGTAAGACACAGGTACTGGCGCTGGTGCTGCGCGAAGGCACCGCTCTGGTAGGCGTCGGAACGGTGCTGGGATTTTTGGGTGCGGTGGCCCTGGCAAAAATGGTTTCGACGTTGGCAAATATGCTTGTCGACGCGCTTCGAGTCGGTACGACCGATGTGCGTTTGCTCGTGGGCACACCATTGCTGCTGGCAGCGGTGGCGATGCTTGCCTGTTACGTGCCGGCTCGCAAAGCGGCCCAGATGGATGCGCTGAAGGCTCTGCGCGAAGAGTAGCTCCTGTAGAACCGTAGGCTCTTCACCTTTCGGAGCTCTACTGGGCGGAAAGGAACTTGAGGATCTCGTGCATGACGCGCTCTGCTTGATCCGTTTGGAACAGGTATTGAGCGTGCGCAGAGCCTTCGAGGATGATCAGCGCTTTTGGTTCGGGAGCTTTCTTGTACTGCTCCTGAATTCTGGGAAGACGAGGCCCATCGTCATTTGAATCGTCGCGTGCCACGATGAACAGCGAGGCTGACTTCAGCTTCTCGGCTGGACCGTTCGGCGACCCGCCCAGAAAGACCAAACGATCGATCTGTCCTGGCCGCGAGGCGATCGATGCATCGCCTGAAACGGCCGCCATGGGCCAACACGACGCCCCTAACACCTTCGCCGTAAACATCAGCGTAAACCAGGCCGCCGTCTTCGGTCGGAAACGAAACCGTCTTTTGAGCCGCAGCAGCGCCCGCGAGCAACAACACCACAATCAGGGCAATCAGGGTACGCACGCTGCAAATGTATCATTGCGCTATGAAAAGAGATTGCTCGTTTTCGCAGCCGGGATTATCGCCCCGGCAGATCCAGCAGGACTACATCCGAGCGCTCCTGCTCTCGCTCGAGGACAACGTCACGGCCGTCGGGTGAGATGTCGAAGTCGCGAATGTCGAAGTCGGAAGGAAGATTGGTCAACTGGCGTTCGGCGCCCGTGTCCAGGTCGATAAGCCAGAGGTTCTTATGCTGAATCTCTCCTCGCAGGAACACGAGTGCCCGTCCTCTTGGTAAGAAGGCTAAGTGCCGAGCGCCCCGAGTCAGGATCAGCGCTGGCAGGGGATGCGCTGCGGCCTCGGCGGTCGCGGCTTTCACCGAGAAGGTAGTGCCAATGTCGGCTCCCGAGTAGACAACGAAGCGACCGTCTGGCGCCCACGTGGGATCGGCCGAGTATTCCTGGACAAAAACAGTTGGGGAGCGACCGTCGAGCGGTACCCGGAAGAGGCGTGGGACGCCGTGATCGTCGGCCGCAGAGGTGATCGACTGGCCGTCGGGCGCCCATGCGGGAGAACCCTGCAGGTCGAGCGAATCGGTCACAATGCGCGCGTTGGTGCCATCGGCTTGCATCATGTACAAGAGCGTCTGCCCATGTTGCCGGACCGAGAACGCAATATTCCGTCCATCGGGGGAGATTGCCGGACCGCCAAAAATTCTCGCTCCCTGACCGCTCCACAACTCCGTTCCAGATCCGTCAGCAAGCTTCCAGATACTCTCGCTGGTGCTGGTCGCAGAAACATACAGAAGATAATTTGGACCTAGTCGTGGGGAGAACCCCGTGCCGGTTGCGGAGATTCGATCGGGCCTCGACACCTCGGTGGGCGAATTAGCGATGCGCAGGCGCCAAAGCGTTTTCTTCGGACTCGCGACGGTGACAGCCAGACGGCGACCATCAGTGCTGGCCGCCAGTGACGTGTACCGGTCAAGGCCAGCGGTCAGCCGGTGGGGAATGCGGCGCTCGACGTCCATACTATAAAGCCACGGCCCCGAACCATCGGAATCGCAGGCCAGGTACATGAGCGTGCGGCGATCTAACAGGACCGGATAAGTGACACGGCCGTCGTGCGAGGTAATCCGTTCAGGAGTTCCGCCGGTCGGAGCGACGCGCCAGATGCCCAATTTGTCGGGAAGGGTACCCTGCACGAAGTAGATAAATGCCGTGTCGGGAGCCCACGACGGAAAGTGACTGTGTAATCCGGATGGCGCGGTATAGATGGGTGGACCCTCAACTCGACGATTCCCGTTTGAAACGAAGAGTGGGTCTCCCGGTCCGGACGTGTGGTACGCGAGTCGCGATCCGTCGTGCGACCATTCGTATTCCGCTACTCCTTCAAGATATGGACTCGGCTGTCCCCCAAGCGTGGGAACCGCCCAGATACCGATGCCGGATCCGCCAGCACTGCCTTGCTTGCGAAGCCAAAACGTGACCAGAGAGCCATCGGGAGAGAAACCCAGCGTGCGCACCAATGGATTCGCGATATCCTTCGCGCTCCCGCGGGTCAAATTGTGAAACTGCCCCGAACCGACTTGCGTCACCCATACGTCCATCGGTCCGTCGCGGTCCGACAGAAAGGCCACGAAATGGCCGTCGCGCGACACGGCAGCAGCCTGCTCCGCTCCATCGAAGTCCGTGACGGTTTGGAATCGCGCTTCTGAGATCGGGTTACGCCAGAAGTACTCGGTCCTCTGAACCCAAAGCCCTGCGCCAATTGCCAGCACGACTGCCGCCGCTGCCAGAGGCAGGACAAACTTCCACCTTGGAGAGGTCGCTATCGTCGAGCCCGGTGGAGCTGCAGGTGCGGGCGCCGGGGAGGCATTGTTCTCATTGTCCTGAGCTCCTCGAAGATTCCGACTGCGCGCCCACGCGTCCAACTCCGCCCGGTAAGCATAGACCGAGCCCATCCTGTCATGCAGGTGCCGGTGGACGGGCATCCCCTCGCGCTTCTCCCAGCGCTGGACCGTGGTTACGTCGCGATTCAGGTATGCAGCGATTTCCTTCCAAGAATCCAGGCGGTCTTCGGGTGGTCTGACGGATGGCAGCGTGTCAGGGAATTGTTCGCCCATCGCTCTCCTGATTGGCTCGCGGTTGTCGCGATCCTGAGTGGCCGATTGTAACCCTGCCGCCCGGCCACGGCAAAGCACGGTATTCGACGGCAAGGCGAGCAGCAGAGGCAATTCTGCGCTTTACGGCTTGAAGGTAGCCATCGATGTGACCGATTGTGTACGTGCGTCTTCAGCCGACAAATGCCGACGAGACCCAGGAGGTCGCAATGCGACAAAGAATTACAGTGTTGGTGGTGTTTAGTGCCGCGATGGTGATTGGGATACTCAGCTATTCAGCACATGTCTCGGCCACACTACAGAAGGGATTCACTTTCAAGATGCTCGCCCCCAAGAGCACGCTGGCTCCATTTGAAGTCTTCAATCATGCCATCGTCCCCAACCCAACGGGCGACGGCGATAACGACAGAGACGACAAAATGCTGTGGTTGTCGATGCAGGCAACCAAGGGGCCGTCGGACTTCTACATTGTGAGCAATACGTGGGAGCCGGTCAACCCGACGACAAATGTCATAGCCACCACGGGCTGGCACTCCCATCCTGGTCACAGCCTGATCATCGTCACAGCGGGGACTCTGACGGATTATGAAAGTGACGATCCCGAGTGCAAACCTCACGTGTACACAACTGGGATGTCGTTCGTTGACTCCGGCGGCAATCACACACACGTCATCCGAAACGAAGGCACAATCCCGGCAAGCAACATAGCTGTCCAACTCGTTCCGGCAGGTGCAGCGCGGAAAATTGACGCACCAACCGCGCCGCCCAACTGCCCCGGCATCGAGTAACAAGTCGAATAAGTTGGCACTGTAGTTAGATCCCTGGACGCGCATCGAGGCCGCGCGTCCGGGGATCCCGCTTTGCGTGGCCCCGCTACTTCTTGCGCAGGTTGCTCTCCGCCAGCTTCTGGGCGGCTTCCAACGCATCCGCGGCTTTCACTTTTACGTCTGGCTCCACGCCTACGCCCGCCCAGTCGGCCGTCGAAAAAGGATTGATCGCTTGCACTTCAGGGATGCCCATTCCGAAGTGCTCATCAATGCGATGAAACACGCCGGCATGCGCGCCACCACGTGTCGTTTCACCCACAAGTGTGGCGCGCTTCAACATCTTCAGGTCGTAGCTGAACTGCTCTGCGCCAGAGAACGTTGAACCGGAGGTCAGTACATAGACCGGTTTGTCCGCCAGTTTGTTTCCCGGGACCGGGGACGCTGTCCAGGACTGCCGCGTGGTTTCTTCCCTGGGGTTGTACCAATATTCGGGATGGTCGAACAGGTAGGCGGCAATGAGCGCGACCATCTTCGGGTGGCCGCCCCTGTTGTCGCGCAAATCAAAGATGACCGCGTCGGCATGGTTCAACGAAGCCATCGCAGCCGTCGCAGTTGACTGGCATACAGACGGATCAGGAAATGAATTGAGCTTCAGATAGCCAATGTTGTGCGGCAGGATCTTCAGCGTTTCGAACGTGCAGTTGTCCTGCTTCATGGCGTTTCGATAGGCCGCAAGCTCTTCCGGCGTTGGTTCCGGCCGGCGGTCAGGTATTTTGGACTCGCTGTAGACCATCATCAGATGCATGTCGTGGCTCACATCGCGCATTTGCCGGGTGAGCAGATCGGCGAAGGCGCCGCCATCCGTCGCCGCGTTGTCATCGCCGTTCTTTTCGTGCGCCCGCAGCGCCTGCGCAACCTTCTGCGCAACGTCTCGATCTACGTAGTGCACCTTTACATTCGCAATCGCGCCATCAATCACAAGTTGCCGCTCCGCGGCATCCAGCTTCATGGCCGCGCCCGCCGCACCTTTCATTGCACGGTCCGCAGCCACCGGCTTCATTTGCCAGGCCCGAGGCTGAGAGATACGAAGGCGCTCCAACATTGAGCGCCAACGCGATTCGAAAGGGCTCGCCTTGGCAACGCTAGGCCGCCAACTGGTTGCCCGTGACTCGCCGGACCAAATGGTCACGTTTCCTGCGTAGCTTCCGGCTTGATTAATTCCCATCGAGAATCCAGCGAGGGCAAGCAGCGTCAGCACGCCTCCGAAAAAAAACGCTCCGGGACGCGGCGACTCATCTTCCAGAACGAAAAAGGAAGGGGGGCCGCCCAAACGCTGCGACGCGGAAGCTGCTAGGAGTGCGGCATGGACATGGCGATACTCGCGTGGAACAGAGACAGCCAAATCCCCAAGCAGGTCAAGCCACAGTCGCAGCGTTGGGAAGAATCCTTTTTCATCGCGGGCGCGGTCGCGAAACAGTTGCAGCGCTGCCTCACCGTAGGCGTCGCGAAAATGGGAAGGGTAAAGGCGCAACAGCAGCGCGTATATCTTTTCAGACATAGTCCCCCCGCAGAATTTTTTTGGCGCGCGCAACACGCAACCAGCCGGCAAGTCTGTCGGCCTCGGAGCGCGCCAGCTTGCGTCCCGCAGAAGTCAATCGGTAATAGCGGCGCCGCTCGTGGCCAAGCCTGACATCCTGGCGCGCTTCAACCTCTTCGATGAAGTTCTCTTCGAGCAGGCTCTGGATGGAACTGTAGAGCGTCCCCGGGCCCAGTCGCATACGCCCGCCAGTCTGCTCCGCGACTTGCCGCATGATTCCGTAACCGTGCAGGTCCTCCCCAGCCAGGGAGAGCAGGATTTGAAAGGCAGCCGAAGGCAGTGGATCGAGTTTTCGCTTAGGCATAGGTAATCGATAATCAGTATATCGATTAACGACTGTAGCGCAATCCGGGGCCGGAGACAATAGCGTTTTGCCAGAATCCGCCAGCGGACCGGGCAGTGCCCTAGTCAACGTGGAGGTGTGCGTCAAATTCGTAGGTGGAAGTTGCGCTTTTTCTTTTTTGACCCGATAATCTGAATGTTTGTAATCATTCAGATTGGAGGCCACCGTGGATCCATCCCTGCAAGATCTGGAGCAGCAACGCAAGGACCTCTTCGGTCAGATGGAAACGCT
>Ga0210409_10002309_pt1 | contig 22849 bp, 38 predicted proteins | sample IncBWH17MmetaG_FD_161649 | JGI IMG/M metagenome (GOLD analysis project Ga0210409, IMG submission 161649) | Forest soil microbial communities from Barre Woods Harvard Forest LTER site, Petersham, Massachusetts, United States - Inc-BW-H-17-M | ecosystem: Environmental > Terrestrial > Soil >...
ATGCCGCGCCCGGTCGCACGCGCGATGAGAACCGCCGGGTTCATGCCCCGTCGCTCCTCGTCCGTCGCCGCGCGCCAGAGAAGGTCTTCTTCTTCTGCGAGCTGACGTTCGGTCATGTGCGCGAGGGCCATCATCGCTCCAACTTTCGGAGGGTGCGGCGGAGATGTCGCGGGAAGGCCGTTGTGTCGATCTTCTCTTTGGCAGGCGCATCCTCTTCAGTAAGGTCGTTCAGTCCAAGAGGCGAAGCCTCTTCTGGCCGCCTGATCGAGCTAGCCAAGATGCTAGAGAGGGTCTCCTTCGGAGAGTTCACCGCGAGCGAGTACGCCTTCATCATCTTTTCGCTGTTCTGAAGGAGCTTGACGGCAGTGTCGCTGATCTTGTCTGCGTGATCGCCCCACCGCTTCAGGTAGTCGCTCATCATGCTCATTGATTCAGAGCTGACGTTGTACGCCTCTCGCGCGCGCTCCATAGTCAACGTGACGCTCTTGACTAGATCACGCACTTCGCCCATGAGCGCCTGCGCGCCGTTTTCGTGAACGGCCTTCGCTAGCTCTCCAAGGCGACGGGCGACGAGCGCGTCACGGTCGGCGCTGTTCTTCGCAATCTCGGCGAACGCCACTCGCAGAGCAGTGAACCCGTCACCAATCTGCGCGGCAAGGGGGGCTAGATCGATAGTCGGCGCTACCGACGGGCCCGCCGCTGCGATCTGATCGATCAGCTCCCCGAACATCGTCTCAAGCCGACTCTCAATCGCGACCATGCGCTTCTCGGACGCTTCGACACGGTCGGCGACGACGAGAACGGCGTCGACGAGGCGAGAGACGCCGCGCGCAGCCGCATCGTCGGCCGGCTCAAGAGCCGGCGCAGGAGACGGCGCTTCGAGTAGCATCCCCAACGACTCAGCGCCGACTTGCCGTTCGGCCTCATCCAGATCCGTCAGCTCTCGGCTCGGGTAAAGCAGCCCCGTCAACCAACTCTCCAAGTCCTCTGCGCTTGCCGTGTCGAGCGCATCGGAGCCTACCCATCGGTAGGCGCGTCCCGACGCCTTCTTGTCGTTCGCCTCGATGAAGCCCTGGGTAAGGAGGGCCCGGAAGAAACCGCCTCGAACGCGATCGATGTCGTTCCGTTCAGGGTTGTCCCGATCGGGGTTAGGCCACGCCTCCCACGACCTCACGAACCGAGGGGCCGCTCCGATGAGGGTTGTCACGGCGGCGGCGGCCTGCTTGAGAGTCTCCTCGCGCATCACGAGAACCAGCCTAGCGCCGAATCTGCGCTTGTCAACGGATAAAACCATTGCACGCGATGCGAGACGGGATTATACATCTTTCATGGTGAAACCCCAACCGGAACCGAAGCAGTACGCGATTCGGCTCGACCCAGCTCTTTCTCAGGCTGTCGATGCCTGGCGCGCGCACCTCAACGCCGAACGACCCGGCGCTAAGGTCAGCATCTCCGACGCTGTTCGCACGCTCATCGCTATGGCGGTCGAGTTGCCGGAGGTGAAGAAGGCGACACGCGCATGAGCTGCCCCTCCTGCGGCGGCTGGCCAAGTGAAGGCCCACGCGGCTTTCTCCATCGGCGTATCGAGGCAACGGCAGCGATGTAGGGGCCGCTTCTGGTAGATTGCGCAGATCGGCTTGAACAGGAGGCTCGGCTGGTTCGTCGCGGTGACGAACCGAATCGAGACGGCCTACCCGACAGATCCGAGGGAGACATGAGACCGACGCCGGAGCAGACTACGTAGATCGAACGGATTCTCAGCGAGGTTCGTACGCTGCGTGACGAGCTAGAGCAAGACGGCGAAAACGATCTCGGCGCATCGCTACACGATGCTGCACTCGGGCTCCGTGCTGCCGTGGACATGATCGAAGGCCGACTGAACGGACGGCTTGAGGGGACCTAATGCCCACCGGAACGCCGATCGCGCCCAAGTGTCCGAAATGCATGCGCGGGAAGTGCGGCCACCGTCCCGTTGAATGGGGCGTCCGTCGCGCTCGCGTCAACGGTCTATGGGTACGACAACGCGAACGTTGGACCGGACGCTACCGTCGTACGCAATCACTTACCGAATGCCTCGACTGCCATCACCAGTGGTGGTCGTCGCTCTGGCCGAAGGACAAGGTATGATCCTCCGTATCGTTCTCGCCTTCGTCTACCTCCTCTGCGGACGCATGACCGCATTCACCGCACGCAAGGGCGCAGCTCGTACCTTCTGGGGTGCGCTCGCTTGCTACCTGCTATGGCCTCTCCTCTTGCTGACCGCGCTGGTCTTCATCGTGGCTGAAGACGTCGAGACGCAAGGCAAAGGCTACTCAGAGAAGGACGAGGACGAGTGCGCACACCGCAACGTCGAGAAGCGCGTCCTCAAGGGCGGCGATGGTCCCGACGACGCCGCGGAGGCGCTGACGTGCAACGACTGCGGCGTATGGGGCTGGCGGTACTGCGACGGCACCGTGTCATGGCGCCAGAAAGACTAAACCCCCGGTACGGCGAATACCGAGGGCTTAGCCCCGTTTGAGGAGACCGACCGCTGAAGCGGCGATCTCTGCAAGCCTACTTGCCTTAGACCCCCTTGACAAGTCGTGCTCCATAACGCCTAGATGAGCGTCACGCTCACTAGGGATGGTGAGCGTCGCCGGTCTCGGCGCGTGCGTGAGCGTGGCGATCATCCCCGCCCTACACTTCTCCGTTCGCGCACGCGCCGAGGCTGGCGTCTACCTTGAGAGGTCGTTCATGCCTGTCGTTCGACCGGGGCGTGCCCCGTGATCGTGCCTACCGATGCTGACACTGCGAGGGCATCATGATCGTGCCCTTCGTCTCCCCGCCGCTAGAGGCGGGATGTCTCGCTCACTGCCTTGCTCTCGTTCACTCCGGCTTCCAGTGCGTGCTCGTGCACTCCATCGTGGATGGTCGATGCACGTGCGGTGATCCAGAGTGCAAGAAACCAGGCAAGCATCCAATACAGAACGCGTGGCAAAAGCATACGCTGCGTGACGAGAGCCAGGTTCACGACGCGTTTCGACAATGCCGCATCGCGGAGCCTAACCTCGGCATCGTGCTCGGCATGCAGCCGTTCGACGCGTACGTCCTCGCGATCGACGTGGACAACGAAGCACGTCTCATCGAGCTTGAAGAAGAGCTTGGCGCACTGCCGAACACGTTCGCTGGTAGAAGCGCGCGAGGTCTGCGGCTCTTCTACACGATCACGAATCCACCTCCCAATCTTGTCAACGGATCAGGGCTCGGCGGCAAGCCGGGAGTCGACGTCAAGGTTCATGGGGGACAAGTCGTAGTCGCACCGTCGCTTCATTCGACCGGCGTTCGCTATACGTGGGTAGAGACGCCCGATAAACTCGCTGAGCTACCAACAGCCTGGTGCTTTCAGCTACCACGGAAAAAGACGGTCGCTCCACCCCCGCCTGGATACTACTCGGCCTCCAAGATCGAACGCTCACTACGAGAACGCGCTCAAGCGTACCTCGATACGATAGAGCCCTCGATTCAGGGACAGAACGGCAGCTCTCGACTGATGCATGCGGCAACTTGCATGACGCGAGGGTTTGGATTCGACAAGGCAAACGCCTTCAGTATGCTCGCCAACGGCTATAACCATCGATGTCAGCCACCTTGGTCTGCCAAAGAGATCGAGCACAAGGTGAATGACGCGATTCGTGTTGGCGCTATGGAATGGGGCGCGCTTCGCGATGCGCAGCCGGCAAAGAAATCGAACGGCACGGCGACACCAACATCTCCCTACGAGCCGCCGACCGACCCTAACGGAGTCGTCCTCCCTCGAATCGCTCTCATTTTCGACAACCAGGCACCTGCCAAGATCGCTACGAATGTCGCTCGACTCCTCGAACAGCACCCGATCTGGCGCGGAGGACCGCGACGCGATCTCTTTACCGATCGGATCATGTGGCCCGATCCCTTGCCAGACCCACTTCTTCCGATCGTCCGTCGCTCGAACGAGCTTTGCGACGAAGACGAGCTAGCCGTTCAGGGGTGGATGATGTCCCTCTCAGTCGACCAGCGCGTCCGCGCTGGTGTCGAGGTCGTTCACGCTGGCGTTCTGCATGCAGCACGTTGGCGCGCCTACGACTCACTCACCGAACGTGTACAGAACCTACCCGAATGGGATCGTATCGAGCGCCTCGGTCGTTGGCTCACCCTCTTTGCTGGCGTCGAGCCCACCGCAGTGACGGAAGCGTTCGGTCGCCGCTGGCTCATTGCGACGATCGCGCGTGCGCTTGTTCCCGGCTGCGTCGCCGACAACGTGCTCGTGCTCGAAGGAGCGACTGGCATGGGCAAGAACCGGCTTATCACGTCGATCTTCGGTGATGCGCCATGGGTGCAGACGCTCGGGAAGTACCGCGTTGGACACGACATCGAAGCCGACTGGATCGCCAACACGAGCTGGATCATCCACGACGACGAGATGCGAGCGCGCGGCAGCGATCTCGACGCGCTGAAGAGCTGGATCAGCCGCCGCTGGGATACGTACAGAAAGCCCTACGAGCGGAACAAGCAAACGTACCCGCGACGCGCGGTCATGGCGGGCTCCACCGAGCGCGACGCGTACTTTCACGACGAGACGAACCGTCGTTTCTGTCCCGTCAAGTGCGGCACCATCGATTGGGACGGTGCAGGCCAGGCGGCGCCTCAGCTCTTGTCCGAGGCACGCGAGGCGTACCGCAACGGGGAGCGTTGGACAATTGGTCGCAACGATCCGCTCTGGACCGACTTCGTAGACGCGCAGGACGAGCGCCGGATCGTAGATCCGATGGGGGATGACGTCCGACGGAAGCTTGTCGCGCTCGGAATGCCTGAGGTGGTCACCGTTTCCCTACTTGCCGACCAACTCAATGTTCCGCCCGAACGTAGGGATCGAGCGCTCGAGACCCGAATCGGAATTGCGCTACGTGACTCAGAATACGTTAGAAAACGTATACTTAGAGACGGATTGAGGCAGTACGTCTACGTGCGTCGTGGGGTCGTTGCCCTACCTTGACTAACATGCCCCCCAGTTTTCTACGCGCGCCCCACGCGCTCGCGCGCGCTCGGGTGTGTACGCGCGCTCGCGCTCACGCCCACGCTCACACGCGCCCGCCTACGCGCGCGCCTACCCGTACCTCTCCCCTTCTATTCTCACTCTATATAGAGGTAGGGTATGTAGGGGAGGTAAGAGTAGGTGAGGAGTAACGGGTACTTGGGTATGCCTCACGTCGGCCACGCTAGTGAGGCACGTACGTCACCTACTTGGAATTACTGCTCAACTTCCACTCAACATGAACAGCCCCCTCGTGAGGAGAAAGCGTCAACCACCCCACCGGCGCTCGCGCTACTGGCTCGCCCTCACAGGTCTCGCACCAGAGGTGAATGCGAATCTCGTTGTGGATATCGACTCTCACGTCGTCGATGTGGAGGTGAGAGCCGCTGCATTTGGGGCAGATCACGATTGGCGGATCCCAACGACTGCCGTGGCCGTCCTCTTCAGAGATGATCGGATCCGAGCGTCCCGGCATCTCCTTCGGAAGTAGCTCGATGAAGGCGAGCAGCTCCTTCACGGGATGGAACCACTCGCCTTCGATGTTGAACGCGTCGAAGTGCTCGTGGAGTTGATCTTCGTTGCCGCCGACGAGAACGGCGAGAATACGAAGATGAGGGCTTCCTACTCGAAGCGCCGTGAAACGCTGAGCGAGGTTGGCGGTGTGGCCGATTTTGATGGGTCCGGTGGTGCCTTGCTGCATGAAGTAGACGACGTTCATGACTCCGATCATAACTCGCTTGACATCGATCGCAAGCTGCATTACAAGGGTGAAACATGGTCGACGAAGATCGGAAACAGATGTCGGTCGTGCTGAGCGCTCAGCAGGCGGCACGCGTTGAGAAGCTTGTGGAGAAACGGAAGAAGATCGATCCGTTCGTGAAACGATCGGAGGTGCTTCGCGATCTGATCGTGGCTGCGCTCGATGCAGACAAGGCGGCGGACTAATGGGTGACCTCCACGACCTCTGGGCGCTTCCGCTTGCCGAACAGCAAGCAAAGCGCGTCTACCGGCCGTGGGGACACAACCGCTACATCCAGCTCGCACGCGAGAACGCAGCGCCTGACTTTCCGAAGGCGGGGAGGTTCTACTTGCAGAGGTGTCTTGGGACCGGCGACATGCTCGTCATCGATCCCGAGCGACCGTGGAATGATCCGGTCGTGTATCGACACGCGGATGAGAACGTGGCGAAGAGGTGGGGAGAGGAGCATTCATGAGCGAGTACGACAGGGAGAGAATATGACGGTGACTAGGGCGGCAGTTGTACGGCTCAAAGCCGACGGCCTCGAAGCTGAGATCGCGAACGGCGTTGCGACGGTGCGTCAGTATCCCGGTGGGGAGGCGAAGCTCGCTGGCAAGAAACTCGACGACTGGATCGAGCTTCTTCAACGCTGCAAAGCGGAGTTACAGCCGAACCCCAGAGACGCCTGCCCTAAGTGCGGTTCGTCGATTGCGCTCGTCAAGGTCAGCACGCGCGAGATGTACGAGAATGACAGCGTCGAGCGCGTCACGGCGTGTACGGCATGCGGATGGAAGGCATGACCCTCCACACTCGAGTTCTCTGCGCCGATCCGCCGTGGCGTCACGGCGACCAGCTTCCCGGCAAAGGGCGCGGAGCTACGAAGCACTACACGACGATGACGACGGACGAGATCTGCCGCTTCGCGCTCCCGCCACTTCAGGACAACGCGATGCTGCTTCTCTGGCGCGTCGCGAGCATGCCGCAAGAAGCGCTCGACGTCGTGAAGGCGTGGGACTTCGTACCGAAGGCGGAGATCGTGTGGTGCAAGACGCCGAAGAACGGTAAGGCGTTTTGCGAGGTGTGCGGCGCGGAGCTGAACGATTGCGCGTGCGACGCTGAGACCAAGCTTCACTTCGGTATGGGGCACTACACGCGCGGTTCGCACGAGACGGCAATCCTCGCAACGCGAGGGAAGTTCAAGGTCGCAGACAGAGCGACGCGCTCCGTCTTCTTTGCGCCGGTAGGCGTGCACTCCGAAAAGCCCGAAGCGTTCTACGCGCTAGTGGAGAAGCTCGCCGGCGAGGGACCGTTCGTCGAGCTGTTCGCGCGTCGACCTCGTCTCGGCTGGCACTGTTACGGCGAGGAGCTGCCGCAGGGGTACGTGTGGACGCCGAGAGAGAGCGATCTGAAGAAGCAGGAAGACGAACTGAAGAAGTCGGAGTGGGGTGGTCCCGCCCTTGTCGCCAGCATGGAAGCGAACGCGAAGCCGCCGAAGCGCGGTCGTCGCAAGAAGGCGGACGCCGCGAAGGCGATCGTCGCTGACATGGTCAACGAAGCGGTCGACGAGCGAAACAGGGCGACAGCACCACTCCCAGAAGCATGGCAACCCGAGCGTCTCGACCGCCTGCAAGCGCAGCTTGCCGAGTACCACGTCAAGGTCACGATGGTCGACATCTGCGCATGGACGCCAGAGCAGCGACAGCAAGCGCGTGCGTGGCTCATGATCGGACACGATGGACCACGTCCTCACTTCTTTCCGAGCGCGTGCGCGGCGTGTGATCGGGGCGAGCCGTTCGTTGCCGGCAGCGAGTACAAGCATACGGGGCACGGAACGGCTTGCGCGCCGCATCCAGAAAACGTGCGCTCGTACTCTGGCTACGTCGATCCGATGTCACCGCAGCCTATGAGCGCGCTCGACGCGATGCGCGCGAAGGCGAAGGTACAGGTCGCGCCAGCGTCGAACGGGGGGCCGACCGTCGTGCAGAATATCTTGTGTACGCTCTGCGGCGGTCCGGTAAGCGAGCGTAACTCGAGCCGCGTGGGGGACAAGATCTACTGTTCGGCGAAGTGCGCGCTGGCAGAGAGTCGGACGCTGCCGCTTCCTGTTGTCGAAGAGAAGCGGTGGTTCTGACATGAGCACGAGCCATACGGAGCTGGTCACTTTTCGGAGATGTCCCAGGGAGTGGTACTACTCATACGTCCTCTACAAGGAGCCCCTCGCCACGCCTACCGCGCTTCTCGTCGGACGCCGCGTTGACACGGCGATCAAGGCGGCGATGCTCGGTGATGTTCCCGACCTCTCGCTACTCGAGCCGAAAGAGCGTGCGCTCGTCGTGGGCCACACGTGGCGGTGGAAAGGGACGCTCGACGTCGAGCGCGTAGATGTACCGTTCAAGGTGCGGCTCGGCTCCGTCGAGGTGAAGGGCGAGATCGACGCGATCGGCGTTTGGAACGGTCGTCGCGTGGTCGTCGAATGCAAGACGACGAGCGAAGACATCTCGCCGGGCTCGGGATACTGGGTGCGCGTCTCGAAGATCGACGGCCAAGCAACCATCTACCTTGCCGCCGCGCGAGAGCTGGGTCTCTCTGAGCCGTTTCTTGTTTGGGATGCGCTCCACAAGCCTCTGCATCGTCAGAAGGTCAACGAGAGCGACGACGCGTTCGCGAAGCGCGTGCTCGACGAGATCGCGGCGGACATGCCACGCTACTATCAGCGCAACGAGATCGTGCGCCACGACGAAGAGCATGCGGCCAGCGTGCGCGATCTCGAAGGGACCGTGCACTTGATGCAGGCTGTCAGGATGCACCTCCGCGAAGCTCCGCGGAACGTGGACGCTTGCATGAAGTTCGGTCGCCCGTGCCCCTTCCTGCCGGTCTGCGACGAGTCAGCGACGATCGATGATCCGATTCGGTACAAGAGCAAGGAGCGTAAGCAGTGGGCGCAGTCGGAGGCGAAGCCAGCAGAGCGGAGGTGGTTCTAGTGAGTGCACCCGTCCACGCTCAGGAGTCGCCCCGCCACAAGCTCCACCGCGAGCTGCTCGAGGCCGGCAAGACGCTCGAGTCATGGGCGACGGACGATACGTCAATCCGTCAATGCCGTGCGTACCTCAACGCCGCTGAGCTGGTGCGACAAGCGGCGCGCAGCATCCCTCTTGACGAGGAGGAGGTGAAGCGGTGAAGAAAACTATCTGGACGAGCTTGGAGGTCGTAACCGAGATCAAGGAACGAGCTGAGCACAAGTTGACGGCCGCAGACGTTCACTCGTACAGCAAGCTCTTTGCTATCGCTAAGGTTGGCGGGCGCTTTCTCTGGACCGAAGCAGATATCGCGCGTCTCTGTGATGAGCTACGCAAACGATGAGTAGTCCTCCCATCGGTCCGATCTGTCTTGACGCAAGCTGGGGTCCTAGCGACGGACCTAAGGGTAAGCCGCAGCACCCCAACGGCGAGACATGCGGACGGCTGGCAACGTTCGAGGTACGTAGCCCACTCGATGGATCGTATGGCGCTTACTGCGATCTATGTGTACGGGCTTGGAGCCGGTCTCTTGTTCGGCGCCTTACTTCAGCGCGCACATGGCAGCATCTGCAAGCTCAGTTGCAAGCAAAGACTCTCGTACTGGCCTGGCCGCCAGACGAAAGTGTTGACTCGAAGGAGGTGAAGCGGTAGCTCTTGTTCTGTCGAGCCGTTTAGTCGCGACTCGAACGTTTCGCACCGCCCACGTCGGGCGCCCTGCAACCCACGGCAACGACTAAGCCGCCGTGGGCGGTGCGGAGCGTCCCAAGGAGACCGTCATGAAGAAGAAGGCCAAGTCGAAGAAGAAGCCGCGTTGTTCGGGCTGCGGTAAGTCGGGTCACAACGTGCGGACTTGCAAGCTATGAGCTGGCAAGAGGAAACCATCCGCGATGACGCGCCCATGCCGCCGCGCATTGTCGTTTACGGTCCTGGCGGAATCGGCAAGACCACGTTCGGCGCGTCGATGCCGGCTTCGCTGATCGTTGACTACGACAAGGGTGCCGGAGAGGTTCGTGGCGTGCAGAAGCATCCAGGACGTTCGACGTGGGATGCGTCGCTAGCGCTCTTCCGCGAGATTGCCGCGTCGCCAGGCGGTATCCGCAGCCTCGTTGTCGATACGGCCGACGTGCTCGAAGATCAGGCAGAGGCCGCCGTCTGCGCCGACCTCGGCTGCAAGAGCATCAGCGATCCGAAGTGGGGCGTCGGATACGAGCATCTCGAGACGAAGTGGCGCATTATGCTCGCCGAGCTGGACCAGATCCGTGCGAAGGGGATCATCATCTGCATCCTCGCGCACACCGCGACGAAAACGACACACGACCCCACTGTCGGCGAGTACGAGGAGTACGTCTCGCAGCTCGGCAAGAAGACGTGGGCCGCGACGTATCGGTGGGCCGACTTCGTCGGCTTCGTCAACTTCGAGCTAGGACGGGCTGGCGATCCTGGGAAGGATCCAACGTACCGTCCACTCGTGACGGGCAATCGCGTGCTCTACACGCAGCGCGGAAGCGGCTTTCAGGCGAAGAACCGCTACCGACTCGAGCCTCGCATGACGTTTTCGTGGAACGCGCTCATCGCCGGGATACAAGCGCATCAGGTCGGACAACCTGTACAGGCACCCGCTGCGTCTCCGCCTCCCGCTCAGTCCATCGAGACCGCCGCGGACATCATCCTCCGCATCGAGTCGCTCTGCAAAGCCGCTGACGCGCGGGGACTCAAGACCAGCGACGGACGGACCTTCTTCGACAAGGGGAAGGAGATCGTTCTCGGCTGTAAGCTCGATGTCGCGGCGCTGCGTAGCGTCGAGGCGGAGCTACGGAAGACGCTCGGCACGTCGAACGGCGGCACGCAGCAGCCGCAGGCGTCGGCATGAACTCGGTAGCATTCAGCTACCAGGGTCGGGACAGAGCCCTTCGACCCAGCCATACGGGCTCCCGCCTACGTTCGACTCGTAGGCGCTCAGACTTAGACTCACAACGGTCGGAGAACGACGGCCGCTCCGCATACGATCCGTAGCGAGTGGTACGGGCGGAGGAAGGGGTCACACCCAATCGCACTTCGTCAAGAAAGCAACCCAAGGAGATCATCATGGCATTGGTACCGATCGGAAAGTATCAGGCGCGCGCGATCACGATGTCGCCGCACGAGTCGAAGGAGAAGCACACCAAGTTCTGGAACGTGGTGCTGCGCATCGAAGACGAGGGGCCGTCGAAGGGGCAGTTTGCCGAATGGCAGGGGTACCTCACCGAAAAGACGACGGCGCGTACGCTCGAGAGCCTCAGCTACATGGGGTTCGACGGGTCAACGCCTGAGAGCGTCGGCAAGAATCTCGTGTACATCGACATCGAGCATGAGCAATACCCGGAGAAGGACGACCAGGGACAGCTCACCGGCAAGACCGTCACGCGTCACCGCGTCGCGTGGATCAACGGGACGGCGGGCGGCAATCGCTTCGCAGAGCTGGACGCAACGAAGGCGTTGCAGGCCAAGGAGGAGCTGCGCTCGCTCATGTTGGCGTTCCAAGCGAACCAGCCGCAGAAGCCGCCACAAGCAGTACAGCAAGCGAACGCGGGGGCGTCGTTCCCGTACGGGCACAATGCGCCTCAGCAGGCACCGGCGCAAGCGGCGCCGACACCGCCGGGGGTGGCGTCGAAGTTCTGAGCGCGAGGCGGCGAGCTGTCGTGAGCATCCTCCGAGCATGGTGCAGCGTGACACGCTTAATAACCGTGTTGACGCTTAGGGGCCGGGCCTAGGAACCCAGGCTTCACGCCTCAACGGCGCCGTCCTAGCGGCGCTCACTCGGTGGATGTTCTCGGCAGCTCGCCCGTCGCAAGAAGCCGTTCACTGCGAAAGTAAGTCCTCTCTTCGAGGCCAATACGGTGTGAGCGGTTTCTTGGGACGGTGACCATGACCGACGATGAGCTAGCCGAAGCACTCGAGCGTCTAGCGGATCTACTTCGGCACCCGGAGCCAGGGCTAGGCACGTGGCACATGGCGTGTTCGGAACTGGGGGAAGCGCTCGACAACGAGCTTCGTGTTCGCCTCAATCGTGAGGCGCTGAGGCTGGTGATGAGGGAAGCGTGAGCTTCGCCCTCCGCCCGTACCAGCAACGCGGCATCGACGCCGCGCGGTGGCACATCAACCATGGTAACCGCCGCGTGTTGATGGTCGGACCCACCGGGCTCGGCAAAATGTGCATGATCGCCGGCATCACGCAGCTCGCGCGTCAAGCGTTCGACGCCAAGGTGCTCTTCCTTGCTCATCGTCTGGAACTCATCGATCAGGCCGTCGAACAGCTCGCGCGCTTCGGAGTCACGGACGTAGGGGTGCTCCGTGCTGACGATGAGCGGACGAACGTGATCGCGCCTGTTCAGGTCGCGACCACGCAGACGCTTGCGCGTCGTCGGCTCCCTCATGCAGACATCGTCTTTTCGGACGAGGCGCACCACGACGCTAGCGATCAGCGAAGAGACCTGCTCGACAAGTATCCCAATGCCAATATCCTCGGCTGGACGGCTACGCCGACACGTCTCGACGGGCAGCCGCTCAAGGGCGTCTACGACGCACTCGTGCAGATCGCTACCTACTCCGAGCTGATCGCGCACGGCTTCATCGTCGCGCCCACCTGCTACTCGACAGCGGCGGTTCTTGACGTGTCGCAGGTGGCCGTCGTTGGTGGCGACTACCAGACGAACGGACTTGAGGTCGTGATGGATCAGTCTCACGTCGTTGGCGACATCGTGAAGGAGTGGCAGGATCACGCCGAGGGACGCGCTACCGTCGTCTTCGCCTGCACGGTCAAGCACTCGCTCTCGATCGTAAAGCGCTTCACCGACATCGGCGTGCGCGCTGAGCATATCGACGCCACGACGTCGGAAGACGCGCGTCGCGCCTGTCTGCGTCGGTTGAAGGACGGGCACGCGCAGGTCGTGAGCAATGTCGCCGTACTCACCGAAGGCTGGGACGCGCCGCACTGCAAGTGCATCATTCTGGCTCGCCCCACGCTGAGTCTCTCCTTCTTTATGCAGACCGCGGGTCGTGGACTCCGACCGTGGAATAGCGTAACCCCGATCTTGCTCGATCACTCGGGCAACGTCGATCGACACGGTCTACCTCACGAGGATCGCGTCTGGTCGCTCTTCGACGCGCCACGGCTCAAGGCGAAGAGCCCGTACCGTACGTGCCCCAAGTGCTACGCGTACGTGCTTCGCAACCCCTGCGAGCTATGCGGCTACTTCGCGACTCCGGAGGAGAGGCAGATCCGCGAGAGGCTCGCCGCATCGCGGCTCGTCGAGCGCGGGACAGAAGACGTGCGACGTGCGTTCTTCATCGCGGCGCTTACGAAAGCAAAGGCGAAGGGCTACCGACCAGGCTTCGCGAGCGCGAAGTACAAGGAGCACTACGGAGAATACCCTCCTTGGAGTTGGGGACAGGAAGCGAAACAGGCAATGGATCCGGCGTGGGCAGCACGCATCGAACGTCAATCGGCAGAGCGCGAGCACTGGAAGAAGCTGAACGAAGGCAGCATGACGATCGACGTGCCGGAGGGGGCGGAGGAAGAAGAGAAGCCTGGCGATGACATGACGGAGGAGATCGAGCAAAGTGAGATCCCCTTTTAGTCATGGGCGAGATCTCCCTCATGCGCGAGTTCCAGCACCGTGCGGCCGTCGAAGTCCCGGACGCTCGGCTCTTTCGTCGTAACGTTCTCTTCGTGAAGCTTGAGGATCGCGCGATCAGGGCCGGCATCAAGGGCATGTGCGATCTCTGGGCGTACGTGAAGGGCGGCTACTCGATCGAGATCGAGACGAAGGCGCTCCGCGGCGTGCTGAACGAAAACCAAGAGCGGTGGCGCGATTGGTGCCGTGAGTGGGGTGTGCCGTGGATGCTGTTGAAGCAGGGAAAGAAAGAGTCGCCCGAGTTCACCGTTGAGCGGTGGGTGACGGAGTTCCGCGCGCTGGTGCTGAGGACGGGATGAATGTAGTGGCTGTCATCGCTCCCGCTTCGTCATGGGGCCGCAATCGCGGGTTCCGTCATGCCGTCATCCCCGGCCAGCAACGTTCTCTATGCGGTCGGAACGTTGAGGATTGGCAGGGGGACGTACGAACGCTTGACGCGGTGCCGTTTGCAGAGGCGAAGATTGGGTGCCGCGTCTGCATTCGAGCCCACGTCAGGCGCGTGGAGTGGGCTGCTAAGTGTGCGCGGTATAGCCGATGAAGACACGTCAACGTCCTTGGTACCATGACGCCTGGTCTCCGTTCTGGCTCGACGGTCCCGAACGAGGTTGGATCATCGAACCCAGTGAGATCGATCGGCACGGTAGATACCTGCACGATCGAACCGATATCGATGAAGGTTGGCAGATTGTTCGTACGGCTAGCACGGTGCGGCGATGGATCGTTCGTAGCGATCATCTTGTGCTTATCTTCAAACGTCGCTACCAAGCGGTTGAGGCGCTTGGTCGTTTATGTTTTCTTCATGAGGATTGTGCAGCATGTATCCCACTGAGTGAAGAGTGTCGTTTGACACGAGCCGCGCGGGCATCATGCGTCTGACCCTCGGTCCCGACGCCGTCCAAGGCGCTGTCAAGCACTTCGCGCGTACGTCGAGGTGGCCCGACTACATCATCGACCTGCTCAAAGGCACGCCGATCCCCGAGAAGCTTCAGGACATGGGCCTTGAGGCGCGCGCCAAGGAGCTGAGCGACCAGGCGATCCGGGACTCGCGCCCGTCGGGTCTCTTGCCGGAGGAGGAAGCCGAGATCGTTGTCGCTCCTCTGCGTGATGTGGAGTGGAAACCGATCGATGTCGACATGATCGGGGTCTGTCGTTGCTGCGGTCAGAAACATCTTGATCGGAGCCCGCTATGCGGGAGCTGACGTGCTGCGGGAAGCGCGTGACAGGCGCCACTGTTACGGGCGTCATCGTCGGCGTTTGCAGAACGTGCGGGCGCGTCGTGGCTCGCATCAATCCCCAGACCGGCGACACGGAGAAGGTGGACGACAATGACGCGTGGTCTGATCGACCGCGCGAGGTTTTGATGTCGAGGAAAGAGTTCAGAGCGAGGAAGAGACTTGGGAGGTATCCATGAAGACACTCAATCAGTTGCGTGACGAAGCGTTAGCGAATGCGGTTGCTCATGGGTTCGTCGACGCTACCGTCGGCGAAGACTTGATGCTGGTTGTTACAGAAGTCGCTGAAGCGATGGAGGAGTACCGAGCCGGCTACCCGGTTCAGGCGATGCGGTACAACGACCAGAAGCCAGAAGGCATCCCCGCCGAGCTGGCTGACGTCATCATTCGTGTCCTCCACTTCAGCGGCAAGCACGGCATCGATATCGAGGCCGCCGTGGAAGAGAAGATGAAGTACAACGCGACGCGGCCGATGAAGCACGGCGGGAAGGTCATCTGATGCGCCAGACTACCTCGCACATGTCGCCCGCGCTCGCGGCTGCAATCAAGGAGGCGAGTGTCTCCTACGAAGAGTATGCGCGCCTCAAGAAGGAGGACGACGACACGTGGGCCGAGTGGCACAAGCTCGGCGGCGAGATTCGCCGCATCGAAGACCGGATTGTGCTCGGAGAGATGGGCGCTGCCGACGAGCTGCGCAACGCGCTCGTGAAGCGCAATGCGATCGACGAAAAGATCAACGGCGGTCGGCCGGGCGGCTGCACCTCTCAGCGCTGTAACGCCTCTTCGGCGTACGCTGATGCGGTTCATAAGGCGCAGAGGCGATTCGCGCGAGAGTTTCTGCGTAACGACGAGTATCGCGCGCTAGAGAGGCAGTCGTGAGAGTCTACATCGCAACGGCGTTCCCGCGCGCGGTCGACCTCGCGATTCCCTACGCAGGGCGACTAGAAGTGGCAGGGCTCACGATTTCACACAAGTGGTGGAGCGCAGAGACCACCAAAGCGCTCGAAGCAGCCGGCTCTATCGCGGCCGGGCCGCGCAACGAGACTCTCCTCCCACTTGAGCAACAACGCAAGTACGCTCTCGATGATCTGCGCGGCGTCGAGACTGCCGACCTCGTTTGGGTCATGGCGCCCGAGGCGGGCGGCACCGGCTGTTGGTGGGAGGCCGGATTCGCTAGTGCGCTCGGCAAGGCGACCGTGATCAGCGGACCGCCTCGAACGATCTTCGCGTCGCTGCCGCACGTCCGGCGGTTCGAGAGTCACGACAGCGCTCTCGTCGAGCTGACGACCTTCGTACAAGGGAACGTGAAGCGTGCGACGGCGATCGGTTGGGGTCCTCTTCTGTACGATTGGGTCCGCGCATGACCGCCGGCCGTCGAGACGCCCAAGAGCCTCAAGAGCCCGCACGCGGCATGACCCGCGCTGAGGCCGAAGCGCTGCATGCTGCGCCAGCTCCGCCGGTCCCTGAAGCGCAGGTGCACTTCTACGACGCCGTTCGCCGAACGCTGGCGGCCTTCTACATGCTTCGCGCCGCAGCCGACGCGCGCGATGCTGCCGCGGTCAAGAAGATCACGCTAGAGTACGACAAGGCGGCAGCGCTGGAAGACGAGGCACGGAAGGTCTTGCGGAAGGCGATCGTCCAAGAGTTCTTGGAGGAGCACGACGTATGATCGCTGTGTACAGGTTGAGTTTCTTCGCGAGAGGAGGATCGTGTGACTGTCTATCGAACACCGGCCGAGCACGAGACGGAAGCAGAGGAGCCCGAACCCGAAGGAGTTGCTCTACGTGGCGGGACTCTCGTACGTCTTCATAAGGACAATCACCGGTGCAGTCCGCCGGGCCGGTGGTCTCGTCTTTGGAATCGAATCCGAGAGGGTGACGGCTGGCGGTGCAAGTGCGGTAACTGGTGGATCTTAGAACATGATCCCATCGCTGTATTCATAGAGTCGCACGTAAAGTGGAGCAAGCGATGACCCAAACGCGCGTCGTCCGATTCTACCGCCTCTACAGGTTCGTAATGAAGCTCACGTCGAGGCAGGCAGCGCACGCGGCGTTAGCAATCTGCCGTGCGTTGGAGGAGGGCCGAGTCTGATGGTCGACTTCGATCAGCCATTCCCGCCGCCGCCGCCGATGGTCATCAACGGCGTGACGGAGACGGGCTCATTCCGTATTGTCCAGGTCAACAGAGCGCGCTGGCCCTCGTTCGAAGCTCTGCACGAAGAGGTAGAGCGCGAGCTGGCGCTCACAACGCGAGAATGGCCCATTCTTCGTCCCAGCTCCGGTCGTTCGAGACTCGGATGAGCGCTCGCACCTACGAGCGCAACGCGGCGACGAAGCGCGAGCTACACGACGCGCTCGATGCGCTCGAAGCCGTATGCGGTCGAAACGAGATGCCGGTGCCGGGCCGTAAGCTTCAGTCGGTTCGGCGTGTACTTGCAGCCTGGCGCGCCTATCGCGCTCGCTTCAAAGTCCCGGTCAAGGAGACTCCGTAATGGCCTTCATGAGGTACGGCTCGATGGATCCCGACGACAGGTACATGCTAACGGAGCTTCTTGCCACGTCGAAGAAGTGGGAAGAGGAGCACGACGAAGAGGAGACGCGCTTTCGGTCGAACGTCTTTCAGAGCTGGCTCGATGCGGGTAAGCCGTTGAGCGACAAGCAGCGTTCGTGGCTGACCGATACGTACGAACGCGTCGTAGGGGCTCCCCGCTATGAGAACCTCGTCTCGTCGGGAAAGGTCCCTCGCGGTCGAGAGGTCACGGTAAACGTCGGGCCGAAGGTGCTCCGGCCGCCGGGGAGGACAGTGTGAGCCTCGTTCAGATCGACAACTACGCAATCCGACCCGATCAGGTCGGTTACGTCATGCACGATCCCGCTCCGCACCCAACTGGCCGTGAGACCGTCATTCTCGTGCAAGGCGTCGAGATCCGCGTACGTCTCTCGAAGGCCGAGGTCGAGAAGATCTTGGAGGGAGCGTGATCCGCTACTGCGAGTGTCGAACGCACGCCGATGGCGACAGCGCGTGCGGTCGTCAGGCAGCCGTAAAGGTGACGCTGAAGACTTGCAGCGGCGTTCAGGGCCCGTTCTTCTATTGCTCTGACTGCGCCGGCGGTCTTGCCGATCCTGGCGATCCCGGCAATACGTCCGTCGTGAAGATCGAGAAGCTCGTGGACCCCAATGCGCCGACATTGCCGGCGCTTGCGCCTGTCGGCGACGTTCCGCTCTGTCCCGAATGCATCGCGATGACATTGCCGTCCGAAGAGCTAGGCTGGCGCGTCTGTCCGAAGTGCTTGCACCGGTTCCAGGTCGACGAGGAGAGCGAGCCCGTCTAGACTCGGGGCATGGCGAAGCGGCACGATATCCAGGGCGACTTCAGCGTTCGGAGGGGTGGGGTCGACAAGGGAAGCACCTCCGATTGGCAGGAAGCCCGTAAGCTCGCTGCCGAGGTGAACGCCGACAGCATCGTCTACATGACGCCGAGTGGTCTCACCTTCGAGGTCGGCGGCTTCACCGGCATTCCTGGATCGTCGCCGCCTGAGAAGGTAGCTCTATCGACGACTGATCGCATGAACGATATCCCGGTAACTGCTCGCATCGAGCACGGTACTGGTAAGTTGTACTGGACCGTCATTGGTCCTCGTGTTCTACGCGGCGGACGCGTCGATCACAACCAGGCTTCATACTACGGCACTGTCGAGTTAGACGGCTCTTCGTTCAACAACTGGAAGGGTCGTGGCGCCGCCGGCGATCACGCGAGGGTCTACCTCGAAGAGCTTCAGTACAAGCTCCGTGGCTACTACGGTCCCACCAAGCCAGGGCATCACCCGCCGGCGGATCGACCTGGCTACCGGCCCGACGGTAAGGAGAATCCGATGAGCGCGAAAGACTGCGGTTGTCCCTCTACTCCCGTCACCGGTCCTTCGATCCCGACTTCTACAAGTCACGTGCACGCGATCCCCGAGACTCAGCGCGTGGTCGGTGTCGTCGTCGCGGGCGAGTGTCTCGGCGAAGACTGCATCGGCCATCACACGCATGGCCCGCCCACGAAGCCGGAGGTCGTGGCGGTGGTGCCCGTCGAGGCCGGCAAGCGCAGTAAGCGCGGCAAGAGGCTCTCTGCGGCCGAGCCCGCCCCCATCGCCGACACCAAGCCCTCCGGTTCGTGCGCCCCCGCCGCCCGTATCGTGAACGACTCACGCCGCTACAACGCGTGCCGCTTCGCTGCGAAGAAGTTGGGCCCCATCGATACGCCGGTGAAGGTCTACCAGCTCGTCGCGCCCTACCTCCACAAGGAGGATCAAGAGGTCGTCCTGGTGATCCCGCTCACGGCGCAGGCCGAGCTGAAGGGGGCGCCCGTAGAGGTCTTTCGCGGCGCGCGCACGAGCGTCGCCGTGGACGTGCCGCTCATTCTGCGCGCAGTCGCTGTAGCGGCGCCGGTCGGCTGGATTTTATGTCACAACCATCCGAGCGGCCACGCCGTGCCGAGCGCGGCCGACCGTGAGCTGACGACCCGTATGAAGGAGGTTGCCAACCTCGCCAACCTCGCCATGGTCGATCACGTCATCATCGGCGCCGGGGAGCTGTACTCGTTCGAGGAAAACCGACGTCTCGTTGACGACGGGGGCAAGTGGAAGCCCGCCGCGCTGGATGAGCCGGCGCCCAAGAGGCGTCGTCGCGCCTCTTGACTCGCTCAGTATCTAGCCGTATTCATCCTCGGTGCCTAGAAAGCTCCGTCAGGAACGATTCACCCCTACGAGCTTGCGCATCCCTAACAGTTTGCGTCGTAGGCTCGTAGCTCGCGCCAAGCGAGACTCCCGCTCCTTGTCGAGCCTCATCGTCTATCTACTCTCGAAGGCGGTACCAGCATGAAGGGCGAAGACTTGCTGTCGGAGATCTGCGATCTGGCCGGAGTCAACTTCGATCAGCTTCCCCAGACGATGGTGTGCCGGTGGTTTCCGATGGGTAGCACTTCGGAAGGCCGTCCGAGCGAGTGGAAGTGGAACGAGGCGCCTCCCGGCAACCCGGCGTTTCTCATCTTCGCGTTGTTCCAGGACACGGACGAGATCCGCGTCTACTGCATCGTGAACGCCTCGGCCAACGTGCCCGACGGCAAGAAGATGCAGCCGCCGCGTCGCATCACTCTTACGAAGATCTCTCCCGTCATGACGGCCGAAAACATGCACCCCGACGTCTTCAAGGAGGAGATCGCCAAGGAGTTTCAGCTTCTGGCCGAGCTGGGCGCCGATGAGATCGAGCGTGAGCAGATCGTTGGCTGGCTTCGCTCGACGAACCAGCTCGCGCTCGCGCAGGCGATCGAGGATGGCGCCCACGAAGGGTGGGAGCCGCCTGACGAGCCCGACGAGACCGAGCCGGAGGAGCGCGGCGTTCAGGCCGAGCCGGCGCCGCCCGAGGCAGCGAAGACGGTGCAGCCGTGAGGCGCCGTGACTGACGACTCCGTCCTCGCCCCCGTCCCCTGGCGCTTTCACGCCGGCATGCAAGCCCTCGTCTTCTGCGACCCTGCGCTCCGCGGCAAGGCCGTGGCATTCCCTACGGCCGGCCTTCGCGCAGCAGGCTGGATCGCTGACGACCTTGAGCTTCGCCGCTGTCTCCCTCGCGCCGAAGAGCGCAGGATTCAGGTCTCGAATGAGGCGCAGCTCAAGGCGCTGACTGCCGCTCGCGCTATGACGCGGAAGATGCGCTAGGCTCGGCCTAGAGGTGCCGCAATGTCTACGAATGTCACGATCTCTTACGTGGTGGAAACCAGGGGCGGCGGTACCCTCCTCGCAACCCAAGCCGCGCTCGCCGCCGTCCCCGTCCCCATCGACACGTTCCAAGCGTTTGGCGTCGGTCTCCTTTCCGACGCTACAGGGGGCTCGCCCGCAACGCGCACCATCGTGCTGTCGCTAGTGCCAACAGCCAACGCGACGGCGACGGCGCAGCTTCAGCCCGGAGAGGGGTCGCACACGGGGAGTCCTATCGCGGGGTTGACCCTCACGTCGGGTGGTCACGGCTACGTCGCGCCTCCCGACATCGTCATCGCAGACACGCCGCTGCCGTTAGCGTTGCAGCCAAAGGGCTACGTTCCAGGCTCTGGCGCCAAGGCCGTAGCGACGCTCGACATCTTCGACATCCTCGTTGAGTCGGGCGGCGCGGGCTACGCGAGCGCGCCGCTGGTAACGCTCGTTGGCGGGCTCGCGCCCGGCGGCGTCGCGGGAACAGCGCACGTCAGCATCATCGCCGGCTCGCTCGGCGCGTTCACCGTCGACACGCCAGGCTCGGGCTACGTCGCGCCGCCGGTGGTTGTCCTGACTGGCGGAGCGCCGGTGACGCCGGGCGCGGGACTCGCGCGCTTACAGGTGAGCGGGTTGACCCTCTTGGGCGCGCAGAACACGCCGGAGGGCGGGTGGGGAAAGCACTACACTGCGCCGACCGTGACGATCGTGCCGAAGTTTCTGTCGAGTTGGCCGGACAGCTCGGGTGTGGCGTCGCAGGCGGCTCTGTTCCAGAACATTATGCTTTCTGCGATTGCTCGCGCACTTTGCTGCCCGGTCTTCGCCGCTGCGCCCATCGTCGTCTAGGTAGAGGTAACGCGGCACCTGTGAGACCGCGAGTCGGGGTCCATGTCGCCTGAAGGAGCTGTCGATGAAGATTCGTCCGCATAATGACCGTGTGCTAGTGAAACGCGATCTCGATCCCGAGAAGAGCCCTGGCGGCATCATCATCCCAGAGCGACTGCGCGAGTTCTCCGCGCAGCACGGCGAGGTGCTCGCGATCGGCCCGATGTGTCGCGACGTCAAGCCGGGAGACCGCGTCGTCTTCGGCCGCTTCGCCTTCAGCGAGATGAACCATCGCGGCCGAGAGGGCGAGGTCATCATCCGCGAGACCGACATTCACGCCGTTGTCGAGCCGGGCGACGTCGTCTAGCTCGGGCTGATCGGGGACATGCTCAAGCAGCCACTTCGCTTTCGCGACGCGGTGCTCGGCCAGCGGGCAGGGCCGGCCGGCAAGCTCGAGCAGCTTCTCCCCCGTGTAGCCAGCCGGTCCTTGCACACGCCAACGGCGAATCGCTTCGCCAGCCTGCCCTCGGAGATGTGGCGGTATGCCGGGTGGAAGGAGCTGCCAGGGGCCTATCTCCCCGAGCTTCCCGACGGCTTTGATGACGAAGCCGCTCTCGAAGAAATCGATCGCGACGAGCTGGGCTGCGGTTTCTTTCGGCGTCTTGTGCGGCAACGGCGTAGCCTCGCTGGCGTCTGCCGTCACGATCGCAAGGATCACAAGCTCGCGAAGCCGTGCGACGTCGTTCTGTCGCGGCGGCATCAGTAGGACCGAAGCGGCGAAGCACCAGCGGGTGAGGGCTGAGAACATGGGCGGAGTCTGGTACAGTAGCCGAATGCGTTCAAGCTCGATGCCGCCGCCATTCACCCCCGACGATACGTTGGTCACGCCAGCGCCTACGCTCCCCTCTTTCGATCCGTTTCTCGAGCCGGTACCGGCAAGCGACTCGGGCTTCCCCATCGACTTGACCCACGACCCGGACGACGAGCTGTGGTTACGAGACTGACAAGCGCGCAGTGGCGCGAAGCGCGAGCGAGGCGTAAGGAGAAGGCCATGACGCAGCAAGATCCCGAGGACTTCGAGACCGAAGAGGAAGAAACCGAAGAGCCAGAAGCGCCCGAGCCCGAAGCTGCCGTTGCTCAGATCGTCGAGCCGCCTCAGCAACCGTCGGTGAGGCAGCCGGCGAAACGTGCTGCCCCGAAAAAGGCGTCTGGCGTAGGAAAGCCGTACACCGGGCATCTTCCAACCGAATCGCGCTGGTCGCGTGACGCTGAAGAGATGTGGGATCAGATGCTCGCCAAGGTCCGCGAGAACGGATCGGCCGGCAAGCGCGATCAGCCGTGCTCGGCGCACGACCTCTACATCGTCGTCAAGACGCCGGCCGAGGGGCGCGGTGGCGGTCTCGCCACGTTGGGCAAGCCGGTCAACGGCGATCTCCTCGTCAAGGGATCGTCGGCGCTCGTCGAGATCATCGACCGTAGCTTCCACTTCCCCAACTCGAAGGACAACGAGGCGTCTGCCGACTACGCCGTCGAGGTGCGCAAGCGCTCGAACGGCGGTATCTACGGTAAGGGGTACATCACTCGG
>Ga0210409_10002310_pt1 | contig 22846 bp, 28 predicted proteins | sample IncBWH17MmetaG_FD_161649 | JGI IMG/M metagenome (GOLD analysis project Ga0210409, IMG submission 161649) | Forest soil microbial communities from Barre Woods Harvard Forest LTER site, Petersham, Massachusetts, United States - Inc-BW-H-17-M | ecosystem: Environmental > Terrestrial > Soil >...
CCGCAGGCCCAGAAAAACCGCCCGTTCATGAAAAGCCAGTTGTTCCTCCAAAGCCAGCCCCGCCCGCCGCAATCGAACCAGAACCCGAATTCGAGCTCGACCAGGATTTCGAGCTGGTCCTCGAGCCGGAACCGCTCGTCCCCGCTTACGACCAGAAGCCTCCTGCGACTCCCATTGCTGTTCCTCCGCCCGAGCCGGAACATGCTCCTGCGGCGACGGATTCTGCTGCCGCACCGCCTGCAGCCGGTTTCGCGTCCGACCAATTCCTCGCGGACCTTGCAAAAGAGATCGACGATCTTGGTCTTGACGCGCTGACGCCTTCCCACTCGGAAGCGGCGCCCGTAGCCGCTCCGCCTAGACCGGAAGAAAAGCCCGCCGGACCAGCTGAACATAGCCCGCTCAAGGAAGTCTTTGACGATTTCCGCGCCGAGCTCGGCGAAATGGGTGCCGAAGACGAAGACCTTGAGACCCACTACAATCTCGGCATCGCTTTCCGCGAAATGGGCTTGGTCGATGAAGCCATCAGCGAATTTCAAAAGGTGGCTAAAGCTACCGAGAACGGCAAGCCCTTCCGCTATGTCATGCAGTGCTGCACGCTGCTTGGCCTGGCCTTCACGGAAAAAGGGCAGCCGGGCATCGCCGCCATCTGGTACGAGCGCGCCCTGCGCGTCCCGGGCATCGAACCGGAAAGCATCCTGGCGTTGCGGTATGATTTAGGCGTTGCCCAGGAATCCGCGGGTGAGCCGGGAGCAGCGTTGAAGAGTTTTTCCCAGGTCTATGCGATGAACATCGATTACCGAGATGTCGCTGATCGTATCGCCGCTCTCCAGAAGCCCAGCCGTTGATACCCGGCATTCACTGATGCAGGCGATTCCCTCTTAACCATGAACCGTGTCTTCCGCGCGCTGCTGGTCATTGTTTGCTTCGAAATGGGAGCGTTGCTTCTCTATCTCCCATGGTCCGCCTTCTGGGAACAAAATTTCTTTCTCAACCACTTTCCTTCGCTCATTCGCATTGTCCTTCATCCCTCGTTTCGCGGCGCCGTTAGCGGGATCGGTGTCCTAGATATACTGCTGGCTCTCAGCTTCATCGGTTCTCGTCCGAGTCCTTCCAGTGTCCCTCCCCAATAGTTCGGCGCCAGATTTCAACCTCTCCCGGAACAGCAAGCCCATCCTCTGTTATGTGACCGACCGCCTCAGTTTGCCAGCCGCGCCTCAAAAAGATTTGATGGATCTGCTTCAGAAGAAAATCGAACTAATAGCCGCTGCGGGCATCGATTGGATACAGCTTCGCGAGAAAGATTTATCGGGGAAACAATCAGCCTCGCTGGCCAGAGAGGCATTAAACCGCGTTTCGAAACAGGGAAGTCACTCTAAATTTGCAACGCGAATTATTGTGAACGACCGCCTCGATGTGGCCCTCGCCGAACAAGCTGGCGGCGTCCATCTTGGCGAAAGCTCGCTGCCTGTGGAACAAGCGAAATGTCTGCTGCTGTCGTCTCCCGCCGCACAAACGCTCACGCACCATTTCATCCTCGGCGTTTCCTGCCATTCGCTCGAAGCCGCCAAATCCGCCGCTTCCTCCGGCGCGGACTACATTTTCTTCGGCCCGATCTTCGCCACACCCTCGAAAGCCGCCTACGGTTCACCCCAGGGCCTCGATCGTCTCACCGAGGTCTGCAGGTCCGTAAACATTCCCGTCCTAGCTATCGGCGGAATTACTCTGGCAAACATTTCCGCGTGCCTTTCCGCCGGAGCATCCGGCATCACTGCCATCCGCCTGTTTCAGGACTCCGCGGATCCCGCCGGCCTCATTTGCGCCATTCGCAACCAAAATCTCTAATCCATAGCCGACTTGCGCCGCACCTCAGCGAGCCATCAACCGGCGCAACAACCGAATTTGCCCAGCATGGTAAACATCGTGAAAAGCCACGCCATAAATTTGCTTCAGGAACTTTCCGCCCCGTGGCGTATCTAGGACCTGCTCGATAGCCGCCCGCAATGCGCGGTGCTCGCGCTCGAGCAATTCCTTGTCTGCGCGCCAGGCAGCCTCGCTGGCTCTGCCTTTCGCAGGCCGCGGAAAAAAATTGCTCCCCGGCAGCGCAAACGATCCTTTTTTTCCGCCTTCGATCCGTCTCCGCACCGCGTATTTCCAATACGCGGCGTGCACTGTCTCTTCCCATATATTGTGTCGCCCCGCTCCCGGACGCCACGCGGCCTGCCTTGCGCTCACTCCCCGGATCGCTTGTCTGAGGTTGGGTCCGTGCCAGGTTTTCTTTTTGTACGCTTCGTCGAACAACCTCAACATTAGTTCCTGCGCCTTCACATTGTTCTCCCTCAGGCGAGACCTTTTCGCCAGCTCTCCATCACTCTCAAGTCTAACTCCCTCCTCCTTTTCCCGCGGCTAGAGAGCACACGCGGCACGGACGCGCACACCTCGCCACCTAATCCCATCGCTGATCATTTTCTATTTTGGAGAATGTCCGCTACCCGACCGCCACTTTTCGCCGTTGCAACAGTTTCTTCCGCCGGTACAGTTGCCGGTCCGCGGCTTCAAGCAATTCGTGCGCTGTTCGTCCATCGGTGGGATATATCGCCATGCCAATGCACACGCTGATGGCCGGCTCTTCCTGTTCTTCCCGTACATGAGCTTCAATGCGCTGCACCACCTGCTGCGCCATGCCTTGGTCGGATTCGATCAGCACCACTGCAAATTCGTCGCCTCCGTATCGCGCGGCCAGGTCCGTTGCGCGGCATTGCTCTTTTGTGACCTTTGCCAGACGCCTCAGCGCCTTGTTTCCCGCCAAATGTCCCAGCTGGTCGTTGATTCGTTTCAGGTCGTCCAGGTCCAGGAGCAGAACCGTAAACGAATGATGGCCGCGCTCGGCGCGCCGCAGTTCGCGCTCCAGCGTGTCCATGAATTCTCTGTAGTTGGCCAGCCCCGTCAGCGCGTCGTGCGTGGCCTGGTAGCGGACCAGTTCTTCGCTTTGCTTCCGCACCGTGATATCAAGCGCAACTCCGATGCACCCGATGGTTTCCCCCGACGGCGCGCGCAGTGGATCCAGGTGAACGTCCAGAATTCGGTCCTGCCGCTTGTACTCGAAGTGCGCCGACTCTCCCCGCAACGCCGCATAGTGGTGCGCTATCGGCCCCGCATTCGTGTCCTGACACTTCAAGTATTCCGACACGGTGCGCCCTACCAGGTCTCCCCCATGTACATCGGAGTGCTGCAAACCGGAACCCCAATTCGACGTGATCCGTAAGCTCTGGTCCGTTGTCCACAGCAGCACAGGCATTTGCTCCACGAGCAGGCGCAGTTGTGTTTCCGACGGTGTATCTTGCGTTTTCTGGCACGTGGCACGCCCAATCTCCAGGATGCCGGTTATGATTCTCCGTCTATCCCGCATGGCCTGCCGCCTCACACCCACGCTCAACTTGGAACCCATCTTGTGCAGCCGCTCGACCGTTTCGCGATCGGTCATCTTCCCTTCGCGCGCTGCTTCCAGAACTGCCTGCAGTAATGGCCCTTCGTGAATCGGCAGCAGCGATACCAGCGAAAGGCCGGCAACCTCCTCCGCTGGGTATCCGTACAAACGCTCCGCTCCTCGGCTCCACAATTCAATCGAGCCATCGAGTGATATACCGATGATTGCTTCTTCGGCGGATTCCAAAATGGCAGCAAGCACTTGCTCGCACCGCGGGCTAGGCAGCATGAGAACCTGATGTTCTTTCAGAACGGAGAGGGCGTTCGCGTTGTAAAGATGGGTTTCTCGCAGACGAAAGGAGGGACCTGCGAGTCTTTTATTCAACCAGGAAGCGATACATCCACTGCATCTTTGAGCTTACCACTGGGCTCTCGACGCGCAACACGTCTCTCTGTGGCGATGTTCCAAAGTGCACACCTCTAGGTGGGCAGTGGCCGAAATTCATTTCCCTGGCCGCCCCTTCGCCGAACTCGCCGTCCGATGCAACTACGGATTCGCCTTCGCCGCTTCGTTCAGGATCATCGCCAGCCGGACGCCGCTCTCTGCAATGCGCTTTTCGGTCACTGGAGCCGCCTTTTCCTGGTACGCCTCGCCGGCTACGATGTTTTGGCGCAGCAGCCGTTCGCCGATGTTGTTGTCGTCCGAGCAACTGTGCACTGCCACATTCGGTTCGATGGCGATCTTCGGTGTCAGATCTCCATAGACCACGCTTTCCGCAAAGTCGTAGCCTTCCCACACCCACTCATCGACGTGAATCCCCGCCTTCTGCCAACCTTCAATATCCGCCGCGAATTGCGCGTCGAGCGTTTCGGCATACTCCGCCGGATCAGCGCCCTCCGCGTCGCGCTCGAGAATTGCCGTATCCCACAGGCTGTGCAGGTTTGGCGAAAACGAATGGTTGTGCTCATGTACGTTGCGCCGGAAGTATTTTACCGGCACACAGTTTCCACCTTCATCCGCGTTCGTGGTGGTGTGTAGCGGCTGGTGCAAATCTCCGACGAAATGGATGATGTAGCGCAGCGCCTCCGCGCGTTTTGCCGGATCGGCTTTCGAATCCTTCAGAATAGCCAGTTGCTCGCTGATCGCTCTCGTCACGCATCCTTCCGCTCCACAATAGGGCTCCAGCGGACCGCGCTTCGAACCTCGCGGTATGTCGATGTAGTGCCACGGCCCGTTCTTGCGCTCTCCGCGCACGTCGTCTGCCCACGTGGATGCATCCGCCATCGCGTCGCGGCTCGCTCCTCCGCAATAGCGATTCAATTTTGGATCGATAGGATTCTCGCTCAGCAGCTTCAGCACCCATTGCCGTGCCTCGGGCGTCAAATGCTTCTCCGCGATCAAAGCTACCGTCTGGTGTCCTTTGCATCCCCACGCCTGCGTCGCCGTCGGCCAGAAAAGCAACATGAGCACGAATAGCGAACACAGATAAATTCCAGACCGCTTCATGGATAGCTCTCCTTCAGGATTTACGAATGTTCGAGAGACAGCCTTCACCGCAAGAGTTTCTTTTCATCCTCAGAAGAGAGTAGCTGAAAGAAGGTTACTCGGACAAAAAGAGTGGCGCCACTCAGGAAGGACCTTCCCCACTAGTCACCAGTCACCAATCAGCAGTCACTACTTCACGCACTCAGCCATCGTCCAATCGGCCGCCAGGATTCCGTGTGATCGCAAATCACGCGGAGCGCCGCTGTTATGGGAATCGCAAGTATCAATCCCATGCCGCCCCACACCCAGCCCCAGAAAAGCAGCGAAATCGTAATCGCCACGGCGTTCAGACGCACGCGCCGTCCCACCAGCTGCGGCGCTACTAGATTCAGCGCCAGCACGTGAATGGTCATCAATCCCCCGGCAATCAGCGCGAACTGCCCAAACGTTTTCCACTTGGCCAGAGCGATGATAAACGCAGGCAGCCACGCCAGCACCGCCCCGATGTACGGCACCATATTCAGCAAACCAGATGCAATTCCCGTGAGGACCGGAAAGTCCAGCCCCAGAAACCAGAAGAACGCGCTGCTCGCCGTAATCACTATCAAAGTCAACAACGTCATTCCCGCCAGATAGTCCCGCAGCACTTCCCGTAAATCCTCCAGCGTCTCCTTCACTTGCGTCCTCTTCGACACTGGAAACAGTTGCAGCGTTCCGTGCCAAACCTCCCGTTTTCCCGCGAGCATAAAGAACACTAGGAACGGCACAAACGTAATCTCCAGAAAAAGCGCATACAGAGAGCCAATCCCGCGGAATAACATCGCGCGCAGCGCAGCTGCTTCCGGGTGCTCGCCCCCCTGTTGTTGTGCACCAACTCCTGGCTCTGTCGGCGTAACCTGCTTTTCCAGTCCACTAATTCTTCCTTCCACTGCTCCCGCTGCTTGTCTCAACAGCGCGCTGTATTTCGGCCAGTTCGCCGCAAAATCTTCCGTTCGTGTTCCCAGTGCGTAGCCGACCGCCACCAGGACCGCGATCAACAAAAGCACCATCACCATCGCGCCCACCGTGCGCGGCAAATGCATTCTCTCCAACAACTCCACTGCGGGATCGAGAAAATACGCCAGCAAGATCGAGAGCAGCACCGTAATCACCACGCCCGCTGCGTAATAGAAGAACAACAGGATGATTGCTGCCGCAAGAATCCGCAAACTGAACGTAGAACCGGCGATTCGAACTGTGGATGTTGGCGTCTCTATCTCAGGCACGAGGTACTCCGTTCCCTTCACGTTAGCATACTCATGCAAACTCGTGACGCCGTCGCTCACTAGCGTTTCGTATCTTGAATCGCTTTCAGGAGCGCTCAACCAGGGCGCCGCGCAAGCCTCTTGCCTCGTGTTTACCCAAGCGAACCCGCGCAACCACCACTACAAGCCTCTTCCAAAGCGTATGCTAGACTTTCGTATGGTCGGTCCTTCAGGTTTTGGCCGCTAACCTCTCATGCCCAAAGAACTTTTCGGAACCGACGGTATTCGCGGCGTTCCCGGCACGCCACCTCTCGACGACGCTACTCTTTTCGCCACCGGCCGTTCCCTCGCCACCTATTTGCTCCGCGAACATTCCGCCGCCCACGTTCTCATCGGCATGGACACCCGCGAATCCGGCCCCCACATTGCCGCTCTTCTCACCGCCGGACTCACGCAAGCCGGTGCGTCCGTTGCTTTTGCCGGCGTCATTACTACGCCCGGCGTCGCCTGCCTCGTCCGCCAAAATGATTTTCAAGCCGGCGTCGTCATTTCCGCCTCGCACAATCCTTATCACGACAATGGTGTAAAGCTTTTCTCCCACGCGGGCATGAAGTTCCCTGATTCCGTCGAAGAAACCCTCGAAGCTGACATCTTCAAGCATCGCTCCGATCCCCCGCCGAAAAATCCGCCTCTCCTCGTAGCTGATGCATCTCTAGACGCCGAATATCTCGACTTTCTTCGCAGCCGCGTCATTCCTGGAGCCAAACTCTCCGGTTTCCGCATCGTCCTCGACTGCGCCAACGGCGCCGCCTACAAGCTCGGCCCCGAACTCTTTCTTTCTTTAGGCGCGAAAGTTGTCTCGATGAGTGTTTCTCCCGATGGCCGCAACATCAACGCTGGCTGCGGCTCGCTCCATCTCGATGGGCTGCAAAAACGCATGCTTTCCGAGCGCGCTCAGCTCGGTGTCGCTTTTGACGGCGACGCCGACCGCGCACTCTTCGTCTGCGAAACAGGAAAAATTGTCAACGGCGATGGCGTTCTCCTCGCCGTCGCACGCCACCTCAAATCCCAAAACAAGCTCAAAGGCGACCGTGTCGTCGCCACGTCCATGTCCAATCTCGGTCTCGAACTCGTCCTCGCCCGCGAAGGCATCTCTCTCGCCCGCGCTTCCGTAGGCGATCGCTACGTCCTCGAAGAAATGCTTCGCAGCGGCAACGTCATCGGCGGCGAACAATCCGGCCACGTCATTTTTCTGGAAGACAGCCCCGCCGGCGACGGCCTTCTCACCGCCCTAAAAATCGCCTCGCTCGTTTCCATGCACGGCAAAATCGAATCGCTCGTCGAAGGCCTAAAGGATTACCCGCAAATCATCGTCAACGTCAAAGTGAAATCCAAGCCCCCGCTCGAAACTCTCCCCGAAGTTTCCCGCGCCCTGGCCGAAGCCCAATCCGCTCTCGGCGAAAATGGCCGCGTCGTCCTCCGCTATTCCGGCACCGAGCAGCTTGCCCGCGTCATGGTCGAAGCCGAGCACGACGCCGACGTCCAGCGCTTCTCCCAGTCTCTGGCCAACGCTCTCCGCTCCTCCATCGGCGCCTGATGTTTTTTCCAACGTTTGCGAAAAAAAGCGGCGGCTCACTCTAGCTTTCGCCCGAGCAAACCGCCGTTTTCTTCGCACTTACTCTGTCCGTGTTTGAATATGCGCTACAGTCCGTGGTCTGACGCGCCGCCTCTCATGTCAGCGCCTATGTCCTCGCTGTCTTCACCTCAACGATGTTGCTCTCCGGATATCGGTCGTGATGCCGCACCCACGACATTCCCTTGGTACCTTCGTCCCGCCCTTTCGGTACGCGGTCCAGAATCGCGTAGATGCCCATGAAGTCCTCCAAGCCGCGCCCATACACGGAGAAGGTGTGGAAGATTTTGCCATTCGCATTCTTGTAGAAAATGCTCATGCCCGGCCGTTCCTCGCTCGGAAACTTCGTCACAGCGTAGTTGTAAGTGCTCTCTTTGCCCGCATCTTCCTTCTTCACCGACACTTCGTAGTCAAAATTGAAGTCGCTTTCAAACGACGAAACCCACGGCAACTTCCATCCCATCCGCTTCTTGAACTCCTCGATCTTCGCGAGCGGCGCATGCGACACTAATACGAGCCGCACGTCCCGCTGTGCCAGGTGGATCGCCATCGGATCCATCTGGTCCGTAATCAGCGAGCAGCTCGGGCACCCCGCCTCCCAATCCACTCCCAGCATGAAGTGATAGATCACTAGCTGGTCTTTGCCGCCGAAGAGATCCGCCAGCGGCTTTTTCCCGGCCGGTGTGTCGAACACATAATTCTTCTCGACCCTCAGCCACGGGAACTGCAGCCGTTCCTGCGCCAACGCGTCTCTTTGCCGCGTCAAAGCTTTCTCTTTGGCCAGCAGATTCTTTCGTACCGCGATCCATTCATCTCGTGTCGCTACTTTCGGATTTTCCACTGTGCTCTGACTCATGACTTCTCCTCCTTAAAAATGTTTTCTCGACCACTCAGAAAGTGCGGAAGCCCGCAGCTTCACGCCTTACAAGCTCCCGCACTCCAATCAGCTCAACTCCGCATCTAGTTGCTCGCTGCTCGCGCCTTGTTTTCCTGAACTGCTTCACTCATCTGCGCGTAAACCTTGCGCAATGCTTCGACCGATCCCGGACTGCGCTTCTCTCTCCATGCGTCCAGCCTCTTGCAATGCTCCTCTAAATTCCCCAGAAACTGCGGATTCGCGAACGTCGCCCGCCACGCGGGCACTAACGCTTTCACCGCTTCCCAAACTCCCCATTGCTCGCCCGAATTTTCAAAAAACAATTCTTCATCCACCAGCCCGCGGTTTGCGATGCTTGCCACCATCTCCCAGTAGCCCATCACCATCCGCATGTAGGCGTTCTCCTTGCTTCCTGGAGGTACCAGCCGCAACGCTTCCTCGGGACTCTTTGGATGAAAATTCAGGGACATCCACTCCCGCGCCTCGCGCAGCTTCGCCTCTCTCCTCAACTCATACAAGTGCAGCATCAGGTTCACTTGCTCGTGTGTCGCTCCCATGTCTTCTCCTTTTTCTTATCTGCGAAACATTTTCTTCGCGATTTCTTTCCAGCTAAGCTTGTTCGCCAACACCGCCGCCACGCCGCCCGCTGAAACCGCCGACGTGATCAGCATTGCCGTCGCCGCTATGCACGCAGGACACATACGCTCCTCCTAAACGCCAACCAACTAGGCCGATCGAGCCTTTTGCACGAATGCTGGAGGTTCGTCCCCGCTCGGTCCCCAGCTTGCCGGCACCGCCACGTCGAGCATTCGCAGGTACACGCTGAATTGTCCGCGGTGTTGATACCAGTGGCTTAGCATCAAGTCGCGCAGAGACTCCGCTCGAGGTTGCGCCAGGACTTCCCGTCCGCCGGCAACCATGCGCCAGGTTTCGTTCATCGCCGCGTCATCGAACTTTGGCAATACACTGCGCACCGTCGTGATGCTTTCCTCCAGCGTCTTGAGGATCTCCTCGCGGTTCGTAGGCTGCGGAAAATGGAACGACTCCGGAGCTTGCGCAGGATTGTCCTGCACGAAGCGAACTATTCCGCCCGGCACGGAGGCGAGATGGTAGGCGAGCTGCCCGGCGGACAATGATTTGTTGTGTGGCTTCCATGTCAATTTATCTCCCGGCAGCCGTTCTAGAAACTTCCGTGTGACAGGCGCCTGTACTTCAAACTCTGCGAGCATTGCCTGTGCTATCGACATGTTGAATCTCCTCTTGTTCCGAAATTGAATCCCTACGGGCAAGAAGCGGACCTGAATCGCGATCCCTGTGCTTGCTACTGCTTCTTCCCGCCACCGGCTGCGAACAAGCCTTGCGCCTCTGCCGCCTTCCGCACCCGCTCGTTGATCGTTCCCCACCCGCCCGTCACGCCTTTTCTATGGTCATCCAGAATCAGTCCCAGCGCCGTGTGATGAAACTTGATCATTGTCCCGCCCTCCGTTTCGTTCAACCGGTACTGCACATTGGAACTCACCGGATAGGACATAAACATCGGTCCCGTAAACTCCAGCAGCGTCGGCCGCTTGATCGCCTGCACATGTCCCCAGAAGTGCCCGTTCCCGTCTCCCAAATCGCGGAACCATCTCCCGCCCGGCCAAGCCTCCAGCTTCATCGGCATCGGGGTCCCGTTCGACACTTCATTCCCCGGCCCAAGCTGCTCCAGCAGCGTCTCGAACGTCACCTCCAGCGAAGCCTTCACATAAATTTCCTGCACAATATTCAACGTCAAGCTATCGAGTGCCACCATTGCTGTTGCCATCGAACTCATCGTTCCTCCTCAAAGAGTTTATTTTTCCAGAGCCCAGCCCGAAATCCTTCAATCCCTTAATCCTTCTTCACCGCCCCGCTCTTCTCCTCGGCCCGTTCCTTCACCCGGATCAACTGATGCTTCCAATACCTCTCAAACGTGCCCGCCCAGTCATGCAAAGGCCGGATGGCCTCAGCATTCGTCCTATAAAACATCTGCCGCCCATCCCTCCGCACATGCACCAACCCAACATCCTTTAAGACGCGCAAATGCTTCGAAACGGAAGGCTGCTCCATCTCTAAAGCATCCACAATCTCCCCCACCGGCCGCTCCTGCAGCGCCAGGTAGTTGAGTATCTCTCTACGCCGCGGCTCCGCCACAGCATTAAAAGCGTCAGAGGTGGTAGCCGCTCGTGCCATGAGCCATACAATACATTCCGATATGGGCATATGTCAAGCACTATTTTTCACTCTCTCTTTTCCGTTCCACTGCCAACCTCAAAGCCCTCCGCGCCGCACTGGGTACTGTGTGTCTCTGCGTTATCTTTTTCTTCGGTTCTTCCGGGAACTTTTCATCTTCTCGCGACATTACCGTTAGTGGAGGCTCGAGCCGCCCTTCATGCAAGACGCGCTCCCAGCTCTCGTTCTAAACTCGGAGGCTCTCAAGCCCGCCACCATGAACAACACGCCGCTTACCCCCGCCTTCCCAGCCAGCGACGAGCACCTCATGCTCGCCTTCTCCAAAGGCTCCGCCGAATCCTTCAACGAACTCTTCCTCCGCTACAAACAACCTGTCTACGGCTTCTTCCGCCGCCGCACCTCCGACCCCCATCACGCCGAAGAACTCTCTCAAGAAACCTTCCTCGTCCTTCTCCGCGCCGCCAACCGCTACGAACCCCGCGCCCTCTTCCGCACCTACCTCTACGCCATCGCCATCAAAATCCTGCGCGCCCACCGCCGCAAAACCGCCTTCCGCGCCACCTTCTTCGGCCAGCCCAAAAGCATTCCCGATCCCGCCAAACAGGACGCCACTGAATCCGGCCTCTGGGTCCGCCGCGCCGTCGAAAAGCTCGACCGCATCGACCGCGAAATCCTCCTCCTCCGCGAATTCGAGCAACTCAGCTACGCCGAAATCGCCGACCTACTCCAACTCCCCCTCAACACCGTCCGCTCTCGCCTCTTCCGCGCCCGCACCGCGCTACGCAATCTGCTAGAGCTCTCCGCCGCTCCCGCTCCAAGCGCCGCCGCGCAACTCGCCGCGCCGCCAACCGCCGCGCAATCAATCCCCCAGAAAGGCATCCGTCTATGAGCACCACTCCACATCCATTCGCGCCAGAAGAAATCATGGCCCACCTCGACGGCGAACTCGCCTCTGACCGCGCCCAATCCATCTCGACTCACGTCGAAACTTGCACCGCTTGCCAAGAACTCGTAACCTCGCTGCGCCGCACTTCGCAATCTCTCTCCAGTTGGACCACGGGCCCGATCCCAGCCGGCTTAGAAGACAAGGTCATTCTCGCTGCTTCAAAGTCTCCCTCGCAAACCGACTCGTTGGGCTCGAACAGATTTCCTCGCACTCACCGCTGGACTAGAAAACAATGGATTGGAGGCCTCGCTGTCACCGCCGCTGCAACGGTTTTTCTCTTCAGCATTTCCATCCCAACCCTGCATCGATCTCAGTCGGCCGCACAGAAAGCCAGCGCACTCACGCACTTGCGCGAGCAAAAGGCCCAAGTCACGTACGGCCAGCCCGTTGACAACGCGAGAGTCAATTCAGAGGAAGAACTGCGAGAGGTGGCCCGACTGAGCTCCACGTATTATTCTCAGGCGTTGTCCGCCCCAGCACCGCCGGCCAGCACAAAAGCCCTGAAAGAAACCACCAACCTGCGGCTATATGCAAAGCTGCAAGGCGCAAATGGACCTTTGCAGGCTGGGCCCATGATTGCCCGCACCGTCTCGCTCTCTCTTATCGCGAAGGATTTCGACTCCTCGCGTGCTTCGCTCGATGCCATCGTGGCTCGACACAACGGCTACTCTGCCAACCTCGCCGTCAACACGCCGCAAGATGCCGCACGTACGCTCCAAGCCTCCCTGCGCATTCCAGCGCCGCAGCTTTCCGCCGCGCTCATCGAAATAAAAGCTCTCGGCCGCGCCGAAGCCGAAAACCAAAACGGCGAAGAAGTCACCCAACAGCACGCCGATCTCGTCGCGCGCCTCAAAAATTCGCGCGAAACGGAGCAACGCCTCCAAGCCATCCTCACCCAGCGCACCGGGAAAATCAGCGATGTCCTCGAAGTCGAACAGGAAATCGCTCGCGTCCGCGGCGAAATCGAGCAAATGGAAGCCGAACAAAAAAATCTCGAGCACCGCGTCGACTTCGCCACCATCGATCTGAAACTCTCTGAGGAATACAAAGCCAAGCTCGATTCCCCCGCCCCCGCGATCTCCACGCTAATCCACAACGCCGCCGTCAACGGCTATCGCGACGTCGCCGACTCCCTTCTCTCAATAGTTCTCTTCTTCGCCGAATACGGCCCAGTTCTGTGCTTCTGGATTCTCTTGCTCTTTATTCCAGCATGGCTAGTCTGGCGCCGCTGGCGCCACGCCGTCGCAATCTAGTCGGCTTTCCCGTACTAGGTTGAGTTCCGCTTTCGGCGTAAATCGGGAATTGGCTCGAGTCGTCTGGGCTGTTTGAAACGTGTCCTTGATTAAATTCATTGCGGCGCTGTTCTCTGGACTACTCAAACGGTCGAGCGTATTCTAGGCCCATGACTCTATCAGCGCGGAATCGTCTCGAAGGAAAGGTTATTGAAATTCAGCTTGGCGGCGTCATGGCTCACGTAGTGATGCGTGTCGGGAAGAACTTGATCGAGAGCGTAATCACAAAGCGCAGTGTGGACGAAATGAAGCTAAAAGTGGGCGACAAAGTCTCCGCAGTGATTAAGTCCACCGAAGTGATGTTGGAAAAGGGTTGAAGATCGCTTTACGTCCCATGCTCGAGAATCCATCCTACAGTTGGCAACGAGTCCGCGTTAACGTTACCGACTACCCCTCGAACGCAAACCCTCACATGTCGAGAAGCGTGCTTGGCTCGCCGCAAAATATATCGTACCAGGACGCTCCGTTACTCATCGCGCCCGCCTTCATCGTTTTTTTCGATGCAATACTCCTAAAGAATGTAGGTGATTCCCCGTTTTCTGTGAGATTTTGTAGAATCCTTGGGACGCTCTCTCTTCTTTTATATCCAGATTTCTCGTAAATTCTTTTGAATCATACACCTCTAGCACAAGACCAATTCAGTCCCCTGCTGGCACAACTATTGCTCTCTCCATGTACAACTTACAAGATTGGCTTCCCGGGGTGGCCGGATCCGAACCTCGACTCGGTTCCGGTTTTTTGGGGGGTCAGCTTAAAAAAGGGGGCTTGCACCAGCCCCCTTTTTCATTACGGCCTCTGCTCTTCGTGGTGGTTGGCCTGTGCGGGAACTTCGCTTCCCGCGAGTGTGTCATCGAAGTGGTTCAGTTCGGAGGGCCTATCCGTTAGGGCCCTCTTTTTATTTCCGTCCCTGTTCTTGTCTTCGCAAGTCGTAGGGGCACGGCATGCCGTGCCCGCTTCCCCGCACGTCTCAAGCTGCCATTGAAACTCCGGTCCCCATCCGCCGCCCATCAACGCTTCTTTATGCAAAGCGAACCTCAGCGCCCAAATCTCCCGCACACCAGTACCCACTTGCTTTTCGGTTTTGAATCTTCAACTGTCGACGGTGAGCTTCCGCCCCAAAAAAATGAGCGGCCGGTGGGGGGACCGGCCGCTCGGGCGTGGGGGATGGAGGGTCTTGCAACCTGAAGCCAGTTCCGTTCTTCCGATCGTTCCACTGCGCTCGCGAGCAGCAGAACGTTGTACAGGAGCAATCAGGCCCAAACCTTTTTACTCCGGAAGCCGCAACCAACTCCCGATTACAGTTGCAATTCTGCTCTCCACCACCTTGTGTGTCGATAGCCCGACCGGTTCAATCTTCACAGTACTTCCCGCTATCCTCGCGAGGCTCTTTTTAGTACCTACGTACCTATTCCACGCATTCGCTGCTTCTCCTCTGCGTATAAAGCTGCAAAGATGAGCAGTCGAAGGAAGGAGGAGGAGCCTGATAAAAATCAGGGGCCACGAAACAGTAGGGGAGAGCTGCCGACAAATCTATTGCGAGGCTCTCTATTTGGAGTGCGTGTGCCCATAACCCTATGCAACGAAAACGCCGCAGCGGACGCATCGCAAAAGAACTACCCATCGTCCTGCTCGGGACCGACGCAACTGGAAAAGTGTTTTCGGAAGAAACGATTACCGTCGTTCTCAGCCGCCACGGCGCCGGAGTTGTCACGCGATATCGATTTTCGCCGGACGAACGCCTAACGCTGCGCCTTCCCAGTTTAGCCAAGGAAGCCGAAATCCGCCTGGTTGGGCAGATCGGCGGCGAACCCGGCCGTTACGTTTACGGCGTCACCTTCGTTGACCCTAATCCCGACTTCTGGCCCATGGAGTTTCCTCCTCCCGATCCGTTCGAACCAGGCAGCCAAAAGACTGCCCTCGAATGCAGCATGTGCCAAACGCGCGTGGAGATGGAACAAGGCGACATCGAAGAGGACGTCTACTCCGTCAACGGAAACATCCTGCGCCATTGCGCGGAGTGCGGCACGTCAAGCCCTAGAAAAAAGCCGAAAGCGAAGCTCTTCCAGCTCCGCCCGCGCGCCGCGCCAATCCAAGTCTCAACCTGCCTGTTCTTACGCCCGCACCGAAAACATCGAAGCCGCATTTAGATGTTGCGCCTGCGTTCGCAGAGTCCTCCGAGCCTGTGCTCACCGCCGCACATAGGCCTAGCTCAGTTGCGCCGTCGTCGTACTCCGCTGCATCGACAACTTCGGAATTCGCTTTCCTGTCCGATATTCAACATCAACCGCAGTGGCCAGCGCCACTGCCGTGCTCCAGTCACCTGAACCTGCGACGAAACCCATGGTTCCTCTGGCTGAGCCCCGCGAAGCTCCGGCGCGAGAGCTGGATGGCAATGGGCGGCCCGTGAACAAGCGGCGCAACGTTCGCATTCGCGCGAGTTTTAGCGCCTGCGCTCGGCACCCAGCGCACGCGGACGAAATCGTCGAATGCGAAAACGTCTCGAAGGGCGGCGTCTGCTTTCACAGCTTGCAACAATACCCGCTGGATTCGTTCATCGAGATCGCCGCGCCATTCTCTCCTGGAGAGGCAGCTCTTTTTGTTCCAGCCCAAATCAAGCGCGTTGAACCGCTCTCCGGCGGACTGGTTTTCCGCTATGGCGTCGAGTACACGGAATTCTCGTCCTCTCAGTCTTACTCGCAATCCTCCTAGATCAAACACTCGCAAAACTCGACGGACTTATTTTCCGGATTGATAAAAAAACTTGAGGGCAATAAACCCCTAGAGATTTCGCATGACTTGCTCGAGCAGAGCAATGGCTGTGCGGAGCTGCTGCTTTTCGTTTTCGGGGAGTCCGGCAACGGCACTGGCAAGCGATTCTACGCGCCGTTTGCGCGCTTCCCACATAAGGCTAACGCCTTTGGGGGTCGCTTCGAGGCGAACGCGGCGGCCGTCTTCGGTGGCGTGGCGGCGGACCAGTCCTGCGCGCTGGAGGCCGGCGACGATGCGGCTCATGGTGGGGGGGCGGACCTGCTCGGCCTCGGCGAGCTCGCCCAACGATCTGGGGCCGCCAAAGACGAGGACCGAAAGAGCGGACAGTTGGGCGGGGCCGACGCCGGTTTCGCGGTCGCGGACACGAAGTCGTCGGAGCAAATGTATAGCGGCGGAGTGAAGCTGGTGGGCGATTTCCATCGCCGCTAGAGAAGGCGGCGACGGTTCGACTGAGGTGAATGCTTCAACAGTCGGCGAGTGAACGCGTTGCGACGCGGCCAAGTGGCCGGCTTGGGCAGCGGTTCCGGAGGATGGGAGTGGGTCAACCTGAGCGGCGGCTGAAGAGACGATTGCGGGAGTGACCGTCTGAGCTGTTGTTGGCGCGGTTGGGGCTTTCGGAGCCGGGCGATTTTTGCGGTCGGAGTTCTTGGGCTTGGCTTTTTTGTGCTTGACAGGAGGCATGGAAGGTAGTTAGCTATGCTAACTAATCTTCTCGTGGAGGTAAAGAGAAATGAGCGGAGCGGCGGCAGGTTTGGGAATTCAGAATATCGGGCAGATTTCCATCATTGTGAAGGACGTGGATCGCGCGACCGCATTTTACCGCGACGTGCTAGGCTTGCCGCTGCTGTTCACGGTGCCAAGCATGGCCTTTTTTGATTGCGGGGGAGTGCGGCTGATGCTGGGGACGGCTTCATCGCCAGAGTACGATCATCCCAGCTCGATCTTCTATTTCCGCGTGCCGGATATTCAGGCGGGGTACCAGCGGCTGATGGGACATGGAGTGGAGATCGTTGCCCCGCCGCGGCTGATCGCGCCGATGCCGACGCATGATTTGTGGATGGCGGCGTTCAAGGATAGCGAAGGAAACGTTCACCAGTTGATGAGCGAAGTATCCCGGAAAATTTCGTAGCGAAGATAGACGCCCTTCAGATCGATTGGTTCACTTTCGTGGGCGGGATTCGGGCGGCACGAGGCCGGCAACGCGGTAGTACACCACCAATTGGCCATAATGTTCGCCGGAATGCTCGGCGAGCTCCCATCCTAGTGCAGCAAGCGGCAAGCGCTGTCCTGATTCGGAATCCACGACAGCTTCTGACAAGCCCGCCTCGCCTTTCGCCGTGATGGCCGCGGCGCCTTTCTCAAAGGACTTCTTCAGATAAGCGACGACTGCAGATTTGCCAGGGAAATGCGCGCGGTCCTCGTCGTCGACGGCTTTCTTGCCGCTGGCGATATCGCTGAAGAGATCATTGGAGCCGGCAACATGGAGCAATTGCTCGGCGAAAGTCCGCTGGCCAGAAACGGGGCGGAAATCATACTTGTCCTCGGGAAAGTCCTCGGCCATGGCAATCAGTTTCCGGCCAATGTCATTCCAAGACTGCAAGAGGGCTTGCGACTGCGTCAAGGGCGGCTGTTGGGCCTTTTGACTTGAAGCGCAGGGCCCAAAGGTCGCGAATGACAATAGTGCAAAAAGTATGACTGTAAGTAGCCGACGTGCCTGCCGGCTCCGGTGTCTCATGTGCGCCTCCTGTGGCTATGGACGTCAAGGCCGAAAGAAGGAAAGCCCGGCCCTATGCACGTGCCCGAACAGGAGGTCAAAAGTACGGCCCAAGCGGACCAGCTTTGTGCGGTGCTCTGTACCCCCTCCCCCTTTTTCTGAAACTGCGGATTCCAAAGGGGTTACGGGCTTGTTTTTCGTATATGCGGATTCTAAAGAGCTTAGCGACAAAACCTTGATGCCAAAACAAAAACGCCAGCAAGGATGCTGGCGTACCTGGGATCAGGCGCGATATTACCCAAGCAATACTCTACGCTGCGACACACTTTTTGTCAAGACAAAAGGCCTAATAAAATCGGCGATGTGGGCGGAGAAACGAGGAAGGAAAAGGCAAAGCCCGCGGGCTTTAAACCGAAGCTGCGGAGAAAATCAAAACACCACCCTCACAAAACGAGGGTGGGGCACCCTGCACGTTGTTAATGGTGGCTAACGGTAGACCTCACGGCGATGGCCGATGCGAAGGACCAGGATGAGCACGCGGGCGTCTTCGATTTTCGAGATGAGGCGGTAGTCGCCGACGCGGTATTTCCAGAACTCGCCAAACTTGGAGCCGTGCAGAGCCTGACCGATGCTGCGCGGATCTTCGAGCGGCGCGAGGCGCTCGTGGAGAAACTTGAGGATGCGCTTGCGGTGCGGCTGGTCGAGTTCATGAAGCTCGCCGGCCGCGGTGGCGGATAGTTCAACCTGCCAGGACATGCTATTTTGGAAGTTCTTCCAGTGGGACGGTCTGTTCCTCACCCTTTTGAATGCGGTCGAGGGATTTCTCGGCGAGATAGAGATCCTCGAGGTCATCCAGGTGCTCGAGGATGGCCTCGCGGACGTAGAAGGTCTTGGTGCGTCCGGTGCGGCGGGCGAGTTTTTCGAGACGTTTTTCGATGGATTGGGGAAGGCGGATAGCTAGCATGGTGGCCTCGCTATACAAGTATAGCGGAGGAGTAGTTGAAAGTCGAAAGCTAAAAGTTGAAGGTGGAAGCGAGGAAGATAAATGAGCACGGCGAAGATTTCGGCGATGGAGAATGAGCCGCGGAATCTGACGATTGGGACGTTGATTCGCGTGGCGCATGCTTTGGGGAGCAGGATGGAGACTAAATCGGTGCGCAGCAAAGGGAAAAGTCAAAACACGCAGCCCTTGAAACGAAGGCTGCGGCTCCTGGCTGCAACCGGCAGTTTTTATCGAAGGTTCGACACCCGACACGGCGGTATTGACTTTTGAAACGGACTACTGGTCTTGATTTCGTTGAGTTCTTTCAATGGAGTCTACGGAAATGCGTAGCCAAGCTTGGTATCCGGTGGGATATCGAGACAAGTGATTAGTTAGTTTTGACCCTCTCTAGCTGTTTTCCCACCTATATCGCTGGAACCGCCCCGTAATCTCACAATGGCTTAGTGTGATCAACACATTGAGCAAAAGGAAAATTCAATGTTCACCACGAAAAACGAACCTAATGCGGCAAAATTGATGGATTCCCTGCGCTATTTGGGGTACGACAACTATTCTGCGATTTGTGATCTGGTCAACAATGCGCTCGATGCCGAAGCGAAAACGATCCATATCAATATTTCCCAGATTGCTGGTGATCCCGTAATCGTGATTGCAGATGATGGCTATGGGATGGACGAAAAAGTCCTGGATGAGGCTCTGAAGCTCGGGTCTTTGACGGATCGCAATTCGACCTCCGACCTCGGTAAGTATGGGATGGGACTGGTCACCGCGAGTCTCTCCATTGCAAAGCGGACGACGGTTCTATCTCGTTCCAACGGAACGCTGTTAAAAAGTGTGACCGACATTGATGAAATTAAAAAACGAAATGAATTTTGCAAGTTTTTGGGCAAGTCTTCTGCCGACGACGTCCAGCAGTTTAGTAAATTTATTCCTAAGAGTACGGGAACGCTGGTCGAGCTGACTAAGTGCGACAACTTGAAAAATCTGAACCTTACAGTATTTCGGAACACTCTGCGAGGCAAGTTGGCGCAGACCTACCGATACTTTCTGCTTGCCGGGAAGAAGATTTTTCTAAACGGAGAAAGTGTGAGCCCCCGCGACCCTCTGATGCTGGATGAGAAGGAGACGGAGGTCTTTAGCGATGAGACGTTCGAGCTGAAGCTAACGAACTCGGAAGGCCGAGAGATAACCGATCGGATCAGAATTCGGATCGTCTTGCTCCCTGACTTTGGAGCGGATGGTAACAGGGAACGCAAGATTAGTCAGCGTGGTCAGGGGTTCTACATTCTTAGGAATAATCGCGAGATCGCCGAAGGTCAGCGGCTCGACTTATTCACACGTCACAATGACCTCAACCGCTTTCGCGGCGAGGTATTTTTTTCTGGAACTTTCGACGAGTTCATGGGCGTGAATTTTACTAAGCATGAGATTGATCCGCATCAAGCCATTCGCGACAAGATCGAAAGCCTAGTTGGTGGGCAGATCCGAACCATTCGTAATCGAATCAAGAGCAGCCGCGTGACTGCCGAGGACAAGGACATCACACATGATGAATCAGAGAGGATAATCAGCTCGAAATCCCATCTCCTAATCAGGCCGAAGGCCCAGAAACCCGAAAAGGCCGATGAGTCGACGAACAGACCTTCTGTGGATCATAAGGGAAAGAAGGTTAACGGAGCTCAGACTGCAACGAGCGAAGCTAGTCCAAGAGTGAATGTTAGGTTTGAATCTGTGATGCTGGGGTCATCTGGTCCGATATATGATGCAGAGCAAGTGGGAAGAGTTATCGTTATCCAGTGGAATATCGATCACCCCTTCTATCAACGCTTCATACTTGAGCGGAAGGATGACCAGACGTTGCGGACGTTGGTGGACTTTCTCGTTTATTCGCTTGCCACCGCCGAGCTGACCACCCTGAATGAGGACAACTTCGAGACGATTCAGAGCATAAAGTCTGTGATGTCCGCAAACCTTCGAAGTCTCTTATCGTAAATGACTGGCGGTGGGGACCGTCCATGGTCTCCACCGTTTTCCCCAAAATATTCTCAACTAAGGCGGCGTGGCAGGCTTTACTGAATTCGTGGTTGGCGTCGGGGCCCTGGGATTTGTCCCAAGCGCCTTTGTTGACGGAGACCATTTGGCCGGCCTGGCAGGTGATGCCGCCGTTGGAGAGGAAGTAGGGCGGGTCGGCGAAGACGAGATCGACGGAGGACGGCGGGGATTTGGGCGAGGATGTCGAGGCAGTCGCCTTGGTAGATGCGGAGATGATGTTTGGGGTCGTCGAAGGCGGGGGTGGGGAGGGGCATGATAATCAATCGGGATTGTTGATCAGATGGGTATAGGAGTCAAGGGACGGGAAAGAGCGTTGGAAGGTTTGAAGGTTACAAGGTCTAGGAAGAAAAAAACAAAGATAATGCAGAGGCGCAGAGGTCGCGGAGGAGCGCAGAGACGAGGAAAGACTATGGGAGTTCGTCGCCAGGGGCGGGCGGGTTATGCTTGCCGGCACGCGCGAGAATCTTGAGGGCTTTGCCAACATTGGCACGGGTGGAGCGTTCACGGAAGTACGCGGCGGTGCGCATGGCGGCCAGTTTCTCGGCGAGAGCGACATTGATGAACTGATTCAAGGCGACGCCTTCGGATTCGGCGAGCTTGCGCGCCTCGTCGAGGAGCGATTTTTGGAGGCGCAAAGCGAAATTACTTCTTCTCATGGTACTTCTCCAATTCGCGAAGAGCTTCCGCCGATGAAGCTATTCGGATATTCGACTCCGAAGCGAACGGCGAAAAGTCTCTTCGGTTAAAGGTCACCAGCAAATCCGCTCGGCCATTGAAGGCGGCCTCGAAAACCATGTCGTCGTTAGGGTCGCGCAACATCGGACGCCAGCGAAAGCGAGGCACGACAGGCTCTGAAACAGAGATCAGAGCATCCAGCAAGGCCAAGACCTCAGCGTCCTTCAAACCTGACGCTTTCAGATGCTCCTTGCGGGTGGCGACGGCTTCATACTCGATAACCAGCGGTACGGAGAGCAGAAGCACGAAATGCTTCTCAAGAGCAGCGCGGAGCAACTGGCGTGAAGCGCCTGATGCACTGCGGAGTCCGGCGACAAGGATCGTCGTATCGAGTACGATCCGCACAGAGCAATGATATTACATGCGATATCATCATGCAAGCGAGATGTTTTTGTGCGGTCCGGCATTCGCCGTGGTGAGGTCGCGCGGATTACGGTATTCTGCTAAACCTGATTGAACCTCAAAACACTTTGCTAGACTGATTTAACTATGCACGACTTGAACTATTTTCGGGATCACTTGGATGTGTTTGCGGCGATGGCGGAGAAGCGGGGGACGCCGCTGCATTTGGATGCGTTTCGCGTTTTGGATGCGCAGCGGCGGGAGTTGATTACCGCGACGGAGCAGTTGAAGGCGCAGAGGAATAAGGCTAGCGACGAGATTGCGCAGTTGAAGAAGGCGAAAGAAAACGCGGATGCGTTGATCGGGGAGATGAAGGCGGTTTCGGAGCGGATTAAGGAGGCGGACGAGCGGATTGCGCAGTTGAATGCTGCGCAGAGCGAGTTGATGCTGACGATTCCGAATATGCTGCACGCGAGCGTGCCGGTCGGGCACAGCGCGGCGGAAAATGTCGAGGTGCGGAGGTGGGGGGCGGCGCCGAAGTTTGATTTTGTGGCGAAGCCACATTGGGAGCTTGGGGAGAATGCCGGAATTCTGGACCTAGAGCGGGCGGTCAAGATTGCAGGGACGCGGTTTGCGCTCTATCGCGGGGCGGGGGCGCGGCTGGAACGTGCGCTGGCGAATTTTTTTCTGGATGTGCACACGCGAGAGCATGGCTACACGGAAATTTTGCCGCCATTTATCGTGAATACGGCGTCGCTGGTGGCCGACGGCAAACTACCGAAATTCGCGGGGGACATGTTTCACCTGGAAGGCACGGATCTTTGGCTTACGACCACAGCGGAGACAGAGTTGACCAACCTTTACCGGGAGGAAACTCTGGACGCCGACGTACTGCCGATCCGTGTGTGCGCGTGGACATCCTGCTTCCGCTCCGAGGCTGGCGCGGCGGGAAAAGACACGCGAGGCATCAAGCGTCAGCACCAGTTTCAGAAGGTCGAACTCTTTAAGTTCACGCAACCAGACAGCAGCTACCAAGAGCTCGAGTCTCTGGTGGGCAACGCCGAGGCAATCCTGCAAAGACTTGGGATTCACTACCGCGTGATGCAGCTATGCTCGGGG